>Ga0074195_1001203_pt1 | contig 38420 bp, 54 predicted proteins | sample EPASupsiteHSE623_FD_64525 | JGI IMG/M metagenome (GOLD analysis project Ga0074195, IMG submission 64525) | Bioremediated contaminated groundwater from EPA Superfund site, New Mexico - Sample HSE6-23 | ecosystem: Environmental > Aquatic > Deep subsurface > Groundwater > Contaminated ...
AAACAATATACTGCATGATTAAAGACGGACGACTCAAGGCACACCACATGAGCGAAAAGAGCATCAGAATAGACCCCAAAGACCTGCATGAGTGCGCATGTGGCAGACAAACAACTACATAAGCAAAGTCGAAGTTGCTCGACAGTTGGCTAATTAAAAACAAAATAGGAGGAAAGATTATGAATAAGACAATGCGCGAAACAAGTAAGGCTGTTGAGGGATTAACTCTCAAAAACGGGAACACGGTATCTGTACTCGACGGTGCAACAAAGCGTTATGTCAAAGCAACCGTACTGTGCGAGATACCAACGAGCGAGTATGAAATTGCAAAGTATGCCCTTGCTGTCAAGGTTGGCGGAAAAAAGTCTACGCTTGTGTGTGACATTACAGCAATCCATGACGCAAGCATTATCGGACAGTTGGCTAATTAAAGGAGGGTAAAAACATTAATATTGAATACCGTTTGGTTAATAACAAATCTGCATTTACAACGCTAGGTGCAAGCAATCACACGGACAAAGAAAGAGAAACAAACGACTATTATGCAACAGAACCTAAAGCCGCAGAACTGCTTTGCAAATTAGAAACGTTTTCTCCGAACATATGGGAATGTGCTTGCGGAGAAGGACACCTTTCAGAAGTGTTTAAGGCTAACGGCTACAACGTGTACTCAAGCGATTTAATTAGCCGTGGATACGGAACTGGTGGAGTGGATTTTCTTGAACATTGCGAAATTTGGAGCGGAGATATTATTACAAACCCGCCATATAAATACGCAAAAGAATTTGTTGAACACGCATTATCAATCGTTCCAGATGGAAACAAAGTGGCTATGTTTCTTAAACTTACTTTTATGGAAAGTCAAACTAGAAGAGCGTTATTTGACAACCAACCGCCCAAAACGATTTGGGTTTCATCTTCGAGATTGCAATGTGCAATGAATGGCGATTTTGATACATATAAAAAAGGCACAGGAACAGCAATCGCATACGCTTGGTATGTTTGGGAAAAAGGATATACAGGACAAACATCTGTAAGATGGTTCAATTAAGGAGGACAACCCATGAACACCCGCATATATTACGCATTAGAATTCGCCGTTGCAATGTTTCTCGGTTTGGGATTGGTTTTAGCTGCACCCATAATTGCAGAGTTGGTGAGGTAACAACATGACAAACTGCCCCATAGATTGCCCCACACGCACAGCAGGCTGTCAAATATCCTGCCCCATATCAAAGGCACACGAAGCCGAGAAACACGCCAGATACGCAAAGCAACAGGCAGAGCGCATATCACAGGATATACATATCAATGCCATTTTAAAGGCGAAAAGGAAGAGGCATTTAGTTTATGGATAGAAAGGAAGTGTGGCGGTGTTGAAAAATCCAAACGACATTCCGTTAGAGGACGTGGAGGCTCTGTACAAATTTCTTCAAGGAGAAGTGCCTGAGTGTCTGCAAATTGACTATCCTCCCAAATTATCTGAACAAGAGGCTTTTAGCATCATTTATTATTTGCAAGAAGTTTTATTTTTGTTGCCAGACCGCTATGAGCGTTGCGATAAGTGTGGAGATTTATACGACTCCAATCAAGAGGGAGCAACAATTAGCGAGGATTCCGAGCCGCATATTGTCGAAGACGACGACGGAAATGAAATAGAAAAAGCGTGGGACGAATCTGAATATGGCTTTTATTGCGATTGCTGCAGACCCGATTAAAATAACCACAACATGAAAGGAGCATTATGGACAAGCCAAAAGTATTTATCCGCGCAGAAGTCGTGCCAGTAAAGAAAATTCATGTTCATTGGTATTATCGCAAAACCGAACCCAAACAGTGGAAGATTGACCGCTGCTTATCATTCTTTTTCGATAACGGTTATTTTCAAGATGTAATCACAATTGACGAAGACGGCTACCTTGATGATGGCTACATAAAATATTTGTTTCTGCTTTACTCAGGCGTTGAAAAAACAAAAGTCATGCACGTTGTTGTGAAAGAAACGGTTAAGCCGATAGTTGAAACACCGATAACACCGCCCGAACCGATAAAGAAGCCGACTTGGTTTCAGAGGTTAAGGCAAGATTTGAGGAGTGCGTGAAAGGAGAAAGTACATGCCAACTAAAACAGCACAAGGCGTATGCAGAGCCAGAGGAACCGATAACGCTTGCTTGATGCAAGTCATAGTTACAACGGCATTATGCGGTTTTGGAACACCTGACGACCCCGCCAGAAGAATAATGCAATATTGGGATTTGCAAGGGAATCTATTGGCGGTTAACGACCCGCTTTCGGAGCTTAAAGAAATTCCAAAAAATGATGAACCCGACAACGCATAAAAACAGCCCCTAACGATTGCACTCGTTAAGGGCGATTGGGAAAAGTAACTAACCGCATTATAAGCGGAATTGAAAGGAAAAGTCAAGTATGAATGAATATTGGTCTGCTCACACAGGCGCGGAATATGAAGCAATGTTACATTCGCAACAAATGGACAATTACTCGTATCAGTGCGAAAGAACCGCGCCGCACGTTATTCACAACGCGCAAATTATAAAAGACGGAAACGCATGGCTTTGCATTCTTGGAGATTTGCCAACGGGAGTTGTTGGAGTTGGAGATACTCCAAAACAAGCGTGTGATGATTTTGATAGGGCTTGGTGTGCAAATGCTTAACGCTTGCCCCGAACACCCCGACATATCCCACGCATTACGCACAGGCGAACCATTAGAGGTTAAATATCCAGAGCGTGACGATGTTGTCGAGGTTGATGTTGCGGAAATCAGAAATAAACAAATGAAAGGTGATACATATGAAAGTTAAATGCACAGGATACAAGCAAAATCGCGAGAAATATTTTACTATCGGCAAGATTTATGAGGTTAACGCTGACGGCACGTTAACGGATGATACAAATTTTAAGTACACAGCCCTTGTGTGTGGCACAAATCCAAACGATTGGATATTGTCACATTATTACGAGTTTGAAACCATTACAGCCGACACCTACGAACTCCACATCACTTGCAACGATGGCAAGACCACAAATGCAGTTTACAAAGTCAACGGCAAGATTGAGAAACGTACAGAAGCCGTTTGTTGTCCGTCAGATACGTTTGATTTTGCTATCGGCGCACAGACAGCGTTTGACAGAGTTTTTCCGAAGCCGATAAACATTCAATCAGACACTCACCCTTGCGCTACACAGCCTATCGCGCCGCAGGAGGACAAGTCAAGGTTTAAGGTTGGGGATAAAGTAAAAGTCACAAAGCCTATTTGGGGCTGCGGATGCGCTCAGGATGTTGTTGGTATAGTGACCGACGAGCCATACACAAATGGTTTAGTGCCAGATTGGAACAAAGGCGTTGAACTTGTAAACGTACTCAATGCTAAAGGTCGTATTTATAGTGTTAACGCTGATGGTGTTGAACCCTACACCGAACCCGAAAAAGAGCCAGAGCCAGTTTATTTTAGTGGCGCAGCAATTGCAATAATTAACGAAATTGACATAACGAAAGGAAAGCAATACACATTTGAAAACGGATATATGACCGACAATGATAAAACAAAAAGACCAATGCGGCGCGACCCAATAAAATCCGTTTCTGACGATTGGTTTAAAATAAGATTCATCCCCTATCTCGGTGAAGCGTGATGGATGTTGAGGAAATAAAAGCAAGATTGCAAACGGCTGATAAAGAAACTTTTTGGGAAGATGTAAATTCAAATTTAGTCTTTGAGGACATACCCGCGCTTATATCCGAAGTTGAACGCCTGACAACTAAACTAACCGAAACCACCGCAGAACGTGACGCATTGTTGAAGTCGTTTAAGGTGAAGCCTGTTGGGTTGGAAGAAAGGGGAGATTAGTAATGGAAAGATTGACTTATAGACTGGCATCTGGCGCAACAAACCTTATGGGAATTGCCGAAGCAAAGACCCCTTTTGAAAAAGCGGTTTTAAGACAAGACGGATGGGAGCGCCTTGCAAACTATGAAGACATTGGCACAGTCGAGGACTTCCAACGGCTTGTTGCCAAGATGGTTAGCTGTCCCAAAGGATGGCGAGGAACGCGGGACACGAGATATATTTGCCCTTGTTGTAAAAAAGCGGTGCGGAACGATGAAAGCTATTGCCACAAATGCGGACAAGCTCTTTTGTTTCCAAAGCAAGTTTACGATAAGGAAAACAATAAGATTTGGCTTGACTTTAGCAAAGAAACAAAGGAGGCACTAAATAATGGCGTTTGAAAAGCTCGGCGTGGCAATCGAAATATCAGAAATCCAAAGAAAAATCGATTCTCTAACAATTAGGCAAAACGAGTTAAAGTTGTCAATCTTGTGGCCTAAAACCAATTTTGAAATACTAAAAGCTATGCCCATTGATGAGCTTGCCGAGTTTTTAGATAACAATCGCAAACAAGCCTATGATGATATGCGCGCCGACAGAGACATTTATTACAAATCGCACAAAGAGGGCTGGAAAAGTTGGCTCGAAGAAGCAGCCGAAGCACTGGCAAAGGAGGACACCGCCAATGACAAATGAAGAAGCAATCAACGGATTTGAGATTGACAACGCACTTTTAGGCAATTCGGAGCAAGGAACCATCGAAAGGAACAACTTGGCAATTATTGCCCTCCGTGAGCAAGCCGAGCGTGAAAAAGGGTGCTTATCTTGCAATAGTGATGAATGGTATTTTAACCGTTGGTGCTGGATTGATGAAAAAGGCGACCCATGCCATCAAAAGATTAAATTTTGCCCCATGTGTGGCAAACGATTGGAGGCAAGCCGATGACAAATGATTTGATAAGCCGCGAAAAATTAATAGATTGGTTTCGTCCATACGGTCAAAATGACGAACATATCCCATTTGAAGAGCTTGTTGTGTATACAAGAGATGATGCTCCCGCCGTTGATGCGGTTGAGGTTGTCAGGTGTTCCGAGTGTGAATTTAAAAGCACAAAAGGTTGCGCGGAAGATACTATTGTTTGCGACAAACTCGGCAACTTTTACAGCGTAAATCACGCCTGTAACGAGGGCAAGCGCAGAGAAAGCGAGAACACGCCATGAAAGACAAAATCTGTATCATTTGCGGCACAGAAATCAAAAATGCATATGGTCAAACGAAATACTGTCCGACTTGCCGAGAAATTGCAAGGCTTGAAACCATTCACAAATGGCAACACGCACAGAAAAAGCCAACACAAACAATCAAGTGTGTGCGTTGCGGAAAAGACATGTTGAAAATCGGCAATGTCAAAAAGTATTGTGAGGGTTGTCGAGTCGAAGCCAACCGCGAACAAGCAAGAAAGTATGAAGCCGATAAGGCAAGCGGTAAGAGGTCGCCAGCAGTAACGCAAAAGCACAATACGCCTCTTAAAGGCGAATACCGAGAACAAGCATTTTACCCATTAGTTGCCGTTGTTCAACCTAAAACGGCTTTTACATACAGTCAGATTAAACAACTTGCTAATGCTAAAGGCGTGTCGTATGCCGAACAAGCAAAGGCGATGGGATTATAGGGAGGATTTTTTAATGGCTGATAACGTAAAACACCCCAACCATTATTGCAAAGGCGGTTTGGAATGTATCGATGCCATAAAAGCAGTGGTCAGCACAATTACAGACCCTTTTGAAGCGTATTGCACAGGCAACATCATCAAGTATATTTGGCGTTGGAACGACAAGAACGGCATTGAGGATTTGCGCAAAGCAATGCAGTACATAGAATTCGTTGAGCAGTATCGAACAAGCAAGCAAACCCCTGACCCCCTCGAAATGGGCGAAGAAGATGTATCAGAACCCATCGGATTTGCCGAAACAGCCACAGAACCGAGTGAGCCTGTCAAGGGGAAATATGAGGGGTTGAGTAATGATGAAATACTTGACAAAATTTGCTTAGGTCATCCCTGCAATGGATGCGTTATGGTGGAAATCGTACCCTCTGGCACGGCTTGCCGTTATTGGGTACATAACAACCCCGAAGAATTCCGCAAAATCGCAATTGATTGGCTTGAGAAGCAAGATGGATTGGAGGGGAAAGCATGAGCGCATTATACACAGCTTTAGCATGGATAGTAATAATCGGAGGAACATTCGGGTTTTGTGTGCTTGCGCTGATGGTATCGGTTGAAATCCATAAAGCTATTGAACGCATTGTCAACCTGAGGAAGCCACAACCGCCAGAGGATAAGTAAAAGGAGGGGTTGTAAATGACAGAAAAAGAATACCGCCGAGAAAAGCGAGATAAGTTTATTTTCGTGTGCGTGTTGGTTGCGTGCGGTGGCGTGTGGGCGTGGATGTTATTAACAACACTATTTAAAATATAAGGAGGAATATTAAAGAATGAAAACAACTCGAATTACAATACGCAATTTGTTCGGAATTTCCGAATGTGACCTTGATGGAAAAAGCATTGAACTGTCTGGCCCGAAAGGTTCCGGCAAAACATCGGTACTCGATTCAATCCGTTACGCGCTGACAAACCGCAGTGACCGTGACTACATAATCAGACAGGGCGCAGACGAGGGCGAAATCATCATTGAAACCGACACGGGGTTATCCATTGACCGTAAAACCAGAACGACTAAAGCAGATTCAGTCAAGGTCAAAGATGGTTCGATGTTGCAGAGCCGACCATCTGAATTTCTTAACTGCATATTTACGCCGTTGCAGCTTAATCCGGTTGAATTTTGCGAAATGAACAGGCAGGAGAAAAACCGCGTCATTCTTTCCCTTATCGAGTTTGCTTGGGACACCAACTGGATTCGTGAAAAGTTCGGTGAGATACCGCAGAACATCGACTACTCAAAGCATATCCTTGAAGTCCTCGCAGATATACAGGCAGATAACGGCGCTTACTATCAGTCACGGCAGGAGATAAACAGCCGCAAGCTGCATATTCGCAAATCTGTTGAAGATATTGCAATGACCATTCCGGCGGGCTATCAGTTTGAAAAGTGGGACAAGTATTCGCTTGGTGAGAAATATGCGGAGTTAGAAAAAATCAAAGAAAACAATTCCGTTATAGCCAGAGCAAAATCGTTCCGTGACGCTTACAACGACAAGAAGCGCGGCATTCAAGCCACAAGGGACATAGAGATAAACGCCGCCGAAAAGGCAATTCAGAGTGAACGCGAGGGGCTTAAATCTACCGTTGAGAGATTGAAAGCCGAAATAAAAGCCGCAGAGGACAAGATGGCAAAGCTCGGCGATACCTTAAAGGATAAAACCGATGTTATCGAAGCGAACTATACTGCCGCAATTGCAAAGCTTGACGCTGATATTGGCATTTCAGACAAGTACGCCGACAAGGAGCCTACTGATGTAACCGCGTTGACCGAAGAAATCACCACCGCCGAAGCTATGAAAAAGCACCTCAACGAATATTCTCGCATGAAATCCATGCAGACCGAAATTGATGCGCTCCAAGTCCAGAGTGACGAGTTAACCCGTAAGATTGAGATTGCCAGAGAGCTGCCGGGCGAAATCCTTAGAACCGCTACAATTCCAATTGAGGGGCTATCGGTTGATTCGGACGGCGTTCCGCTTATTAACGGCTTGCCAATATCCAACCTATCTGATGGCGAATTGCTTGACCTCTGCGTGGAAGTATCAATCAGCAAACCCGGACAGCTTCAAATCATCCTCATAGACGGTGCGGAAAAGCTCGATTCTGATAGCCGCGATAAGCTCTATAAGAAGTGCAAGGATAAGGGGCTACAGATTATAGCCACTCGCGTAACTGATTCTAATATCTTGGAGGTAACGGAACTATGAGCGAACAAACCCACTGGAAAAAGCTGACCAACCCCGATTATCTCGGAGCCTATGCGCTCGAACCGGGGCAAGACATAACGGTAACAATCAAATCCGTAAAGGTTGAAAACATTATTGGAGCTGACGGCAAAAAAGAGGACTGTACGGTTGTGCGTTTTGTCGAGAACGTCAAACCAATGATACTCAATGTGACCAACGCAAAGACGCTCGAAAAGCTCTTTAAAACACCATTCATCGAAAACTGGTCTGGAAGAAAAATTCAAATCGGCGTTGAATCGGTCAAGGCGTTCGGGGACGTGGTCGATGCACTCCGTATCAGAAAGTTTCTTCCGCGCGAAACAGGAACAGCTAAATGTTCCGATTGCAAGTCGGATATTACGGCGGCAGGCGGCATGACACCGCAACAGGTCGTGGCGTTCAGCCAAAAGCGGTTTGGGGCAACATTGTGCGCCGCCTGTATGAAGAAGCGCGACGAAGCCAAGAAAGCCGCAGAGAAGCCCGCGGAAGAGCCTGTAAAGATTGACGAAACCGCAGCCGTCGAAGCGGAGGTAGCAGAATGATTCTGACCGAGGAAAACTATTTTAGCAAAGAAGCTCAATCACTCTATTTCGGGACAAGCCAGTTTAAATCCTTTATGAAGTGCGAGGACGGTGCGCTTGCGGAACTCAACGGCAAATGGGAACGCGAAGAATCAACTGCGCTACTGGTCGGTTCGTATGTTGACGCTCACTTTTCTGGAACACTGGATTTATTCAGAGCGCAGCACCCCGAAATCATTTCGTCTACTGGTAAAACAGCGGGACAGCTCAAAACTGATTATCAGCAAGCCAACTACATAATTCAGCGTATCGAGCGCGACCCCGCGTTTATGGAAGCTATGTCCGGCGGCACACAGGCAATAATGACAGGCGAAATTGAGGGCGTTCCAGTAAAAATCAAGGTTGATAGCCTTAGACCAGACAGAATTGTTGATATGAAAATCATGCGAGATATGGCTGAAATATACGACAAGGAAATGCACGAATGGCAACCGTTCTGGAAAGCGTGGGGCTACGACATTCAAGGCGCAATATATCAAGAAATTGTCCGGCAGAATACAGGCTTACTACTTCCGTTTGGTTTGGCTGTTGCCACTAAGGAAAAACCCGAACCAGACATTGCGTTAATCGAACTGCCCCAAGTTGTTCTGGACGAAGCGTTCGGAATTGTTCGAGCCAATATCGTTTATTTCGATGGACTGAAAAAGAGCTTATATGAGCCGGAGCGGTGCGGTAACTGCGATTGGTGCCGCTCAACAAAAGTATTAACAGGATGGGAGACCTTAATCAATGCTGAATAAAACAATCCTGCAGGGCAGACTTGTTCGTGACGTTGAGCTACGAACAACAGGCACAGGAACTTCCGTGGCAAGTTTTACGGTTGCGTGGTCGGAAAAATACAAGGAAACCGAAACAAAATGCTTTTTGCCTTGTACTGCTTGGAGAACAACGGGCGAGTTTGTACAGAAGTATTTCACAAAAGGTCAGGAGATTCTTGTTGAGGGTACGCTGTCAACCCGCGAGTGGGAAGACAAAGAGGGCAATAAGCGTTCCACAATCGAACTAACTGTTGACAAGGCTCATTTCTGCGGTTCAAAAAGTTCTGGCGGTGGTGGTTTTTCTGAACCTACCGGTGGGGAGCAAGGTGGTTCGGCGTTCTCCGAACTTGACAACGGCGACGGCGACCTCCCGTTTTAGGCGGTGCAAATGACTATTTTTGAGGACACGCGAAACCCTATAGCCAAACACAAGAACATTCACGACCACTGCGACGCAAATGGTATCAAAATTGAGCGCACAAAGCTGTTCGCGGGGGATTACACCTTGCCTACAAATCAAACCATTTGCGTTGATACCAAAAAAGATTTGCAAGAGGTGTATAGCAACGTCATACAAGACCATGTGCGGTTCAAGGCTGAAATATTAAGGGCGACAGCTAATGGTATAAGGCTGATAATCCTCGTTGAGCAGGAGGGCATCAAATCGCTCTCCGATGTGCCAAACTGGAAGAATCCGCGAGTGGCGCAATGGCACAAGATACATAACGCCCATAAAGCGGGAAAAATGATGAAAATTAAAATCAGCAGTTCACCGCCTGCGAACAGCCTAAAACTCGCAATGACCATGACCAGTATGGCAAACCGATATGGCGTCGAATGGCAATTCTGCGACAAGTCCGAAACAGGCAAGCGGATTGTTGAAATACTTGGAGGTGGATAGTATGAATAATTATGCAAAACAACTGCGTAAATATGAAGCCTACAAAGCAAAGTTACGCAGAACATGCAAAACATCAGTAGAGTATGAACAAAAAGTTAAGGCTATCACCAAAAAGAACAAAATCTAACGAAACGAGGTAGCCAAAAGTGGCAGAAACTAAAGACGCATTTGTATGCTACCGAAGCTACATAGAAGCCATAAACCTTTTACCAGAGAATAAGCGGTGGTCATTCTTTGAAAAGATAATCGGATATGCCCTTGATGATATTGAGCCGAGACTAACAGATAATGACTCCAAGCTTGCGTTTACGCTGATGAAAGCCAACCTTGACAGTTGCAATAAACGATACAAATCAAGCGTAGAAAACGGGAAAAAAGGTGGCAATCCCAACTTTCAAAAAGGAACTCCAAACCCATACCACAAAAAATTATGTAAATCAATAGATAACCCCAATGATAATGTAAATGTAAATGAAACATTATTAAGCGAGTCGGAGGGAGAGGGCGAAAACGCCCCTCCTCCTCCCGCAAACAAACAATTTCTAATGGGCGGCGAATGGTACGAATATTTTATGCCCGAAGATGGCGATAGGGAGATGGTGAGAAAAATTGACCGACCTCCACAATGAAATATTTGTTATCGGCAGTTTACTCATATCGCCCGAAACGCTTGATATCGTATCAGCTTCGCTTACAACAAGCGACTTTGGGGACGAATGGTGCAAAGCGGCATATCTAGCGGCGGTTGAGCTGAACGATAATGGAGAAAAAGTTGACATAGCCTCAATCAGCGAGTTAATGAGCAAAGCGGGCAAAAAGGATAATGCTGCATGGCTTATTAACTGTATGAACAACACAAGCACCGCCGCTAATGTCGAGCTATATTGCAAGCTGACAAAGCAAGCCGCAAATAGGCGCAGACTTCTTGATATTGCGGGTCAGATCGGCGACAGCGTTGACGATTGCGAAGATTGGCAAGCAATTGTTTCCAGAGCCGTTGAACAAATTGACGATATAAAAGACGCGGCAAACACCGACATTGTATCAAGCTCGGATATGGCAAGCGGTTGGCTAGAGTATTACGATAAAGTGTCGGTCAATCCAGACTTCGCTTTCTGTCGGACAGGCTTTAAAACGCTTGATTCAAAGTTAGGCGGCGGTATGTTTCGCAAAGGCATGTATATCATCGGCGCACGTCCGGGCATGGGCAAAACAACACTTGGCGTTAACATAGCGGAAAACATTGCAAGACGCAATAAAAGTGTGTTGGTCATATCACTTGAAATGAGCCGTACTCAAATCATGGCAAAGCGCATGGCGAGAACGGGCAAATTGAGCTATAACAAGCTAATGGCAGGCGGTATGACCGACACAGAGCGTGACAAAGCGTTAGAAACGGCGGCGGTGCTATCGGATAGACCGTTTAATCTGATTGACAAAAGCAAAATGACCGTTGCTGATATAGGTAGAGCAGCAAGGCAAATCAAAGGGCTTGAAGCAATTGTTGTGGATTATCTTGGGTTAATAAAACCCGATGAAGTCAATTCTAATAAACCGCGCTATGAGGAAATGACGGATATTTCAGCCAACTTAAAAGCTCTCGCAAAACTGTTGGGCATACCCATTGTTGTCCTCTGCCAGTTGAACAGAGAAAGCACCAAAAGCAAAGACAAGCGCCCACAATTGCAAGATTTGCGCGACACAGGCGCAATTGAGCAAGACGCTGACGCAGTTATATTACTACATAGACCAGAATACTATTCCGACAAAAACGCAAAGGATTACATTGAACCAGAGTTTGAACAAATCGAAATGATTGTTGCAAAGAACCGTCATGGCGAAACAGGATTAGCCGAAATGGTATGGTGTGGCAAAACTGGCGATATATCAGAGTTGGATTTTACAAATAAAGATTTACCATTTGAAGATTAGGGGGGGCAATATGTCAACACACTGTTATAAGTGCAACCACAACTACAAAGATGGTGCTATTAGCATTTGCCCCCACGAAGCGGTACAAAAGCGATATGGCGAAACAATTTGTGTGCATTGTTGTTTGGGTTGCAAACATGTTGTGAGAACGCCAATGACAAGCATGATTAAATGCGGATATACAAAGGAGGAAAGCAAATGACAAAAACAAACGACATAACAAGCAAAGGTCAAAAAAGCGGTTGGAAAGACTTAGCGTTAGCAATCGTTGAAAAAGCTGTCACCGATTGGCGATACTTATGCAATGGCGGTGAAGAAGTTAAACACCTAACCTTTGACGAACTGGAGCACTTTTTCAAAACCGATTGTGCAACATACGCAATGTTTCTGGACACAACCGCTGATGATATATGGCAGAAAATGAAAGACGAGCGAATGTTGGCGGGATTATAAATACATATTAAAAAGGGCGAGAGGTAATCCTCCCGCCTTTCTTTATTTTGAACTTGTAAGTATTAGTTGCTAGTTCACTTCTGGCAATCCCGCGATACTAGTCAATAGTGAAAGAATACCCGCCAAGAGCGACGCACTACCGACCACTACCCAATTGACTTCACTTACGAGTGCGGTTGTGCCGATTGTTGCGATTGCTGTCTGCGCCACTGTTTTGATTGCACGGACTGTCGCCGCCTTTAACCATGTTTTGTTCACACTTTTACCTCCGTTATAATGGCTTGATAGCCTTTTTGTTTAAGCTCTGCCTGTAATGTTTCTGCGCTTGCCTTAACGGTAAATGCTCCGACTTGCACATGGTAGATTATGTTGCTAGTTGGTACCGTTTCAATTGCTGCCATTTTGTCGAATGGGAAATTCTTTCCGGGGCAAGCGGTTTTATTCAAGTCGCTGTGTCGTACGGTTTTTGCATCAGGATATTTTGCGCGGAGATAAGTGAGAAGCTCTCGACCCGCTTTTAGCTGTGCGTCAGGCATTGTTTCAACCTCAAAATTACCCTCAAAGCAAATGCCGATAGAAGTTAGGTTAAACCCCTCTGTATGCCCTCCTGCGGCGTTTTCCTCTCGTCCGTGATAAACTGTGCCGTCTTGACGCACATAGAAGTTATACGCTATGCCACGCCACTTATTTTTCAAATGCATAGCGTGTATCTGTTCGGGCGTAAACTTGCCTTTTGCTCCGACATGATGTAAAACAATCTTATCGGTTTTCGTGCGTAGCGTTGCGCTATATGCCCATTTATAATTAGGCTGTATGATATTCAATGTATCACTTCCCTTTTCTGTTGGCTTGTCTAGCCAAACGCAAACAAAATTGCTGACAATTCGAGTGCTTGTAATGTCCTCGTCAGGTGTATCAATCTGTGAGCTACCTCCACCGTCAAGGATAATGCCATTAATGCAACCGTAAGCAAACAGTTTGTCGCGTGTCTGTGATAGCGTGATTGGAGATTTGTCGTCCGTGCAAACAATAACCATCGAACCGTCTGCTTTGAACCCAAAAGCGGTACGACCTCTCGAACCGCCCATTCCGACTGCGTTATCGTTTAGTGGCTGTTTTTCGCCATTATGTATCACCCAAAGACACGACAAATAATTGTCAACCGCAAGCATGTCGTTACTGTTCATAACTTTTGGTAGCTCGTTGTCATTCCAGCCGTAGCCAAAATAACTCCATTGGTCATTGCTTAAGGTTTTACCGCCAACGCGAATATCGCAACACGGAGAGTAATCGCTCCAATTGAACAACGAACCATTCATAACATAATCCGCGCCCGTTATAGCTTTGATTTGTGCCATAGACAACTTTTGCGTTCGGTTATCGAATATTGATATTTTTGCGGGTTTAATTGTCTTAACCGTTTAAATCACCCAACCTTTTCCTTTAGCACCGCAATATCAGTGTCGTGCTTGTTTAGCTTTTCGTCATGCTTTTCAACAACATCCCAAATTGCGATATGTTCCTCTGCGTTGCTTTTTTCGTTGCCTTTTATGCTGTCGGTTAAACCTTTTATTGCCATCGTGTTCTCTGTCAGATTTGTGTTCCACGCAAGCAATGGTTTCACAAACGCGCTGACCAGTCCAACAAGAACCACAATTACGCCAACAACCGCCCATTCATTCAAATTGGTTTCCTCCCTATCTGTTTTGAATTACCGCGCTCTTAGCGGCATCGAAAGCTTTGTCACGCAGTTTTTTTATTTGCTCTGCTGTGGTTATATTCGTTACGCGGGAGTTAAAATAGTTTGCATAGGTATTTTTAAATGTTTTCTTTTCCTTGTCGGTCAGTTCATATTCTACGCTGTCCTTTGCGACCTTTGCAGGAACGCTCATGCTTATCATTTCGGAGTCTTTGTTGGTCAGGTAGAGCGATAACAAATGCTTTGAAGTAGTTAAATACGGCAACATTGAAGATTTGTCTTTGCTTGTGTAAAGTGTGCCGACAAGCTCAATTGCCTGTTTATCGGTATACCCTTGACTGCCAATGGTTTTAATTCGCTGATAGTCAGACACTTCTTTTTCGCCTTGCACGGGAGTTAATGCAGACATTGTTTTGTTGAGATTGTACGCCTGTCTTTGGGTAACTCCTGCGGCTTGATATTTTGCAATCTTTGCGCCAGCGTCTGCGGACGGAATATACATTTCTCCACGTGCTTCAACGGTTGACATTCTGGCGTTAGTTGTTGCATCGGAATATATGGATGAAACTGCCTTTGCCTTTTCAACATCGGTCATGTTCTTGTACTCTGCGCTTTTGGTGAGTTTGTCCAGTTCCTTGTATGTGTACTGTCCGCGTGTTTTCTGGAACTTCTCCCATTCTTGCGGGGTCATGGTGTACTCTGTACCGTTACCGCTGAATGATAGGCCACTTTTGCTTGTGTACTCGCTCCAATTTGGCAATACCGAAGAGTCATCGGTTGCTTTGTAAAGTCGCTGTACTTCGGAGTCGATTGCGGTTTTCTGCGTTTCTCCGATAAAGCCCGGCGATAATGTGCTTTCAAGAATGTTTGAAAGTTTACCACCTTGATAGTTTGTGCTTTCCGTTCCACTTGCGCCGATTTTAGCAGGAAGTGTGTTGCTTAGTCCGGGGATTTTAGCTTTAACTTTGTTCCACGCCCTTTTGAATGGGTCGCTGTCGTATGTGTCTCTTGCAATGGGGTCAATTATCTTTGCTATCTGCTGAAACGCTGATGGCGTGAACGACGCTGGCAATCCAACTAGCATTGACTCAAGCCCTTTTCCAATATCTGTTTTACCTCCAGAACTGCTACCAAACAACTCTGCCACGCCCTCCATATAGGATTGGTTAAACATTGTGTTGATACCAGCTTTTGCGCCGTTGGATAAGATTGCGAGGAGCGTATCTCCCGCATTGTCTGATTGCGATATGTCTGCTCCCAGTGAGAGTAACGCGCCAACAACGGTTGACCAGTCGTAGGTATAGGACTTGTCACCAACGATGATTGAATATGGTTGCCATCCGGATATCTTCTTTTGATAGGTTAACGCTTCGTCTTCCTCTTTATCGTCACCGCCTGATATAAGTCCTGCTTGAGCGGCAAAGTACGCAAACGCAAGAATTCCTGTGCCTGTCATAGAGCGCGAGAGGGTATCAACAAATTGTTTCTGACTCCATGCGCTGTCTTTGATTGTTCCCGCCTTTTTGATTGCTCTGACGTACCCATAAGGTGAGTAATCTGCCAGTTTGTCGAATATGTTTGCGGGAGTCTGTGCGAACGGAATTGCAATGTCGCCAATAACTCCGAGAGAATCGCGTAATTGCATAGCTTTTTTCGCTAGTCCGCTGTTGTTTTGAAACACTCGCTCAAGTGCGTAAACGTTTGCTTCTGCAATTGCATCGTCGCTTGTGTAATCTCTGCCAAGTCTTTTCAGTTCGTCAATACGTTTTGCCTTTGCGGCTTCATAGAATGGTCTATCGCCGACTTGCAAGAGTTTGTTTAATGCGCCCTCAAATGCTTTGCCGACTGTACTTTTTAATGCGGGAGTCTGTGGCATTTCGTGTTGCGTTGGGGAGGTATCGACTTTGTTTTTAATATCCTTACCCCATTCGGTTAAACCTTTTTTAGCACCGATGAATTCAGCTTTTGCCGTTGCAATAGGATTGAAAGAAGTTGTGCGCCAATCAGTTTTCGCAATTTTGGTAGTCGCCATATCAACAAGCGTTCCGGGCGCGTCTTTTATATCCTCAAGCAATCCGAATATTACGTTACCACCCGCGTTTCGAGATATAAGCGTTTTGGGGTTGAGCAACATTGCAATTCTACGCACAGCAAGCACTTTTTCTTTTCCTGTGACTGGCATTTTGTCCACAACAACTCTTGCAGCTCTGTTCAAATAAACACGTTTTTGATAATCATTATCGGTTTCCTGTGCAAGCTTGTTCAGCTCATAAATTTTTTGAACGTCTGTGGCGGTTAGGGATGGTATACCATATTTTGCGCTAACCAAATCAACTATCGCGCTATCGTCGAACACGCCAGAATTTACAAACTCGTTAACCCTCTGCGTCATAGTTTTTTGCTGTTTCGGAGTTGTCGGCTTCAATAGCTGTTCAATTTTCTTTTGTGCTCTAATGGCAAGCTCGTCGTAGAACTTGTCTGAAATAGCCTGTGCCGCGCTTTTGGCTTCGTCCGCGGTCAAATCGGTATCAGCTAGAATTTTGTTAGTAACATTGTCAAGCAACACCGCTTTGTCTTGCCAGTTCGACATAAGAATATCATTGTATTTCACGCCGTTTTCTTGCAAAGCTTTCCCAAGTGTAGCCCATGTGTTTATACCGTTTCCGGCTAGCCAATTGTTGAATATTTCGAGGGTTTCTGGGTCGTTTGAATACTTTTCGTTGATGTAGCTCTGCGCTCTCGAAATTGCCGCTTGATACTGTTCGGAATTTGCCCAATAATTGCGGAGAGTGTTTGTTGAAAGGTTGGTTTTAATTTTGGTTGGAATTGCTTGTGGTGCGGAATTTTTAGTAATCCTAACGAGGTCTTTTAACATGGTTTGCATAGTGCTGTCTATTCTTGCGGTTTTGTTTTTGGAATTAGCGTCAATCTGTTTGGAGAGTTTTATCGACGTATCTCTAATCCACCATTCAACAGCTACGTTCGCGGGGTCTGCGGCTCTTATAGACTCGTTTGCAGATTCTCTCATAGCTTTTTTGGTGGTATCTGAATCAGCCTTAATTTTACGACCTTTTTTTGTGTCAACTTCTTTGCTAAGTTCTTTCTTTTTCGTCAGCTTCTTCTCGGCTTCTGCAATGACTTGCTGTGCCTTGATGACTGCACCCTCTGGCGTTTTCTGAAAAGCCTTGAACGCTTCGATTGTTTGACCGCCAGTAGTTCCGCGCTTTTGAATAGCCTTAGTCCATTTGTTCAGCTCCGCATAATCTCCGCTTTTTTCAGCATCAGCAGATACTTTGTCAAGTATTTTCTTTGAAGTGTAAACATCTTCATCCGTCCATTGCTGTTTTGAATTCAAGTCTGCAACTTCGCCGTCAAAATCAACATCGACTCTTTGCTGTGAAGCGGTTTCGTTTACGGCTTTACCTCGAACGTCATATTGATAATCTTCGGGTTTCATTTGCGCTCTTTGTTCATCCGTAATGGAGTCGGTTTTTTGGAATGTATTTGTGAACACTTTGGAAGTTTTTTGTTCGGGTACAAACGAATTGCTTGTTGCTCCAACGCTGTTTGGAAGTGTTGTTTTCGCTTCTGGCGCCGTTTGCTTCGCTTCTACTGCATTCTGCTCCAAAGTGGGTAACTTGACCAGATTAGGCGTAATGTTGTTTGTGATAGGTTGTGTGGCTTGCTGTGGTACATTCTGCGTGGGTTTTGCAAGGTTTGGTGTAATAGTATTTGGCTGTGTAGCGTTTGGCGTGTTTTGTGTATTTGAACCACCTATACCGCCCGCAAATCCACCAACAATTGCTCCAACAAGTCCGTCATATAGAATTTGTTCAGCGTTCCATGTTGCGTTGGGGTCATATGTAATCTTCTGATAAAGCGGAGAAAGCGTTGACTCCAACATTTCCTCTAGTCCCTCGCCAGCTCCTGCGGCAATTCCCGTTGCAACCTTATCGGAAATTACTCCGTTTTTAACCAGCTTGCTAATGACGCTAGATGTTGCTTTCTGTAGAACACCATCCAATGCGCCTTTGCCGTATGCTTTGGAGAGTACGCCGCCAACGTTTGCAAGTTTTCCAACAAGCCCCGCCGTTGCCGCTGTTAGTCCTCCGTATATGCCTTGCTCAAGCTCTGAACCGCCGCTGTTTTTGGCTTGTTTTGCCGCGCTACCAAACGAACGAGCAACCATAGGAGCAATAGAGCCACCACCAGTTAATGCCGCAAGTCCAATATCGCCTGCCAGTTGCAGACCGCCTACACCTACATCAATTGCAGTTTTACCAAGTCCTGTTGCTCCACGTTTTGCTTCTGCTATATCCTGTGCTCCGCTATCCATTAGAGTGTCAGAAGCTTTGCCTAGTGCATCCTTTACAAACAAATCGTTGTACTGCTTGATAGCCCATAAAGGCGTTGCAGGAACTTTACTCGCCCAGTCAAGAGCGTTAACGGTAGACCCCACAAAATCCTTTGTTGCGCCAGATACCGTCCCCGCAACCCTATCAAACGTGGTCGGGTTAGGTGAAACCATAGGTTTGATTTCGCCTTTTGATATTTTATTTGTGTAATCAATAATTTCCTTTGGAGTCATTGCTTTAGGCTGGTTAGCTTTGATTGCGGCTAATTCTTGTGCGGTTGGAGCCTTGGCAGTCAACTTGGTTTGCGGAGCCGTAGCAAGTCTGTTTTGAACATTTGCCATCAAGTCGCCTTTGACAACATCAGCTTTAGCGGGAGCGGCTAGCATTTTTTGAGTAAATCTGCCGTTTGCGTCTTTTGCTTTTTTTGCAGATATTTCGTCAACAACAGTACGCAAAGGTTTTATAGGCTTGCGCGATACACCGCTTGCGTTCATTATGTCTGCAAACTTGCCGCTTCCGCTACTAGCCGATTGAGTTGCAAAATTTTCATTTGTGCTTTGACCCATGTTTTCGTTCATCAGGTCTGCAAATTTTTTCATATTGAACTCCTTTGGCAATTATCGTGTTCGTCTAGCGTCAAGCACAGATTTGTATGCGGCATATTCTTCGGGGCTAATTCCACCAGAAGTATATTGCTTGTTTAACATTGTGGATATGGCAGCAAGGCTTTGACCACCACTGAGCCAGTTGTTAACGTTGGAGGTAGCTTCTGCCGTGCTTGTTGTGCCGCTCTCAACATCACCGTCGCCCCCACCTCTATAACTTCCACCGCCAGCCGTTTTCGCTGCTTTCAACGCCGCCGCTTCTTGAGCTAACAGCTTCTCATTTCGCCAACCTTGCAATTTATCAGCTTGCCAATTGTTTGTTGGGTCATTGTCATTCCTAACCCTATTGATTTCAGCTTGATAATCCTGATAATGTGTCATTTGCGTATCGGCATATTCTTTCTTTTCGTTGCTCAACGCATTTGCGGTATTTGTCCGATAATCGTTCAGAATGTTTGTTCTTGCGTTCTGTAACGCCATAGCTTGCGAAGTGTCAACGCCTGATAATGCGGTTGCTCTGTCAGAGTCAAGCCCCGCAAGCCTGTCCGATACAAACGATGAGCGAGCCATACCGCGTGAAAGTGCATCATTATTTGCGTTTATTTTCGCATTGTCGTATGATTTGTTCAGGTTGGCTCTCTGTATGTCATATCCTGTGCCGAGCTGATTTTGAGCCATTATGCCAGCCGCATTGTTTAGTTCGCTGTCATTTGCATATTTGCCGTATGCGGTCAAATCAGACGCTATTTTCTCTTCTTTAGACGATTGAGCCGCGTCAATTTGCGACTGTAGCGCCGCTTGTTTAGTGTAATCTGTTTCCAGTTCCTTTTGCTTTTTTAATGCGTCTTGCAATGCTTTATAATCGGTTGTTACGTTATACGCCATATTCAGCCCTCCTATCTTTAAATAATTTCAATTGACATTCCAACAATAACAATATCCCCCGCGTTGGCTGTTCCGTTTTCGCCAGTACACGCGATTGTGATTGCCGACGCTACTGCTTCGGAAGCTCCATAATTGTATGCTCCAGATGTGTTTCCGTTAAAAATCTTAGTTGCCACATATTGCGCCGTAACCGATACAGGCAATGCCTCCGCGTCGATTTCCCACGGCGTACCATTGAAAGAATCAGCTAGAGTACCAATTGTTGTTGAGCCAAATTTTAGCCTTACCGTCTTTGCGTTTCCGTTGGCAGCAAAATAACCAAAAGCTTTGATTTTTATTTTGCTATTAATATCTAATGTATTTGCTGGCATAGTATATGTTCCGAGGGTTGTTTCAGTCGTTGACGCAGGAGTTGATACAATTGCGGCTTGCAAAAACAAATTATCGGTTGTTTTGTGCTTATTAAGGAGTTGCCCTATCACTCTTTTTGTGCCAAACTCCGAATTGCTGATTTGGGGATTATATGGAGTTGCTCCCGATTCCATATGTATGTCATATCCAGAAATAACCCCATTGGAAAAAGCGTTGATATTGTTCATCTGTATGCCTGTTGCGCCAGAATTGATTTTTATGCCATCGTAGTTGTTACTATTTACACGGACGTTATTTAATTTAATATCTTGCGAAGAAGCGGTTATTTCAATTCCCGAACCCGTGTTGCTTCTCCCTGCACCGTTCAAGAACGATGAATTGTTTAACCATACCCATTTCCCATCCAAATACATTCCATCTTCTGTGAATTGGTCTACAGAGAAATTTGCCAATTCAATTCCAGCGGGGTATTCTCCGCTAACAGATTGTATTTTAATGCCAGTTTTTGCCCAAGGAATTACAACGTTTGTAAAAAATACCCCCTCGCAGCGCCCTTTTACTTCAAACCCATTGCAAGTACCGTTTAATCCCCGCGTTGTAACGTTACCAATGTACGAGTTAACAAGTCTTTCAAGTGTAAACCATGCGGTTGTCGCCCAATCGGTTGCAGATACGTCATGTTGCACCTTGTCGATTGTTAAGTCCATAATAAATGAGGTTAGCTCGTCTGTTATATCTGATGCATAAAACCTGAACCCAACGGGTCCGGTACACCAAATATTATGAATTGTTACAACGAAACAGCGGTCAATATCAATTCCGTATTTTATATCAGTAAAAGCGAGATTCTCTAAGGTTATGTTTCTCGCCTTTGTAATGTCGATACCCTTGCAATTTATTTTACCGTTTGCCTTAAACCCTATATTGCTAATTCGTTTTGGCGTTTCTGCAAACCCTTGGTCAAACTTAAAAATAGAAACGTTGTCAGCGGTTGGAATAAGAATCGCCGTATCGGCTCCCGCACCTTTGATATTAATTGCGTGGTATGGGGGTATGCTTATATTTGCAGCTTTGTATGTTCCGGCGGGAAAGTATATTGTTTTACCTGAATTCGCATCAATACACGCCTGTATTCCAACTGTACTATCAGTAGCTCCTGTTTTATCTACTCCGGAATAGTTAGTTACATATACCATTCCATCCGTGAGTTTGGTACGTTCGGCGGAAGTCAATATCTTGTTGGTTGAACTCTCAACCATATTTGCCATGCTAAATGCATCGGTATATTTGTTGTTTGGGTCGTATATTGATGCTGGCATATCTCCGGGGTCACCTTTTATGCCTTGAGGTATTCCATATGCTAAATTAATTGTTCCATTAGGATTTGTAGTCTTTGTAACTGTTGCCGAACTTCCGGCGGTAAGTGTTGTTGCTGTTGCGGTCATGCCTGTTACAGAGCCTACCGCCGTCAAAAGCTGTTCTGTTTGTGTTGGCGTAGGCTCAACTGGCGTTGCTCCTCCAACTTCATATAGAGAATTCAACACTTTCATGGTTGTTGACGCTGATACAACAATTCGTTCAGCCGTTGTGCCATCAGTTTCAAAATCAACACCGCGAATTGTAATATTCATTTCGCCCGCGTAAACAAGCGGTTCGGCAGGAATTGGCACTATGTATGCACCGCTAACAATCATTCCGCTTGTGAGGGTTATATTGACCGGATTCACTCCGTAAGTGTCTAAGAATTGAACTATTTTTGATGTTGTGCCATCCCACGCGCTATCAAACGTGAATGCAAGCGATACGGCGTTGAAACTTCCTGCTGCACCTGCATTTTTGCTCGATAGTTTTATGTTTTCGCCTGTTACTGTTGCTGTTATGATTCTATTTGCCATTACTTCACCCCTTTATTGTAGCAATACGCCCTTGTAATAAACATCGCAGTTGAGGTCGATTCTTCCTCCCGCTTGTCCAATGCTGACGTTTCCTGTATAACCCGCGCTTGAGCCTATGTAAATTGTTCCACTTGAATCAATTGACATGTTTCCACCAGAAGCAAGTTTAATTAAAGAACCGTTTATACTGACTTCGTCATACATTCCAACTTGAACTTTGCCAGAAAGATAAACATATTTACCTGTGCTGGCTTCAATGAAAATTCCCAACGTAGGCGACGGCAATATTTGTCCAAGCGTTGTTGAGCCATTTTTAATAAATATTGAGCCGTCTTTTATTTCTACAATGCCGCCAGTGTCGTGGTCTTTGCTAACGAATTTGTCACCGTCAATAATGGTGTAAGACCCTGTTTCGTCAGCTATTCTCATGCCGTCAACGGTCACAGACAAACTTGTGAGGTCGCCGTCTAAATTGCTTACGTCAACCGCAAGCCCAGTAAACACCCCGTTGGTGTCCTTGTTTAAATTGGCAAGATTCAGCCCGCCTTGCACCATTTTTGCAACGTCGTAGTTGTAATCATTAAGTCGTTTCAGCTCAAGCGGTGTAAGGCTTATTGTGCCATCAGAATTTGGACTACCTATCAACTGTGGAGGGTCAAGCCATGCGCCTGTTGTATTTGAATTTGCCATAATCAATCCTCGTCAGCTTCATAAGTTAATTCCGGCTGTGTTAGCTCAAAATTTGCGCCAGAAACATTAGAAAACTTTATTTTAAATCGTCTGCCCTCAAGATTAAGCGAAAGCGTGTATAGCTTGCCGTTTGGCGTGAGCGTGACAGTTTTTGATTTTGTCTTGCTGTCAAATGTAATATCAACCCGCATTACGCCGTTGCCTTTTGCATAAAAATACAATGTATCGGCTGTTTTGGTTACTCTAAAAGCGTCCAAATCTTGCCACGGAGTTTCCCAAAATGCGTTGATGTTTGTGCCATCAAAAGTGTTTGCGGTTTCGTTAATCGAGAACACATATCCTGTCGCGTTTGTAAACAACAGCTTGTCTTCATATTCCATAAAGTCTGTGACTGCAATTCCACGCCATATCATCAAGTTTTTGGCAAGCAAATCATAGACAAATACTGCGTTATTGGTTGTGCTTGCTCCCTCCGGAAATGCACAATACAACACGTTTTTATGTATAATGCTGACGGCGTTTTTGGCATATGTCTCGTTAATGACAATATCTTTTGCCGTGTCACCAAGTAGGTTATAAGCTGAAACACCGTTGTAATAATACAAGCCATCTTTTGACAGGAAGAACGCCCTATCCGAGCCAGATACAATCGACTTTTCGGCAATTGCGCCGACAGCGGAATATACATCTTTGACTTCATAAACTGACGGATATGTGCCGAGAACGCGACAAATTGTGTTTGTTTTGAACACTACAACATCAGAGAAAATGTTGGAAATTCCTAAGCATACGCCACCATCCCAAGTGGGAGCATCAATAACACCCGCGCCGTCTTCGGAGATTGTCCAGTTTTCGGGTCCAGTGTGACCGTCACCAATTGTGTCCGAATAGTAAATGCTATTTGGAGTTGCTTTAACGCCTGTTCCCCAAATTCGTTCCGCATGAAGCGTGATAGACTTCATTTTAGGGGGGATTCCACCTAAATTTGCAAATGTTGTGCCATCCCACTTTTTAACATCATCGGCACCGTTTCCCATAATAACAACGTCTGTAGCGCCTATTTGATAGTTGAAATAGTCCCAATCTCCGCTAGTTAGGCTTGTTGCAAGCGCTACCCATGCGGAGGTTGTTGTATTGTAATAGTAAATAGCTGTCGCGGTTGCCGCTAACAAATACGATGTAACCGCGCCTGTAGTTGTATTGTTTTTGTAAAACTTCATTAGGCGTGTTATGCCAGCGGGAGCCGCCGTTGCAATATACTTTGAATAGCCATTAATGGTTTTCAATGTTCCGCTTGACACGTCAACATTCTGTGCGTTGCGCGATTGACTAACGGCAAGTATGCTATCGTCTGCGGATTGATTTAATCCACCGCTAAAGTTTGGTATTTTAAATGTACTCATGCGTCATATTCTCCATAGTTATATGTAGCGTTTATTCTGCGCCGAGCCATTTTGCTACCACCTTTTAATGCGTTCAAGCCCTTGTTCCACTCGCCCATCCAAAAGCCATATTTATTCAACGATGTAGTTGTACCTTTGATTTCATAGTATCGAGCGGCGGCATAATAGCAGAGCAAACGCCATGAAACGGCATCTGGGAATGGATAAATATCCAAAACATCATCCATATCATCAGGGATATATTCAAACTCAACCGAAACGATTTCTGACGGTGAAGCATTACACCATATCAAGCCGTTCTGTTCAGATGTGTCAACAAGACAATCGTCTTTTTTGACCGTCACAAGTCCCCATAACGATTTTGTGAGGTCTGCAACATCAAAGCATGAGTTATCATCAAGCGTGACATTCTCGCTCGTGGTGAGCCTTATACGCTGTGCTATGATGTTTTTCGCTTCATTCAACGCCGATATCAAACGAGCTTCAATAACAGAAAAATCATCGTCGTCAACATCTGCCTTTATGTAGTCAGCCGCTTCGGTTATAAGCATTTGTAAAGTTGTCGCCATACGTCACCGCCTTTAAAGTTTTGCACTATATTTTTCAATGTCTTTTGCAATGTCATTCATCCTATATTCCTGCTCGCGTTTGAGCTCTTTCTCTATTTTTTCGTTGTGCTTGTCCACTTCGGAAAGAACATCCCCATAAAGATTGAGCCAAGCAACTCTACCTATTTGCATAATTGTCTCGCGGTCAAAATCTTCGCATGGTGTGCGCTGAAAAATTGTGCCATTGTGAAACACAACAATTTCAGCCGTATCATTATCAATTGCAACGTCAAATAGCGGGTCGAATGTGCGGATTGTTTCGCGTATATAGTCGCAGACTGCATTATCGTGGTCATAGCCTGTTAATCTCATAGTCATTAAGTCCGCAAGTGTTAAATTCATTAAGTCCATGTATTCACCTTTAAAGAAAAGGGGCGGTGTATTAAGCCGCCCCATATGTGTGTTATTGCTTATGCTTCTGTAATGTCGTCGATACGAACAAACGCATTACGCATGGTTGTGCCCATGTTGGAGTACAGGCAGAGGATAGCTTCATATGCGTCATAGCCAGAGACGTATTTCAGCATGTTTCCATCCTCCTCAAGCCAGAACAGTCCGTTATCCTCACCGCTGTTGTCGCTCATGCGGTAGAATTTCAGCTTGCTTTCGTCAACAACAAAAATCTTGCCAGTAGGAGCGTTCTTGTCAGGGATAATTGGCAAGCCGTTGTAAGCGATAGTGTCAAAGCCTCCAGTTAGGGTCATTGTGTTGACAAACTGCTTCTGTGCGGCGAGAATTGCCTGATATGCGCGACGTACGCCGTAGGTGGTATACATTGCGCTTGCCTTGCCGTTGGAGTTCTGTGTAAGCGTGTCAAGTGCTTTTTGGAGAATAGTGTCTGAGATTGCACGGCCTGTGCCGCTATTGCCCTGTACGGTTGCAATCCACCACGGATATGTGGCAACGTCAAGCCCCTGTACTGTGGTAGTTGCCGAAACAATGCCGCCAAGACCCATCATCTCAAGGTTGCGAGAGCCTGCGAGATAGACGGAATATGTATCACCGATACTTGCGGGAGTTGCAGGAGCTGTTGCAACAACGAACACGGTGGAACTTGTGATTGAAGCAACGGTTGTGCCGACAACGCCTGCGGTAGTTGCGCCAGTTGCGGTTACAAGAATGTCAATAGGCATACCGACGCGGAGCTTTGCGGTGCTGTCAACGGTGATTGAAGTTGTGGACGCACTCGCGCAAGTTGCGAGAATACCCGAACCGTCGCCAAAGAGCTGACGGGACAGGCTATCGCACATGTCGTTTGCAAGTCCTTCCATTTCGGAACGAACCGCCTTGCGGTATGCGCCCTCGTTGTTGCGAGTAGCTTTGATGGTCTGTCCGGTAATCTGGAAACGACCATACTGGTAACGCATAGGAAGAACGCTTGCCTTATAGGACTGATTGCCAGCGGTGGGAAGCGCAGAGCCTTCGCCACGTGCGCCAATACCCTCATTGCGTCCGTAGTGTAGGGGGATTGTAAAATCCTTTCCCTGAACGGAGTCGTAATCCTTGCCGATACGGTCAAGAATAGGTGTGGAGTGGTTTATCATTTCTCCCACAACTGGGGCGTACTGAGTTTTGATAATGTCTGCTAGTGTGGTAAGTGTGGTTCCTGCCATTTATGTAGTCCTTTCTTTACGGCGAACTACTCAATATCTTTCTGACATTTCCGTCCGCCTCGTCGAATGTTTTCGGTTTTGACACCATTTGAATAGGTGACGCACCGCTACCCTCTACAGGCTTGTACGATGTTTGTTTTCCGCTGATGTAGTCCTGAATCGCTTTCTGAGCAATCGCCGCTTCGTCAACTTTTGCAGGCCCCGATTTGTCGTAGACAATCAGCTTTGCGGTTCCGAGGTCGCAACCCGCTTTTTCGGCAACGGCTTTTATTTCAGCTTCATTTGCTTTGTAGAAGTCGCCCCACTTAGGGTCAGCCGATAACGCTGTGGCTTCTGCCGACATAGCTTCTTTGCGCTCGTAAGCGGAGAGCTTGTCAAGAGCCTGTTGCGCCGTACTCTTGGTAGATTGCAGCTCTTGCAAAATCTCAACAGGCACATTCTTGGTTGTGGCTTCGGCTTGCATTTCCTGATATTCAAGCGTTCTCTGCAAATCCTCATATGTCTGTATCGGGTTGCCCTCTGGCGTAGTGCCACCGAGCTTTGCAATTGTTGCGTTTACCCTGTCAAACAAAGCTTTTTCGGTTTCGGAAGTTTTCTCCTTTAGCCGCCTTGCAAATGCCTGCGTTTCGGTTTCCTGCGGTTCAACGGTTTCAATCGTAGTAGGTTCTGTAGATGCCGTGACTTCTGGTGTGGCGGGCACCTCCGATGTAGCAACGTCTACTACATCGACATTATCAGCCGAGGTTTCGGGGGTAAATTCGTTCATGGTATAGTTCCTCTCTCATTGGGCGAAGTTGAGGTTTTAGCAGCCCATATTTTTTTGTCGCCGTTACATTGCGGGCGGTGTGGAATTCATGTTTTGTGGAGTAGGTGGAGTTGCGGTTAACGACTCATCAGCTTGCAAAGCCGTATTGCCTATGAGATTTTCGAGGTAAAAGTCCATGTGCTGTTGGACGTGGAAGTCTATAATTGCCTTAATATCGTCTGGCATCTGTGCGTATGTTTCGCTTTTGCGGAATTTGTTGTGTTCCTTAACATGAGCATCGTGGTTGTAGAAGTCGCGTACATCGGGCGACATATCGCCTTGCTGGAATTTGTCGTTTTCGGTTTGAGCCTGTGAAGCGTCTTGCTCAAATTCGGAGTAAACATCATCAACAATTCCGAATTCCAAGACTTTCATAATCAACTGGCGGTCACGCTCGTTTGTTGGAACCAGCAAGCCGTACTGAACCATCTTGATAACGTAATCCTGCATAGCCGCTTTGCTTGTCTGATACATCGTTGACTCGTTTATGCGGAGGTCGATAGATGTTAGGTCAGAGCCTTTAAACTTAAATGACTCAACTTTTTTGTTATCACCAGCAACACGGATTGTTCGCTCAATGTCGTACATTTTCTGTATCATTTTGAGCGTATACCGCACATAATTTCGCTTGCAATCAATCGAGTTTGCAATTGACGGTGACAACTTTGTGTCGTCCTGTTCCTGCAAAAATCCAATTGCTGTTCCAGAAGTTACGCCAGTAGGAGTTGAGCCGTGCGAAGTTTCATGTTGACCAGATACAAATTCAAACTCACCATCCAGAATGTCGATATTTTTGTATACATCTGCACCAATTGATGGAGGGGTTAGGTATTCGGGCTTGCCTATCGGGTTATATTCGATGAATTGTCCGGGTTCGTTTGTTGGCTCTTCGTCAAGACAACCGCGCGGAGCTATCAATATTGGATTGCCAAAAAGGTTTTTACTTTCGATAATCTGCGAACGCGATTTGTTGTATTCGCGCTGAATTGGTATCAACTGCTCACATAAGCAAGTCGGCATAAGTCTGCCGGGCACTTTAATATGAAAGAATGGGAAGAACGGTAATTCGCGTTCTGTGTCGTCCTGTTCTCCAAAGCCAATGTCTTCATCGTGGAACAACACTTTTTCACCGCAAGTCGTTATCCTGCGACCTTTAGGGTATTTGCCAGACGGAAGCTCCCAATATTCGTGTATTACCGCCGAGTCTTTGAGCTTTTGATATGAAATGCCGTCACCGTTCGCGGAGAGTGTAATTAACTTAGCTTCATAAAGGTTGGTTGCGTTCAATCCGCTTTCGGCTTGTACTTCAACGCCATATGTGTCTTTTATGTATTCAACAGTGCGTATCTTGTCGTGACACGCCCATTTGACATCTTTCCAAGTCGAGCATGATGTGTCGAATTTCAACTCAAAGAACGGCACAACACAACAGTCAATGTCGCCCTCGTGTCTTTGCGCGCCCTCATAAAGCTGGGTTCCGTCCTCTGCATATTGCGGCAACGCTCTTCCTTTTTGCGGGTTCCAGTAGGGCTTCATAAATGAAAGTCCTGTGGTCAGCCCCCACAAGATGTTGTCACGGTCAAGAGCCTGTAAGCCAAGTTCGTATTCAGCCCATTCAACAACCTTTTCGGCTACTCTTGCGGCTTTAATGTCGTCGTTGTCCGTGGTCGCAGGATTGACGTACATCACAAACTTGTTCTTTGTCATTTTTGCCCACTCTGTGCGGACAATTGGCTGTACTTTGTTTGCCACATATCGTACTTGCCACGCTTCACAAGGTGGTTCAACAAGTCTGTTTGACGCTCTGTCCGTCTTAATCCATTGCTTTCCGAGGAAATATGAGATGTTCAGATATGCTTGCAATTCGTAAGGTTCGCGCTTGCATTTTTCAAGCTGGTCAGTTACGAATTTTGATAAGTCTTTTTCACTGACTATCTTTGTTTCGTCCATTCTCAATCTCCTTTCGGATGTTTTTCGGAGTAATGCTTCATCAAAATGCCTTGATTGTCACAAGTAAAGTCACACTTTTTGCAATGACGGAGTGTTTTTTCTGCTGTTATTTCAACTTCTTCCGCTTCAATCGTTTTTACATCACAAGTTGTAATGAATGGTTTTTCGCCAAGCTCGACGGCTATTTTAAAGCCATCAACGAGCCGTATTTCCTTAACCGTTATAGGCAAAAACGGTGCGTTTATCTTAATTCCAACCTTTAAAATCGCTTGTTCTTCGGAATCGGCAACAACAAATTCGTTGTATTCGCCAAAACCGCCATAATATAGCTTCATAACCACCGTTCTTTCTCCAAACCCTTAATAGCGGGGGGCTTTTCAATGCGCTTGATAGGCTTTTCGGCTCTCTCTTGCGCCTTAAACTCTGATAAACCGCTAGACTGTATGCGGTCAAGCAGTTTTGAGCGTTCTTCACGCCACTCTTTGCGCTCTTTTTCAAACTGCCGCATATTCAGCCACGCTAAAAACGCAGTTCCCAATGCGGAAACGATACATATTGTAAAAATCAATATTTCGGTTACCAATAGTTTGTCCTCCGAACTTTCTTTGTCAGCTTTTCTAGGTTTTTTTGCACTCGATATTCTGCCGAATCAACAGGTAAGTTGCTTGTTATCTGTTCTTTACCGCTACGAGGTCTGCCCGCTGTGTAATACATGATTGCAGTCACGGAATGGGTTGGCTCATGCGGTTGGTCTGCAAAAACATTTGGGTCTTTTTCGTCGCATTGGATTGATGAAATACTGTTAATTACATTGACGCACGTTGAGAAGAACATTAGAGGAGAAGTCATAACGTGTTGTTCATCCTCATAAGGCTTTAGCCATTCGCCCATGCACATGCAGCCGTCAATTTTTCGGTTTGATACTTTGATAAACGGAATTCCGTAGCTTCTTAAAACGTCAAGTGTACTTTCGCCTGTTTGGCTGTTTTTGTTATCAAGGTCAACAGGAGCAAACCACTGATAAATGTTTTCTTGCCGTCCGTCTTCGTCCACGTTGTATTCCAAAAGCATTTTTGCTGCGTCCGAAGCATAAAGCCCTGATTTGTGTATTTCTCTGTAGCAATACGCCTTGTTGTGCCAGTCAACCGCTATCCAGTAAGCCGCCAACATATCTTTGCCATAATCAATCGTGACATATCTGCGCCAATCCCTTTGAATAGGAAACGGCTTGCAAACGTGTATATCTTTGCGGAAGTCGTTGAAAAACGCACCGCCGGGTATGCCGTATTCGCCTAAGCCAACAACCAAATATCGTTCGGGGTCTCTTTCTTTTAGGCTTTCTATCAACGCTCTATCGGCATCGTCAAGCCATTCGTTGCAGCGGTATGTAGTGGTAAGCGTGTAAGCGTTAGGGTCTTGATTGTCAAAAAACCTTTTCTTTGTCCAGTGCGAGTTGACCCAAGGGTTAAAGGTCAGCGTGATTTGTTTCCATAACCCCTCTGGCACCTCACCACGGATTGATTCGTCTAGCGTCTGAAAGTCTGCTTCATCGTCTAATTCGTAGGCTTCTTCAAGCCACACCCAGCACAAAACGCCTTTATCAACCGTGATTGACGTGAGCTTTAGAACATCGTCAAAACCTCTAAACAAAATCTTTTGCTTTGTTGGCTTGTATATCGCTTCGAGCGGGTTTTCTTTGAATTGCCAAAATTTAGATACCCCAAGCCGCTCAGTCGCCCACTTGAGAGCCGCAAAAGTCGAATCGTGATGTGTGTTGTAGGTTTTTCTGACGCACAAAGCGTTTGCCTGCGGATATTGCATGATGTTGTATATAAACCACAATGCGGTTGTCGTTGATTTCTTAGAAGCACGACCACCCTTTAGAACGCGGTAACGATGCTTGTCATTCCAAAAAGATTTGTAACCGCGTCCCACAACGTCAGCAAGTGGTTTTTTGTTTGCAGTTTGTGTTGCCATAACCCACCTTTAATTTCGGAAGTAACAGGAATCCATCGGTACAAAATCAGCTTTTCCGCTGTTGTAAACAATGCCACAACCGAGAATTGGTCTGCGGGGCATTGCTTTGCCGTATGCGAACGAATAGGCTTGTACATCAATTCCGCAACCAACCGATAAACCGAACCGAATATTTCGTGGATTGACTATGTATTTGCATCCGGCGAAAGAGTGTGCGTGTCCAATTACAACGCTCATGCACTCTGTTTTTGTGGCATTAACCGCCCCGTTTTCGCCACCGCAATTTACGCCGTGTTTGTACAAAACATCGTCAATGATGAATTCGTCGCTTATCTCCCACGCTTTGGGAAGATTGAAAACCTCTGAGAATGATTTTAAAAAGCGTTCGCCAATTCCAACAGTTGCGGCTTGTCTTAGCGGTATTGTGTCGTGATTTCCTTGACACATTTTCGCTTTGGGGAAAGCCTTGACGACCAGCTCGACTTGTTCAAGCGCCCTATCAAGCTCTGCGTATGCTCCCATAGCGCACGGCTCTGTGGGGTGCCTACTTAGTGCGTGGTTATCAACTAAATCGCCTATGCAAACAATCTGACCAACTCCGTGAGCTTTGAATGTATCGATGCAGAATTGTAAGTAGTTCGGATGATTAAACGGAGCGTGTAAGTCGCCTATAACGCCTATTGGTTTTTCAGCCATACTCTTTTTGCTCCTTGTTGCGCTATGCGCCATATCCCACAATTGCCGTTCTGTTTTATCGGGGTATTTCGGCGCAAGCTGTTCTGCTATTTCGTAGAGCGATAACCCTTGTTCGCGGAGTTGTTTGATTTCGTCTTTGCAATCAATAATTACCGCACCTCAAATCTCGTCTTTAATCTATCATCAAGCTCTATCGGAACGCCGCCAATGTTTTCGGTTTCTAATTTCAAATAAAGCTCTGTGCAAACATACACAAACTCCGGCTCTACATCGTTGCGTCTCATTCGGCGTATTTGTTCTCTGATGAGGTCTGTTTCTTTCATAAGGCAGTACCCATTGTGTTGCCCTCCTAAAGGCAAAGAAAAAAAGAGGTTAAAGCATTTCTGCTCTAACCCCTGTTGGTTGTTTCCGATTACCCTGTTGTAACCGTCTTATATGCGGTTTTCCTATGTATCTCGACCACTACAATGTTGCCGTGAACGAGTTTGATTTCTGCGTCATTGCCACGCTTTATGATTGTTTCGATTGCGGAGATTGATTTTGCGTCGAGCAAGTGGAATCAGCTCCTTTTGTCCGCCCCCATGCCGTAATAACTATTGCTACTACGGCACAGAAAGGAGGTATATTATGAATTGGGAAGTGTTATATTTGGTCGGCTTGTAGATTAATTGTCTCGCATCAAAAGCGTGTTGGTTTAGATATTGCTGCTTTAAGCATCCGCCCATATCGGACCAGTGCATAATTGACGCGGTTTTCAGCTACCATTATCATTCTGGTTGAGGTAAACCGATATACTCTCAAATCGTTCGGGAGCTACCCGACAACTGGCACAGGATAATGGACTCGAACCACTATGAACGGTTTTGGAGACCGTCATGCTACCATTACATCAATCCCATATATTGTGCGCTGTTTGAGGTACAACGCAACCTTTGCTATGCGTTGAGGGCGGTGTATCCTCAATCTCAGGTACTCTTTCGAGTGTGTCGGGAACCATTTCCGACCTCCGCATAGCTTAATCAATATATGAGCTTTACGCTCTGCCTGCGAAAGGCTTGATTATGTTTTGTCTACAATTCCGTTTTCGTCGTAAATGTCAAACATTTCGCCGCAGTATTCGAATGTGGTTTGACGAAGTTTTTCAATTGTTCTTAACGTTTTGCAAGTATAAACCCGCATGCCTTGATATTTTCCACTCATTCCAGTGAATATCCCTCGGTAGAATCTTGAAAAATCGTGATGTTTAAATATTGCCATATCATCCGTTATAAATTTTCGTTCTGGAATAACAGTTCCGTCTGTTTTGCTGATAGGTTCAATAGTAAATTCATAAGGTTTTTTTCTTAAATAATACATTGTCGATTTTCTTTCAATCGTTGCGGAGTTAAACCGCGTTATTTAATTTTGTTTATGCCCAATCATCCTCTAAGGCTTTACGCTTTTTGTTTGGCATTATATGTTTTCTCCTTGTATTAAATAAAAATCATTGCCAAGCTTGTCGGGGTCGTAATTCCATATTGGAAAATGCGTGTTTCCATCATCGTGCTTTATTTCGGTGTCTCCGTATGGCACAATTTTGATTTCATCAGCGGTTTCAAACTCTAAATCTCGACCATCAGCTACAACCGCCTTGATTTCTTTTTCTTGGTCAAGAGTGTTAAGCAACGCGATTAGCTCTTTGACTTTCATAATAATTTTCCTTTATCGTGTTAAAGTGGCGATATGAGAGGGAGTATGTAAATTCAAATACCCTTAGGAGTCCCACCGCTCCGCATCCGAGACCCACCCCCCAGGGGTAGTACGTGGAGAGTGTATGCCATGCGTACTCCCTGTGTATTGTAGCGACCAGACATATGTTGTTGTGTGTGGTGGAGGATAGGCACACGACACATGTAAACATAGAGTACACTCTAACTTTACATCAACATCATGCCAATAACGTGTAAATATAGAGTTGTTTTATCAATTGTTTTACACTTTGTAAAGAAAGTTCTTGACTTATGCTTTACGTTATGCTATCCTTTAAATGAAAGGAAGTGTTATTAATGAACATTGCATATGTCAGAGTATCAACGGTTGAGCAGAACGAAGCAAGGCAGCTTGAAGCGTTAGAGAAACACAATATTGATAAGTGGTTCACCGAGAAAGTCAGTGCGAAAGACACCAAGCGTCCAGAGCTGCAAGCAATGCTTGAGTTTGCAAGAGAGGGAGATACAATATATATACATGATTTCAGCCGTCTAGCTCGTTCCACAAGCGATTTGTTAAAGCTCGTTGAGCAACTGTCCGTAAAAGGGGTACATCTTGTCAGCAACAAGGAAAACATTGATACCAGTACACCAACCGGAAAACTCATGTTAACGATGATAGGCGCAATCAATGAATTTGAACGTGCCAATTTGCTTGAACGTCAGCGTGAGGGCATTGCCATTGCAAAGCGTGACGGAAAGTACAAAGGGCGGAAAGCCGTCAGTGTTGCAGACTTTGCGGAACATTACAAGCGATACATGAACCGCGAGATATCCAAAGCTCAACTCGCAAAGGAATTGAATGTATCAAGACCAACACTAGATAAACTAATTAGTGGCTGCGAATAGCGGTCACTTTTTAATCCTCTAAATTATTGACAAATGTGACCGGGGCAATGTCCATTGACACTTCCTGTTTATCGGAATACCGGACACCAACCATACGTTCTGCATCATTGGTTATAACCAGCTTTGCGCCGTGAAAGCCGTCTTTATCGTAAAGTCTGCCGAAGTTGTAGTCAAGGCACATATGCCGCGCGCGATTTATTATCGGGAAATAATTATCCATTTGACTGTAATTGCTCAATGTTTTTAAGTCCACATTTAAAGCCAAAGCAAGAGCGGTCATTCTTTTGGGTTCTCCGCTAGCGTCACAATCTGCGAAGTATTTATCAATTCCAGCCTGGAGGTCATCAGCGTTATCATATTTTAGAGTACCAAACGGTCTTCCTGCTCCCATATATCTTGACACCTCCACAAATTCATGTTATCATTAGTGTTTTGCTATTTGTATTATACCATATGTAGTAGACAAGTTCAATAGTTTTAGATTGAATAATTTGTTTTGTGCCAGGATGAATAAGTTTTGCCAATAGAATATGCAATGTATAATTCACAATTCATTATAAGGCTCTACAATGCGCTCTAAGCAACATCACATGTTTGGGTATGAACTTATACCACCATATACCGTAAATTCTCACACAAGCGAAACAAACGGGGTCAAACATGATGATGTGCTGTGTGCTTATACACATGTGCGAAATCAGGCGGGGAATATACATAGTTGCCATTGTTGTTCAAAGGTGAGTGTATCGATGCAATGTTCGTCACAGCACGTTTCCTCGTTCTCCGCGTCCCTTTTAGCTTGACGTGGCATTGCGTCAGCAAAATGCCAAACGTCAAAAGATAAAAGATAATTATCATTAACATTATCATTATCTTTTACATTGGGGTTATCCGTGGGGTTATGGAGTGGTTTACATAATAACTATTTTGCAACCTTGATAATTATGCAAATAATCCTTTGTTATCAATGGTTACAGCGATTACGCATAAATATTATGTCAACCAATTTCAAAGATAACCGGTTATCTCGCTATTTTATGGGGAAAAAGATAACTCCTATAGTGCATTTGGAAAGCTGATATATCTCTCAATTGGCATCCCATCATATCAATATGAAGCACTTCAACACACAATCATTTGACCACCTAAAATCCTGCAATAAATATAATTCTGCAAGTTATCTTGCATTATTGGCAATAAAATAAGCCCTCCGATTATGGAGAGCTTTTATTATCATCTATTAAATTGTCCAACGCTTGACGAAGAACTGCGTTTATATTTGTTCCCTTATCGGCAGCGGCTTTCTTATATAGTTCCGCATCGGCTTTCTTGACCTTGCAGCCAAGCACACACATATTATTAGAATCCCATTTATTATTAGACTTTCGTTTTGCTTCCGATACCATATCATCACCACCATATATTATAGTGTATCACAGCTTAACACGGTTGTACAGTGTAAGCATTGCACAAAATACACGGTTAAACTTTATTTGCTTTGACATATTGACGGCACGGTTAAACAGTGTTATGATAAGACTATGAACAACACAACAACAAAATTTAGGAGGACTTGAAAATGATTCATTGGCTTGAAATCGGCGGCATTAGAATAGGTATGAAAGACGAAGATAAACAATGGAATTATTTGAAAAAATATCTGTCCGAATATCCCGAAAGCAAAGCAACGGTTTATTTTAAAGATAGCGACTTATTCGCAAGGGTTGTAAAGCTTGAATGCAAACAAAATTACAGAGATTTAGATTTACATTGTAACTCTTGTTCAAATAGTAGCATAAAGCATTTGAACCACAAACCGCAAAATATTGAACTGTGTAAAAATCAGCTTGATTATTTTCTCAATAGAGAACGCGTAAGTTAATAGCCGAATCACAAATCAAACAAAACAGGAGGATGAATATTGTGACAGAACTTAGCAAAGAACTTATAAATATAGCAGACTTTAACAGCGCGGTGGGCATGGGCGCAATAATCAACCGTCAATATGTCGCCAACTGTGAGAGGGTAAACGGCTACGATATAACCGCCGAAGAAAAAGAAACTGCATTGAATACGCTTTACGAGCTATCAACCGCAGAACTGACATTATACAAAACATCCTACGCGCCAATCTCTACAACAGGCCCCGCGAGATACAATGTCAAAAAGGGACTTGACGCACTGGACAAAAAATCCTCCGCAGAGCAGAAAACAAGAGATTTTATGGCAACGCTTGAAAAGGCGCAACAGTCCAAAAACAGAGCTTCTGCAATGCAAAGACTTGTTTCGGCGTTCCACGAAGCGTTAGCAAGTAAGCAGAAAGAATTTGTGTGTGATGGCGTTGAATACGTCGTCAGAGGTCGCACAAAGTTTATTGAGAAAAAATACGTTGTCGCATAACACGCACAAGCTGACCTATCGGCTTTACAAAAACGGGGAACAACAATTTAGGAGGATATGAAAAATGACAAATCAAGAAATAATGACGCTCAATCTAAAAAGAATCAATGTGTGTGATATTAGATTGGCACTAACTGGGGTTATCTGCGATATGAGACAAGAATTGATTAATGACAAGACAAGCGAATATAGAAAAACAGTTGTATTACCGAAGTCTATTAAGAAGTGGGAAACGCTCAGAGAGGAAATCATAAAACAGTTTGACGAACAGGACAATTTGGAATCTGAACCCGTCTGATGATGACTTGCCGGTAACAGGTCGAAACGCCTCAGGGCGTCACGGGAAACCGAATAACAGGAGGAATGAAAGAATATGTACACCACAACAAGAATTATTAAATGCCCCGAATGCGGAAACAATGTCAACGAGTTTTGCGCATTTGACGAGCAAGGTCGACTTATTGAAAATCACGCATTTTGCGCAGACAGCGGAGGCGGCAATTGTCTATGGGGTGGTGCGTGGCCTTTTAACCAACGGAATATAGAAAACAACAAAAAGCGAGAAATCAAAACCGCATAACAACACAGGCGAGAGCTGGAAAGAGTGATAATATGATTGCATATAGACCACACCGCGGAGGATTAGGTGAAGCAATGGCGTTGGCTCAAGTGTTTGTTGATGAATCTGCTACGAAAGCACATATCGTGAAATACTGGGACGGCTTAATTAAATACGAAGATATTGTTATTGAAGATAAGCCGTTCGGCGATGAAAGAATTGGATGGCGCGATTCCAGATATGTTTGCACAAATCGGTGCGGTGCTGACGATTACTTAAAATTATACGGATGTCCTCAAGCGCTCGGACACTGTGCAACAGACTTTGACCCATTTTGAACAACACAAACAATTCAAGCCCCCACAATTAAGTGAGGGCTTTTTGTTATGGGTTATATTCTATTACTGCCTTACTACTACTTGCAAGGTGAAAATATGTTGATACTACAGGGTTTTCCGCACGCTCCCGAACCAAGCGCGATACCAAACTTCGCCACACCCCGGAATGCTTGTGGTTGCTAATTTTCTTAGTGTTTTCAATGCCTTAGCGGTTTTTTTGTTTCTCAAGTTGTTCTAAAATGTGTCATAATATCCTAACCGTACTACTACTGTTACTACTACTCGCTACTACTACTCATAGCTTGTTGACTGCTTCTAATTTCTCCGCAAGTCTAATGTGCGTATATCCCATAGTGGTTTGGTACTCTTCGTGTCCGCCTGTTTCCATTATGATTGCCGGCTGCACGTCGGCATTAGCCATCAAAGTGAAAAACGTGTGTCGGCAACAGTGCGGGTTAAGCTTTCTTATGCCCAATCGCTCAAGCGCAGCGTAGAAGCTATTATAAAACACTTTTTCGTGCATTTCAAGAAGTTTTTTGCTATTAGTGTT
>Ga0074195_1001204_pt1 | contig 38412 bp, 32 predicted proteins | sample EPASupsiteHSE623_FD_64525 | JGI IMG/M metagenome (GOLD analysis project Ga0074195, IMG submission 64525) | Bioremediated contaminated groundwater from EPA Superfund site, New Mexico - Sample HSE6-23 | ecosystem: Environmental > Aquatic > Deep subsurface > Groundwater > Contaminated ...
ATTGGCAGCCGATGTGGTTGCGCCCTGGATAATATTCTGCTGGACGGCGACACCGGAGACCGGCTGGGTCAGGGAAACGTCAATCTGCGCACTGACGTCCCCGATATTCCCGCCAAGGTCCGCAGTAACCGGTGTTGTTTTCATCACAACGCTCTGGATGTTGTTGACACTATAAGTATTCGTACCAGGATCCTCGACAACCTCAGTCCCGATATATTCCATTGAATCCCAGCCGGTTGCAGGGCTGGTAATCGTTACGGTGTTGGCAGTTTTCGTGGCGGACGATTGCGCTGTTGTGCTGATGTTTACCTGCTGTCCACCGCTGGCCGTTGTTGCTGTGGAGACTCCTGATACAGTGGTTTCTGCGGTTTTGGATTCGACGGTTGTGCCGGTGGGGCGGGTTGTTTTGAAGGTAGCGTCGGAACTTGTCGTGGAGAGACCGTCACTTGTGGTTGATTTCACCAGGTAATGGTATGTCGTGAATGACGAGAGGCCGTCCAGCGGGACGAGGTGGGAACTGGATAGTGTGGTATTTGTTTTGGTTAGACTATAACTGGTATCTAGACTGTAACCGACAATGCTGTTTGAATCACCGTTGGTCTTCCATGTAATGTTAGCAGTGTCGGACCCGATTCCGATGGCTGATATATTATAAGCATCAAAGGGAATAGATCCGGAGATCATTACGTTTGCCGCGTCAGCGGGTGTCCAGAAAAGACCTGAAGTTAATCCGATTGAAAAACAGAGAATAAATAAAAATAAATTTTTTTTTCCAATCATTTCCTTTTCCCGGTATGATATCCGGCCGCCAACACTGCGATGGCAAGTGAGATGAGGATTACTGTCAGTGGAGGTGGGGAGCCCTGCGCAGTTGTTGCCACTGGTGCACTCGCTGAGGCCGGACTGCCGGTTGTTGAGGACGAGACCATAACCGCCCAGACACTCAGGTGATTTGTTGTCGTTGACAGGATCATTGCCTGCGCATCCACGGTCGTGGGAAGGATGACCCAGGCGCTGTTGGCGGCGTCATAATACGAGAGTTTCAACTTGGATGCATCTCCGCCCGCAGCCGTGAGGTCATCTGCTGAATATTTGACCTTTACTGTCGCGTCCTTGCTGAGCAGACCTGAAAGGCCTGTGATCTCAAAGCTGCTTGTTCCCAGTTTGGCACCCTGAGGTGCGGGTTGTAACTGATTGTAGGAATACCCCTTCAGAGAAACATCCACAGCGCTGAAAACTGATCCACGGGGAAAAATGACGGAATATCGTCCATCTGGAGTCTGCAGGGTAGATTCACTCCCCGGATTTACAGTGATACCGGCCTGGTCCGGTGGTGCAACATAAGTCTCCTTTACTTCATAGGTGATGGTTTTATCATCAAGGATTTTCCCGTCTGAGGTAAGCACTTTTGAACTAACTTTGTAGGAACCAACCGGCAGACTTTTAACGTTCAGTTCCTCTACAAACTGCACGGTACTTCCCGGGATGATGGCCTCGGTAGAGGGAGACGTTGAACTATTCGCAAGAATAATTCCATTTGCATCAGCAATCTTGATCTGGTCAACAGTTCCGTAATAATGATAATTTCCCGTATTTTTCAGAGTTGTGGTAACTGATAATGGCTGTCCTGCAACCACATCAGCAACGCTAATTCCTGTAATAGTACCCGTGAGGGTTGGATTTGTTCCGGAAACAGTGATTATTACCGGAACCGTAATCTTCGTCGTGACCAACTGGCCCTTTTCCGGAACTTGATAGATCTCTATTAATGCATATCTTCCGCCTTCACCTACATTTTTGGGAAGCGAGATGGTTGCTGTTACGGTTTGTTGGGTACCGGGAGTAAGGTGAAGTGTTTGAGAACTCAGCGAGATAAATGATCGTGCTGAATAGGGGCTGAGATCATTCGATGGACTGATGGACATATATCCTTTATCCAGAGCCTGACCAAAGCCCATGACAGAGATGGTCATATCTACAGGTTTTTCATTCTGCCCTATGCCAATCGTCATGTCATACTGTTTTGAATCCCCGGCAGGAATGCTCTCCATGAATTTGGTGCTTGAAAGAGAAATCGCGGATGAAGGAGCGATGCTAAGGATCACCACAATCAATACAATCGCAATCACATATTTCTTTTTCAGAACTTTGCTAAAACTATACGGCATATAACACCTGTTTTACAAAATTTTCTTTTTCTTTTGTGGTCATTATTTCACCCTACCTGTCACTATAATACCAACAATGATCCGCGAGGGTATTATGTGCATCGTTGGAAGCTTTTCCAATAAAGGGATTTCCGGCTTGGTTATTTTACGTTTTTATACCCTTATGGGATATGAAGGAAATGGAATCTCATTATAAAAAACATTTTCATGAACCCGAACATCTAAAACGAAACAATATTTCGAATTGTCCCCAATGTTGCGCCCTGATTTTTATTACGAACAGTATTTATAACGTTCATTTCTCTATGAATTTCTCCATAATTTAAAAAAAAAGTTGTGACTTTCTCACCCCTGTAATTCTTCCGATAGGGAATAATTACGACCCAACGTAATTCAGTGTGAGTGTTATTGAATACGTACCCGCTGCATCAGTGTTTAGAACCACTTGCGATATGTCAAGATCCATTGGTGTCTCTGTTTCCCAGGCGCCGGCACCATTACCGGTAACTAACGTCGTTGTAGTCGTACCGGATAATGCATTTATCACAGAACTTGTTGAGCCGTGAGGATTGGCATTCACAAGTTGTAATGCCATAGGAGTTCCCATCGGAGTAGTTCCTCTTAGCATAGATCCTTGATGCCCACCAGCCGCATTAGCATCATATGCATAGATGTGGAAAGTAGGATCACTTGTTGTCAGATTGACTGTAGCAAAATTTCCAGCGGAACCTGTTCCTTCAACAGTCGGACTGATATGATGAGTACCTGTTCCAAATGATGAAAAAGTGAGACCTCCTGTAGCATTTGCTATATAAAAATTAAGACCAGATCCTTTTTCACCGGATAATAGCACTCCTTCCGCCGCCATCACCGGCATTGCCATCGCGGCCAGCGCAATAATCAATACGCCAAACAGAACTAATGATTTCGTTTTCATACTTTTTGCACTCCATTGATCTTTTGATCACTTCATAAAATAATTTCACAACTATTAAACCCGGGTCTATGGTTCAATTTTTGAACCAAGCACTTTTTTGGGAAAAACTGGCTGATTTTCCTGAAATCACCGCATTGTATCGCGAAACCTGAGCACTATTTTTTCCGGCCATGCATCTGGTTTTTCAGAATTTTTTAGAAAATGGAGAATTCATTTGGTTCTGGTTAAAATAAAATAACATAAATACTAATTCCGGAAAATCCCGTGACCCGGAAAATCCGACTCGCACATCATCTCAGGAAATCCGGAAATTTCACCTTTATTGTACCGTTTTTTCCGTGCGCGTTTGTCCGGGGAAGACCGGCAGCATTTCCTCTTTTTGTGTTCTCATGACACGACCCTCCCGCACTTGAGAAAAATGGCTTGTCAAGGCTGTGCTGATGATAGCAAAACCTGAACGTTCCGGTGACAGAGTATGTGAGATCGATGGTATCAGGATACGTTGAAATGCGACCCTCAATGGAAGCGGACAAACTGACACAAAGAAAAAACGTAAAAAAGATATTCAGATATACCGGGCTTTCAGGGAAAGCTTCCGGGGAGTATACAGCGGGCGGAATGGTTTTCCTTCCGTATCCTTTTTCACCGCTGCAATCAGGGCATCGATCGAGAGCTGCTCCTTGAACGGCTTGTTGGGCTGCGACTTCTTCCGTACTGTAACAGTCAGGTTCTTTGATGTGATTTCCTCGTCACCGACTACAATGACGTAGGGAACCCAGTCCATACCAGCTTCTCTGACCTTCTTGCCCATCGTCTCGTTCCGGTCATCAATATCGCAACGGACCTGTGCAGCGTTGATCGTTTTTACCAGTTCTTCAGCAAACGCGATGTGCTTTTCCGTTACCGGCACAACCCGGACCTGGGTTGGCGAGAGCCATGTGGGGAGGGCGGGGATTTCCTGCGTGGAGATGTTTTCAAGGATTGCGCAGATGACCCGCTCGACACTGCCCGTTGGGGAGCAGTGGAGAATTGGCGGGTGGACAACGGTGCCGTCTTCCTTGTGGTACTTGATGGCAAACCGTGTCGAGGACTCGACATCGATCTGGACGGTCGGGTTCTCTATAGGTCGGTTCTGGCCGTCGATTGCGGCGAGGTCGATCTTTGCCACCCAGTAGTGGACACGGTCGGAGAGGATCTCGATAAGCATCGGGCAGTTGGATTCCTTTACGATCTTCTTGACCCATGCCTCGTGCTCGTCATAGAATGCCTTCGTGCACCGGAACGCGGCAACGAGCTCGGTCTCGAAGTCCCTGCCGGTCTGCCAGCCCATGGCAAGCTGCTCTTCAAAGCACTTGAGGGCCTGCGGCATGTCAAGGCAGAGCGAGTGCATGTCGGGCATCGTGAAGCACCGGAGACGCTTCAAGCCGATGACTTCTCCCTTCTGCTCGTGGCGGAAGGAGTAGGTGGAGAGCTCGTACATTTTCATGGGGAGGTGGTTGGGCGAGATGTGCATGTCGCGCATGATCGAGAACATGCCAAAGCAGGCCGCGAACCGGAGCATCATGTCCCGGTTGTTGGACTTGAAGCGGTACTGGCGCTCGCCAAACTTTGCGGCGTGCTCCCAGATAGCCTTGTCGCCAAGGTCGTACATCACCGGGGTCTCGACCGGTGAGCCGCCATAGTCCAGCACGAGGCGGAGCACGTAATCGGCAAGCAGATCGCGGACGATCTTACCTTTGGGCAGCCAGCGGAGGCAGCCGACATCACTTGCGGGCTCATAGTCCACGAGCTCTTTTCCGCGCATCAGGTCCACGTGGGCCGGGTCGCCTCCGACCGGGACTGCAACCCCGAGTTCCTTCTTGACCATGCAGCCAAAGGGCGTGTCGTTGAGGTACTCCTTGTAGTCGTGCTGCTTCCCGTCCGGGGTCAGAACGAACCAGTCGTGGGTGACCTCTGCCTTTTCCTTCTTGACGGTTATTTCACCAGGAACAATTGTCTTGGAGAGCTCGGAGAGCGGGTGGCCCTTGCAGGAGAGCTTGAAGGATTTGTACCAGCCGAAGGGTGCACGCTTGACGGCGAACCCTTCGCCTTCAAGACCTTCCTTGAGGGCTTTGAGCACCGTGACCGCAGTCTCCGGTGAGGAGAGATCGCTGGAGAGGTGGGCGTACGGGTAGACAACGATCTTGCTGACGTTGACCTGTCCCGCCGTCTTTTTCACTTCAGCAATGGCCTGGAGGACTACGCCATCCAGGTCTTCTTCATCGATCGATTCCACGGCGCAGAAAACAGTAAGTGCTTCTTCTTCCCTGTCGGAAAGAACCGTGCACTCCTCGGCGATCTTTGTCTTCTTTTTAGCTTCGTATTCGATATAGTCAGAATGAATGAGAAGAAGTCGCATTAATTCATCTCCGATCCGAAATGATCATCCGTATAAAATGGGTTTTTATGGTATTTATAGTGGTTAACCCGATGCAGCTTTACCGGGATATGACAAAAAGTTTCGTGAATTGAGGTTGGAAGGTATCGTTCCTGTCCCGGACTTTTTTCTGCTGGTCCGGAAAAACGGTTCATTTTTTCCGGTTCTCGTGATACCGTGAGAGGGTTGCCTGTCGCTGGTCGAGATATTTTGCATCCCCCTTACTGAAATACGGGTTTGCCGCCCGTTCCGTTGTGTAGAAAACAAGCTGCCCGATAGGCATCCCCGCGTAGACTTTCACCGGGCGGGCATTCACGTTGGCCATCTCCAGCGTGATGGTGCCCCGGAACCCGGCATCGATCCACCCCCCGGTCTGGTGGAGGGTGACGCCGAGCCGGGCGATGCTTGACTTTCCTTCTATCGTTGCAACGATATTGTCGGGGAGTTCTATGGTCTCCAGTGTCTCGGCAAGGATGAACTGGCCGGGATTGAGGATGAAGGAGTCTGCGTGCACCTCCTCAACATCATGGGTGACGCTGTCCTGGTTATAGGGGTCGATCACCGCTTTTCCCGGTTTGTACCAGACAAAATGGTTGCCGAGCCGGATATCGAGAGAGTTGGGCTGTACGAGGGCCGGGTCGTACGGTTCAATCCTGATAAAGCCCCTGCTGATGCGGTCAAGGAGCTGCCAGTCCACAAGGATCATTGTGCTGATAGGATGGGCGTTGATCGCTCATAAGAGATTCTGAAAAAAGTGCAACATGGGAAATACCCTGTTTTGGTTCGCACAAAAATATGAAATGTGGCTGCCATTTTTCAATCAGGTTACATAATTTTTTCAGTAGGCTCTGCCCGGAAAATTTCTATCGGGTCTGCGTTATAAGATTTCAAACGCGATCGTGATCGCGTTTTAAAAAAACAATCAAGGATCGATTTTGAAATTACAATCAAGGATCGATTTTGAAATTACAATCAAGGATCGATTTTGAAATTACAATCAAGGATCGATTTTGAAATTACAATCAAGGATCGATTTTGAAATTACCATCAAGGATCGATTTTGAAATTACCATCAAGGATCGATTTTGAAATTACCATCAAGGATCGATTTTGAAATTACCATCAAGGATCGATTTTGAAATTTCTCAAATGGATGCATATGCATCCTACTCATCATCCTCAAGATTCTGCCTTCCCGTCTTATCCCGGTCCAGCAGCGACGGGTCGATATGCCACTCGCTCCTGCGCAACAGGCCATGCAGGGTGCTCGCCTCGCGGATCGTCAGGTTCGTCCGCCCCAGGATCCGTCGGATAAGGATCATGGTGTTCTCCCGCTTGAACTCCGGGTGATGGATCTCGTCTAAGTACCGGTCAATGTGCTGGTACAGGTGTGCCATGTCGTTCGCCGGGCAGAGTGTAATACTGGGCAGCGGCATATTTGCAAGTTCATAGCAGACAACGCCAACAGCATGCGAGAGATTGAGGATCGGGTACTCCTCCGCAGTCGGTATCGTGCAGATCATATCGCTGCGCTTCACCTCTTCGTTATTGAGTCCCCAGTTCTCCCGGCCGAAGAGGATCGAAATGCGCCCATCGGTATCCTTGATCCGCTCACGGATCTCTTTGGGCGAATAGAACGGCATCCGCATGGCTCGGCATACGGATTTGCTCACGGTGCCGGTGGCAGCAATAACGATGTTGCTCCGGGCAAACACATCTTCGATCGTACAGACTTCCGCGCCGTGGAGCACATCCCAGGCATGCGATGCCCGGGCATCTGCCTCATTGCCCAGCTTGCACGGGTTGATGAGCACGAGCCGGTGAAACCCGAAGTTCTTCATCACCCGTGCCGCAAATCCCACGTTCCCTTCGTAGATCGGTTCGACAAGGACGATATCAATCTCGGGCATAAAAAAAATTACTGGATCGCATCCACGGTTGCTTTCAGAACCGCTGCACCCTGATCGTAGACTGCATTGCCCACAACAATCGTATCGGCATATTTGCTCATCTGTGCCGCTTTCTCGGCAGAGTTAATGCCTCCGCCATAGTAAAGGATGGAATTATCAAGCGCTTCTGATGCAGCCTTCACAACATTTGGATCCCCTAATGTGCCACTGTATTCGATATAGATAATCGGGAAATGGAAGTAGTGGTCGGCGACTGCTGCATAGGCAGCGACTTCGTCTGCTTTCAGATCGCAGACCGCTTTTGTGACCTTCCCTACCGAGGAGTTCGGGTTGAGGACAATGTACGCTTCGGGAACTACTGCCTCCCACGGGATCTGGCTTTTCTGCTGCTGCACCCAGAGCCGGTGTTTGCCGACAATCCATTGCACATCTGTTGAATTCAACACGCTGGGAACAAAAACATAATCGATTCCCTGCACAAGTACCGCCTCAGGTCCTGCCGGCTCCATCACGAGCGGGAGGTCGTACGCCTTGACCTGTTTTTGTAACGCGGCAAGGTTCTCCTTCGTTACGTTGAGAGTGCCCGAGAGCATGAGGGCATCGGTACCGCTGGCGGCGATTGCATCAATGTCGCCCGGCCTCAGCTGTTTGTCAGGATCCAGTTTGGTCACATGCACCCAGTCTTTCCACTTCATCATAATTCACACACTATTTGTTGTGCTTCCCCATAAACAGAATGGCATTCTTTTTAATGACGGGCGTGCGGATATGATCAACATCAGTTCCATTGGCTGCGGTTTTTTAACCGTCGGTAAATACGCTTCAGTAACAACAGTATTATATTTAACCGTTCAACAGAAAAGAAAAACATATCCGTCGATTCTCATGAACCTCCAGCATAAAACTGCGCTCATCTTTATTGTCCTCCTGATCGTACTCATGATGCTGGTCAGCATTTTTTCATCATTCGTGATACTATCCAGTTATGCCGATCTTGAACAGCAGTACATGGCAAACGATCTTCAGCTGGCGGTGACGAGAATCGATGATGAAGCCAATACCCTCTCTACCATCGTATCAGACTGGGGGCCGTGGGATGACACGTACAATTTTGTCCAGGGAACAAAACCCGATTTTATTGCATCCAATCTCGCACCTGAAACGTTTGAAAATATCCGGGTCAATGTCATTATTATAACTGACCGTCATGGTAAAATTGTCTATTCGGGTGCCTATAATCTTGACAGTAAGATGATGATGACTGTTCCCGAAGATCTTCTGAATCAGCTGGGGCTTAAAGACCCCCTGATGAACCAGTCCGATCCACGGAAGGGAACCCATGGTCTCATCCTCCTTGCCGATTACCCGATGATCGTTGCATCCCGACCTATTGTGAGGACGGATTTCTCCGGAGAGCCTCAGGGTGTTGTTATTATGGGACGTTCCCTTGATAGCAGGGAAGTGAGCCGGCTGGCGCAACTTACCCGCCCCTCGCTGAGGTTTTTCCGGGTAGATGATCCTGCACTCCCCCGGGATCTGGTGCGTAATCTCCAGGAAAAGAAATCTGGTGATGGCTGGACAATCCAGCCAGCAGACCGGAATACCATAGATGGCTTTACGCTTCTCAAGGATATCAATGGCAGGGACGCTCTTATTCTCGGGATCAGTGATCCCCGCAGTATCTACCAGCAGGGTGCTTCGACAACATTAAGGTTCATCGGTATTATCCTGATAACCGGCCTTGTGTTTGGCCTGGTGGTGATGTTCCTGCTTGACCGGCTGGTGCTTGCACGACTGGGAACACTGTTCATGCAGGTGCATGATATCGGTAGCAAGACACGTGAATCCTATCGTGTGGAGATCGGAGGTGGAGATGAGTTTTCGGATCTTGCCCAAGAAATTAACCGGATGCTGAACACGATCGAAGATACGCAGGAGAAGGTTAAGGCGAGTGAGGCACGGTTTCGTGAACTTGCTGAGCTGCTGCCGCTGATTATTTTTGAAATGGACTCTAACGGCAATCTCACCTATGTGAATAAGGCAGGAGTTGAACTATTCGGGATTACTGAGCAAAAGATCGCAGAGGGAATTAATATCAGGATTTTTCTATCCCCCGATAATTTCGAGAAGATGCAGACCGGTCTTTCTGCAGTGATGTCTGGTGTCAGATCTTCCGGACAGATCTACTCATTAAAACAACTTGACGGGAACCTGATGAAAGCCCTTGTGTATGTATCACTCATTCACCGGGAAGGTAGTGTTATAGGGTTCCGGGGGGTTGTTCTGGATATATCCGAACGAGTCCGGCTTGAAGAAGCACTCACTGAGAGCGAGGAATATCTCCAGTCGCTGATCTGGTCAATCCGTGCTGGTATCATCGTGATTGACACTAAAACTCACACAATCATTGATGTGAATCCGGCTGCCCTCGAGATGATGGGCACTACTAAGGATCTGATTATCAACCAGCGATGCAACAAGGTGATCTGTTCTGCGGAAGTGGGAAGATGTCCAATCACTGACTTAAACCAGACGATGGATAATGTCGAAAGTACCCTGCTGACCCCGGACGGCAGGCCGATTTCAATCATAAAATATATAGTACCGGTGATGCTTCACGGCAGACAATGCCTTCTCGAAACTTTTATTGATAACAGCTACCGCAAACAGATCGAAATAAAACTGGCTGAGAACGAGGAAAAATACCGGGCTCTTACGGAAAATACTGTTGACATTCTCTTCTCTACAAATATGCATGGTATTATTACCTATGTCTCACCGCAAGTCAACAAATACGGTTTCCTTGTGGAAGAAGTGATCGGGAAATCACTCAGTATTCTTATCCATCCCGGAGATATCAGGAGAGTGGAGAGCACGTTGTCCCGCGAACTGGAAAAAGGTGCCCAGTTCGTTTCCCAGTTCAGGATCGTGGATAAATGGGGGGCAATCTACTGGTTCGAGGAAAAAAGTTCCCTGCGGCTCGATATTTCAGGAAACCCGGTGGGGATTTACGGGATCCTGAGGGATATCACTGAACGAAAGCGGGTGGAAGACGCGATCGATATTGCCAATAAAAAGCTGAACCTGATGAACCAGATCACCCGGCATGATATTCTCAACACCATCACCGGATTACTGGGGTGCGTTGATATGGCAAAAGCAACGAACTCTCCTGAAGAGCGGGAACTGTTTCTCAATGACATCAAGGATCTCACCCGGGTCATCCAGCGCCATATCACCTTTACCCGGGAGTACCAGGAAGTCGGCGTCCACCTGCCACAATGGCAGAATATTGATATCATTCTTCATAATGTCCTGCAGAATTTCCAAAAGTCCGGCATCATCTTTTACGTAGAGTTCGAAAACATTGAGATTTATGCGGATCCTTTACTGGAAAAAGTGTTTTATAACCTCGTTGATAATGCGATCCGGTATGGTGTAACTATCACAACCATCTCGATATATCCCCAGATATCAGATACGGGCTTTTCCCTTGTTTTTGAGGATGATGGTGTTGGTGTTGACACTGGACAAAAACTCGAGATCTTTAAACGTGGCGTTGGAAAGAATACCGGTATGGGCCTGTTCCTGACCGCAGAAATTCTGGCAATAACCGGGATAACTATTGAAGAGAACGGAATTTTCGGTAAGGGTGCCCGATTCGAAATCCGTATCCCGAACGGCACCTGGCGGTTTCCCCGGGATTAAAAAAAGGTGGTAAGCATATTATGCAGATACATTCTTAATCATATACAGGGAGTGGGATGTAAATGTCTGGCGAAAAGATCCTTATTGTTGAAGATGATGATATCATTGCACGGGTTGAAGACTGGCGGTTAAAAAACCTCGGCTATATTGTCTGCGGCCGGGCAATCACCGGCACAGAAGCGGTGGAACTTGTGGCGAAATACAAGCCCGATCTTGTCCTGATGGATATCAACATCCAGGGCCCTATCGATGGTATTGAAACGACAAAACTGATAAAAAAAGATTTCAATATTCCCGTTGTCTATGTTACATCCCACTCGGATGGTGCCACGATTGATCGGGCGAAAGATACAAAACCAGAAGGATTTATTATCAAACCCTTTGAGGATAATGATCTTCGCGTCGCCATTTCCCTTGCTTTAAAAAAATAAGTATTGATATCAGATCTGGATAATCGAAGTATCCTTCTTTTTCTTGATTGCTGCCTGAAATTCCTTTATCTTCTGGAGCGTGATACCTGAAGCAGCTGCCACTGTTCCTGTATCTGCCGCAAGCAGGGTTGCGGCATTGGTGATTCCCGCCCGGGAGAGTTTTTCAACAACAGTGTCAGTGATACCCTTGATTGCAAGCAGTTCTTTTTTGCCTTTTACTATTTTGAGTTTGGGCATCTTTTTGGGTTGTGGTTTGTTTAAGTAGGTGCAGACCATCTCCACATGTCGCTGCACCGTAGCAGGTGATACACCTGCGAGTTTACTCAAGGCTTCAGGAGTGCGTTCACAGAACATCTCCGGTGTTATTATTCCCGCTGCAAGGTATTTTTTCAGGCTGACGGCGGGAATACCGATCTCCTTGAGTATCTGGCCATAATACATGAGTTTTGCTTCAGTGAGGATCTGTTCGGCTTCGGCATCACTCACCCCTGCTTTTTTCAATGTTGCAGCATCGGTGTGTGCAAGCCCGAACAATTCAGTAATGCCCAGTTCCTTTAATGCTGTAAGGATCTTTGCCGAGCTGCGTCCTTTACGGGGGATAATACGCTCGCGCAGGAATTTGCGGCATTCGGACCGGCGGCGCAGTTTATCGAGTACGGAACCCGCATCGGTGATGAGCTGTTGTGCCGCATCAGGAGATATATCGAGTTTTTTTGCCATCTGTTCGGGCGTACTGCGCGCAATTTCTGCCACGGTGTACACGTGCTTTGCCTGGATCTTTGTGGCAAGCACATCTGTCATGGACGGTATCTCGGCAAGTGATTCCCTGTTGGAGTTGATCTGGTGGCAGAGCGGGCAGCCGATATCCCACGGACGGGCACCTTTCCGGATAAGACGGACGAAATTGAGGTTGTGCTTTTCACAGATATCATCCGTGCGGACGGCAAAACCCCACTGCGCATTGGGAAGGCCGATATTGAAGGTGCATTCAGGATACCGGGAACAGCCGATAAATTGCGCATTGCCCCGCATGTGCTTGATTCCAATAGTTCCCCCGCAGGCCGGGCATTTCCCGAGATTCATCTCTTCGGCAGTCCTGTCACGGATATCGTCGCCAATGATCTGCTCGTTTGCCTCAAGCTGATCGAATGCCTTGTGGAGCATTTTCTGGGATTCCCTGATCACATCTTCCCGGGTCCGGTTGCTCTCCTTGATCTGCTGCATGTGCGATTCGAGCGTCTGGGTCATGTCAGGTTTGGTGATCATGTCCGCGTGCTGCTCTAAAGATTCAATGACAGCCCTGCCGACAAGCGTGGGGCGCAGCGGGGTGCCTTCAACGTACTTGCGCGACACGAGTTTTGCGATCACTTCATGGCGGGTACTCTTGGTGCCAAGACCGAGCTCTTCCATCATCTGGATCAGTTTGCTCTGGGTGAACCGGGCGGGAGGCTGGGTCTCTTTCTCATCGAGAGTAACTTTTTTGATGGGAAGATGTTCCCCGGTAACAAACTCCGGCAGGATCATCTCTTTTGCCTCGCTAAACGGGTAGACCGTATGCCAGCCGGGTTCAATGAGCTGCCCTCCGGTTGCTGTGTACTCTTCGCCTCCGGCTACAAAGAGGACCTTTAATGTCTTCCACTGTGCGTCGGGCGAGAGTGTGGCAAGGAAGCGGCGGAGCACCAGTTCATAGATCCTGAACGCGTCGTCACCGATTGCTTCGCGGGTAGCCGGGCCGGCCGGGTGGATTGGGGGGTGATCGGTGGAGGATTTCTTCCCCCGCGTAGGAACAGCCCGGCGGTTTGCCATGGTCCATTCCACGTCTTTTTTAAACGGGGAGTTCCGGATATCTTTTAATATTCCATTCAGGTCCAGAGACGGGGGATAGACTGTATTGTCCGTCCTCGGGTAGGAAATATAACCGTTCATGTACAGGTCTTCGGCAATCCGCATTGCATTGGCTGCGGAAAACCCAAGGCGTGCGGCGGCAACGATGTAACTGGTGGTATCAAATGGCGAAGGTGCCCGGTCCTGTTTGGTACCGGTTTTTATATCGGTGACAACAAGAGGTGCTTTTGACCGGTCATGGGCGAGTTGCGCTTCGCTTTTTTCATGGAAACGCCCGTGGGTATGCCGGGTTTCAATGGTTTCGCCGCTTTTTTCGGTGAGGAGCGAGATCTGCCAGTATTTCTCAGGAACAAAGGCTTCGATCTCTTTCTCCCGGTCCACGATCATGGTCAGGGTCGGGCTCTGCACCCGTCCCACGGAAAGAATATTCTGCCCGCCACGCCGTGCGGCGAGCGAGATGAACCGGGTTAACGCTGCGCCCCACATGAGATCGATTGACTGCCGGGCCTCTCCTGCCGCAGCAAGGGCAAAATCGAGTTCGGTTGTATGCGAGAAGGCATGCGTGAGTTCCTGTGCCGTGATCGCGGAGAAACGTGCCCGGTCAACGACAACCTTCGGGTTGACCGCCCGGACCAGTTCATAGGCTTCCTTTCCGATCAACTCCCCTTCGGTATCAAAATCCGTTGCGATGGTGACGCGGTCTGCTTTCCGTGCCAGTTTCTGGAGGAGTGAGACGATCTTTTTTTCGGTAGGGATCTTGATCGTTTTTGCATCGATCAGGCTACGGGGTTTGAACTCTTCACTGCGCCAGTTGCTGTATCCCGGAACGAAATCGATCTCGACAACGTGCCCTCGTAAACCAACGGTCGTTGTATCGCCGAAACTGTACGTCGAAACGCCGGCATCCTTATTTTCAACAATCCTCTTCCCATGCCCGAGAATCTCTGCAATGCGGCGTGCGGATATGTTCTTTTCAGCAACGATCAGGTGCACGGTGATTACGCCTCCCGTTTTGCTAACGCTTTAGTGAGGAGCCGGTTCAATTCCCCGGGATCTGCCTTTCCTCTCGTCTTTTTCATGACCTGTCCGACAAGGAAGTTGAGTGCCCCGCCCTTTCCTGCCCGGTAATCCTCAAGTGCTTTGGGGTTTTCCGTTATCGCTTCTTCAATCGCGGTAAGTATCGCGCTATTGTCTCCCGTGGTTTTTGCCAGGTTCAGGCGCGATATGATCGCGGCTGGAGTTTCTGCCGGTTCGTCCTTCAGGCGCTGGTCGAGCATTACTCTGAGGACATCGATACCGCTCTTATCCGTGATCGTTCCCTGTTTCAGGATACTGACAAGTTCAGTAATTCCTGCTGCATCCACACGCTCAAGGCTCATGCTGCGATAATTTAGTTCTCCTATCAAGGTATCTGCAATCCAGGTGGCAGCAAGCGTAGAGAGTCCTTTTGGATCTGCAGCAACAACTTTTTCAAAGAAGTTGGCCAGTTTGAGTTCCCCCGTCAGGGTGCGGGCATGGTTTAAGGAGCAGCCATATTGTGCTATGAACCGTTCCCTGCGTGCATCGGGTAGTTCCGGCAGAACAATACCTGCCATCCAGGATTGCACGTGCAGCGGGCGGAGGTCCGGCTCAGGGAAGTAGCGGTAGTCGTGCTCCTGCTCTTTGGAACGGGAGGACTGGGTGATACCGGTCGATTCAATAAAGTGCCGGGTCTCGCGCTCGATCCGCTGGCCCCGCCGGATCAGGTTCTTCTGCCGGGTGACTTCATAGGTAAGCGCTTTTTCCACCCCTTTGTATGAGGTGATATTCTTAACTTCTACCCGCTCGTTACCCTTGATCGAAATGTTTGCATCCACTCGCAGCGATCCCTCTTTGTCGCTGTCAAAGACGCTGAGGTACTCAAGGGTAGCGCGGAGTTTGTTCAAAAATTTTCGTGCCTCTTTGGGTGAGCGCATGTCCGGTTCGGAAACGATCTCGATGAGCGGTATGCCGGCCCGGTTGTAGTCAACAAGCGAATACTTCCCCCGCTCAGCATTGCCCATGTGAACGAGTCTGCCCGGGTCCTCTTCGACATGGATACGGGTGAGCTGGATACGCCGTTCGCCGCCTTCGTCGCTTTCGATTTCAAGATAGCCGCCTTCAGCCAGCGGTTTGTCGTACTGGGTGATCTGGTATGCCTTGTCAAGGTCCGGGTAAAAATAGTTCTTCCGGGAAAACTCGGATTCGTGGAGTACAGTGCAGTTCAGTGCCTTTGCCACTTTCATTGCATACTCGATCGAACGCTTGTTGAGTACAGGCATGGCGCCGGGAAGCCCGAGACAGACTGGGCAGACATGCGTGTTTGGGCCATCGTCACGGTAATCGGTTGAGCAGCCGCAGAAGAGCTTGCTCTTCGTATCGAGCTGGCAGTGCACCTCGAGTCCGACAATTACCTGATCTTCTGCCATTTAGTTCACCGCCTGTTCGTAGGCATAGGCTGCATCGATTACACGTTCATCTTCAAACGGACGACCCATGATCTGGAGCCCGACCGGCATGCTGTCAACTTTTCCGCAGGGAACAGAAATAGCCGGGATGCCGGCAAGGTTCGCCGGGACGGTCAGGATATCGGAAAGGTACATGGAGAGGGGATCACTCTTTTCGCCAAGCTTAAACGCGATGGAGGGCATGGTGGGTCCGGCAATCAGGTCGACTTCGGAAAAGATCCGTGCGAAATCAGATTTCACGCTCTCACGGGCGATCTGTGCCTTGGCATAGTATTTTCCGTAATACCCTGATGAGAGGGCAAAGGTGCCGAGCATGATCCTGCGGCGCACTTCTGTCCCGAATCCGGCTCTTCGGACTTCCTTGTAAGCCTCGTGCCATGACTTCTTCGAATCGGCACCCGGGCCATACCGCACGCCATCAAACCGGGCGAGATTGGAGCTGGCCTCGCACGTACAGGTAACATAGTAGGCTGCAAGGGCAAATTTCATGGAGGGAATACTGCATGGCACAGTCGTGGCTCCGAGTTCTTCGAGCCGGCCAATTGCGGTTTTAACTACACCGGCAACTTTCGGATCGACACCTTCACCAAAGTATTCTCCCGGGATGCCGATCTTCAATCCTTTAATGTTCGTTACTGGGGTGTGGGTATAGGGCCGGTCATAACTGGTGGAATCCTTACGATCTTTACCGGCAATCACCTGCATGAGGGTGGAAACGTTGCTTACCGTCTTTGCCATAGGACCAATCTGTTCTAAGGAATTTGAGTACGCGATCAATCCGAAGCGTGAAACCCTTCCATAGGTTGGTTTCAGCCCGACAATGCCGCAGAATGCAGCCGGGCAGCGGATGGAGCCGCCGGTGTCGGTTCCGAGCGCCATCGGCACCATATTACTGGCAACTGCTGCCGCACTGCCCCCGGAGGATCCTCCGGGAACGCGGCCGGTATCGCAGGGGTTGAGGGTAGGGCCAAACGCGGAGTTTTCGGTCGTAGTCCCCATCCCGAACTCGTCCATGTTCGTCTTGCCCACAATAGCTGCACCTGAGTTCCGGAGCAGTTCAACTGCGTGGGCATCGTACGGCGGAATATACCCCTTGAGGATCTTTGATGCGCAGGTGGTCTCGATGCCCCGGGTGGAGATATTGTCTTTCACTGCTACGGCAATACCGGACAGGTTTCCCTTGCCGTAGGGTGCTTTTTTGCAGACCGTAAGAAACGCATTGTACCGGTCATCGGGCTCGAAGGTTAGTTCGTGAGATTCCACTACATCACCCGCGGTGCCTTGATGAACCCGTCTTCCTGTGCTGCTGCATTTTTCAATACCTCCTCCCGGGGAAGGGAAGGTTCGACAACATCTTCGCGCATGATATTGGTGAGATCGCGCGTGACCGTTGAGTTCCCTTTGACCAGATCGAGCACGTCAAAATAGTCAAGAATCGCATTGAACTGGTGCGTAAAAGTGTCCAGTTCTCCGGTATTGATGCCGATGTCGGCAAGTTCCGCAATATGTTCCACGTCTTTTTCAGTGACCATGTTCCACCCTGCTTATGTGGTCTATGTAATCTTGCACGGATGTTTTATAACCATTTTTTCGGGCAAGGCTTGAGAGTTCCTTTGCTACCCCGCTCCCGTACTGCATTGCTTTCTTCTCGTACCAGGCGAGTTCCGGGCCAATGAAGCGTTCTGCAACCATTCTTAAGGGCACCTTCCGGCGTGTTCCCTGCACTTTCTCCGCAGCCGGGATCTTCCGTGCCGCGCACACAACCCGCATATCCAGGTACGGCATGGAGAGGTACGTGCCATGCAGGGCTGCGATCGACTGATCGCGCTCTGCTTGCTGTTCAAGACCGGCAAAGTCCCGGAGAAGGTCGGCTTCAAGGGTATCTGTTTCCAGATACCGGGAATATCCCCCGAATATCTCGTCCGCTGCCTGTCCGGTGATGATGCGCCGGTACCCGTATTCGCCGGCCCAGCGCGTGATAAAAAACTGGGTAAGAGCGATGCCGGTATTAACCGGATCTTTTTTGGGAATGGTCCCGATGACAAGAGGCAGTGCTTCTGCGATATCAGCGGGGGGAATTTCTACGAGGGTGCAGGTCAGGTCGAGTTTGTCTGCGGCATGTTTTGCCTGACGAAGATCGTGGGAGCCTTCAAGTCCGACTGCCATACACTCACGCCCGGCAAGGCAGGCAACAAGGGTTGAGTCTACCCCCCCGGAAAGTGCCGTCACTCCTTCATCGCTGCGGAGTTTTACCGCAGTGACGATCGCCTCTTCGAGCGACATATCCTTAACGTCGGGAATAATTTTACCTGCTATCCCGTTCTCGTAGGTGAACGTACCTTTGGCGCATGCGCCCTGCATTACACCGAAATGGTCCCGGGCCCGGCAACCGCCCCCTTCGATATAGAACTCTCCTCCACAACGGAGCATATCGCTGGGGCGGTCCCGCAGGATTGTCGCAATCTCGGTATGGGTAAGCCGGAATCCATCGAGTTCGATCCACCCGGCCAGTTCATGTTCACTCATCGGCAACTCATCATTATATGGATGTTCACCTTCAAGAGCTCTTTTGTCTCTCCCCCTCTCTCACTCTGGCCACTTTTAGAAAATTACGTAGGGAAACATCTGCCGGATATATTCTTTTCATTCTGCTGCACCGGTAATCCGGTAAACCTGCGATTCTTTTTTGACCTAGGCATCTAATACTATAAGGCGCGAGGGTAGCCAAGCTCGGCCAACGGCGCTGGACTTAAGATCCAGTCCCGCAGGGGTTCATGCGTTCGAATCGCATCCCTCGCATATCTTTCTCTTCGTTTTCTATGGCATTTTTTATATGTTTGTTATCTCTGTCGATAGATCTGGTGATTTGGGAATTCCTGCTGAGAAAAACAGCTGTTAGGTTATGGGGAGAGGGAGTGTCAGGATTTTTGTTGATACAGTTTGTCAAAAAAGTAAGGCAGAATAGATCTTTCTTTTGTGCTTACCACTCCACAGATGTGAGTGCTTTTACGATTGCATCTGCAAATGCCTGTGAAGCGGCTGGGCCGTTTGCGGTAATTATTCGCCCATCTTTGACTACGGGCGCGTTCGTCAGCACAGCGCCGCCGATCTTCATCTCCCTGAAGGATGCGGGGCTTTCGTAGTAGGTTGCTTTTTTCCCTTTCAGGATACCCGCACGCGCAAGCACTGCCGGTGCAAGGCAAATGGCTGCAACAACCTTTCCGGACTGGTGGAAGAATTTTACAATTGGCGTGAGCAGATCATCGTCCCAGAGATGTGTCTGGGAGCCGGATCCTCCGACAATCATCAGACCATCATATCGTTTGGGATCTACCTCTTCAAAGGAAAGTGTTGCCGTGGTTTTCGCCCCCAGCATTCCTGTACAGGGTCCACGCCGTATGGAAGCGATATCGAATTCGATACCCGCTTTCTGAAAACTGGCAACAGGAATGGTCAGTTCCTCATCCCTGAATTTTTCCGGTGCCACTGCAATGAGGATCTTCATGGTGTTCGAAATTACTTTTATGCAGGTAAGTGTATTAGCCCTTTGTTTTTCGAATGAACCGGAAGATGCATGTTTGAAATAACCTGAAAAGGATCAAGTTATTCTCCTTTGGAAAAATGCAATGGACCATGATTTTAAAAAAACCAGAAAATCAGGGTCTTTATCCCTCCGGGTGATCGTGGAACCTTATGAAAAAGCATCGGTAACCCCTTGCAGGGGTATCAATCCCGGTTCTGCTCATTGGTTGTTATGATCGTAATAACCCTCCCGATACGACCATCATTGATCCGCACTTTAATTCCGTGAGGATGAGTGGGGGAGTTAGTGAGGATGTCTTTAACCATGCCACGGGTCTTTTTTCCACTTTGCTGATCTTCTTTTAAGATTATGTCAACTATACAGCCGGGTTGAATGGCCTGACGGTTTCTTCCATTATTTTGGTTTGGCATTGTCATGGCAGACTTACTCTGACTTTTTTTTAAAATTTTTACCGGAAATTGGATTCGGACGGAGATCAACCATAAAATATCATGGGGAAAAAATTGGGACATTTTCCATGCCCTGATTGCTTTGAAGCGTACCTTTCATTACTGTCCAGCCATGATTATCCCCAAACATCAGGACACTGATATCGGCATCATATTCATTGAATTGGGGTTCAAAGATCTTCCAGCTGTTCTTTCCCCGCAGGCTGGATGCGATACTGACCGATGCATTCATCGGTGCCTGGTAATCTGCGTATACCGGAATTACGTACTGGTAACACAGGGGCTCTCCACTGGCTTTGGAGGTAACTGCAGGGCAATTTACTTTCTGTATATCCTGAACCGGGCGGAACATTATTCCCGTTTCAACAGGGGTCTGGGTATTAATAACGATCTTTGAATCCGCTGTTATCGAGAGCCTGATAATATATGGATGGGAAGGGCTGGTCTCTTTCGGGGGAATAATTGCCGGGGTTGTGATCTTTGCAAGGGTAGCTTTTCCGGTGTCAAACAAGGTTACTTTCCAATCAGCGGGGAGACCATCAATCTCCTGTGCGCTGTATCGTGCCACAACAGGAGAATTTCCGGCTGGATCTGACGGAACCGGAATGAAGAACGTCACATTGGTGAGCTGTGAATCTGTGGTGATTGTACAGCTATAGTCATACGTGCTGGATAACGATGTCCGGTATGCCTGCTCCACAAATCCGGTGTAGGATACACTGGCAACAAATGCTACCAGGAGAACAATAATCAATCCTAAGGTGATCCTGATGATTTTATCCATTTTTTTCACAACCTCGTATCCGGCATGCGCACGGATATCTGTGTTTTAAGATCCTCTGAAGTGCTCCCGCCAGAATTACTTTATGGATTATTGAGCTATTCAGATTGAATACCCTTCGCAGAAAAACCAATAAAAATGTGTCCTGTGAGGTGCAAAGATCATCATACCTTTATGGTTGTGAGAAAAAGTGAGTACTATGGCACCCCCTCCTACTCTTGTACTGCAAAATGTCACCTTACCTTCTGGGCGTTCAGCGGATATTACCCTTGCCGGCGGGAAAGTTACCCACGTAGGTGCGTACAAGGGTTCTGCGGAACAGTGCGATTGTAAGGGATGTTTTGTTATCCCTGCCGCTGTCGATATGCACGTGCATATGCGGGGGGGGATGCAATCGGCCAAAGAGGACTGGAAGAGTGGAAGCATGAGCGCGATTGCAGGTGGAGTTACCGTTGTTGTTGACCAGCCCAATACCATCCCCCCTCTAACCACGCCAAATGCTCTGGCTGAGCGCGTCCAGGATGCAAAGAAACATTCTTACTGTAATTTTGCCATTAACAGCGGGGTAACTCCGGATACTCCCCTGGAGGCCATGTGGGACGCAGGAGCCATGGCATTTGGGGAGACCTTTCACGCCCCCTCCAGTTATGGCGATGCAATTGACGGAGTAGCACTGGAGTCGGCATTGGATCGCATTCAGAAACTGGGCGGGCTTGCGACCATCCATGCTGAACGTATCGGCGCTTCTCCCGACACCGATCTCATAGCGCATGGTCTTGTCCGTTCTGCTTTGGGTGAAGCAGAAGCGGTTCGAACAGTTCAGTTCCTGAATCGCAGTGAATGCCGGCTTCATTTCTGCCATATGAGTTCTGTCCGCTCGGTCGATGTTGTTACGGGTTCGGTTGAGGTAACTCCCCATCACCTGTTCCTTTCGCAGGAGCAGTTCGACAAAAATGATGCCTTCGGGAAAGTTAATCCCCCTATCCGAACGGAAATGGAGCGAAAAGGGCTCTGGGAGCGATGGAGTCGGATTGATGTCATTGCATCCGATCATGCTCCCCATACGAGAGAAGATAAAATGCAGGATTTCTCCAGCGCCCCTTCAGGGATTCCGGGAGTTGAAACCATGGTGCCCCTGCTGCTTGCACAGGTCATTGCCAAAAAAATTGATCTTGCATCGGTAATTGACAAGACTTCATATGCCCCCGCCCGGTTGCTGGGAATTCCCCGTGCGGGTTTTGATATCGGGGACCGGGCAGATTTTGCCATATACTCAAAAAAGCCTGAACCGATAGAGATCGCATCACTGCACAGCAGGTGTGGGTGGACACCCTTTGAAGGACATAAGGCCATCTTTCCCAAAATGGTGGTGATGAATGGTGCTGTTGCATATCTTGGAGGAGAATTCTCCCGCCAGGAACCAACATGGTTCGCAGGAAAAGGGTTCACTGCTACGCATTGATAAAAAAAGGGCAGATATTATTCTTATCAATTATCAGGTTTTATCTCATACCCAAGTGCTAAATATCTTTGAACACGATGTATCTGATGCCGATACAGCGCAGCCATAGGTCCCCGGGTGATCGATTGACAAGCGTCTGGATGTGATCCATGGGACAACCCGGTTGCGCGACAGGCATACGCCCGGCAAGGGTTTAAACACAGGTGAAGAACGGCAGCAGCCACTGGTGATCCATGTGCGTTATTGCCGGGCAACATTCTTATCAGCGGTTTACCAATGCCCGATATTTCTGATGCTCTTTTATCAGAGCGGAACGGTACAATCATTTCTATCGACGTTACTGCTGGTGCCAGATCCGCGTTGTTTCCTGCTGGTTATAATGAGTGGCGAAAAGCGATCGGATGCCGGGTTACCGCTCCTGCATTGGAAGGAAAGGCAAACAAAGCCATCGTTACCCTGATTGCCGGATGTCTCGACTTGCCCGTATCTTCAATAAGTATCCAGTCCGGTGCAACATCGTCGCAGAAACGTGTGCTGGTTACTGGTATTTCCAAAAACGATCTTCTTTTACGGCTCATATCGGTCATCAAATGAGAGAACTCCCTTTTAAAAACGATCAATTGAAATGCTTTTTTTATTTACCCGATCAGCCAGATTAACAGATTATCGTTGAACGTTCCGGTGGGTGGTCTGAAGCATGCCCTTAAGTAATTTTACATGTTATATATAACTTATACCTATGATCAGGCATTTCATTCATCGCATGATACATGGGGGTGCGTTTACATGTATTCACCGGATACTACCAAGTACCTTATTCACATCAGCCTCACAGCAGAGGGGGTGGTCGAGAAACCCGATGTAGTTGGTGCCATTTTTGGGCAGACTGAAGGGTTACTCGGCGAAGACCTGGATCTGCGGGATCTTCAGAGAACAGGACGTGTCGGACGAATTGATGTCCAGATAACGAGCAAAAAAGGCGAGACCAAGGGGGAGATTCTGATCTCATCGTCCCTTGATCGTGCGGAGACAGCAATCCTTGCCGCATCGTTGGAGACGATCGACCGCGTAGGTCCCTGCGTAGCGCATGTTGTAGTCGAGTCAATAGAAGATATTCGCGTCAGCAAGCGGAAGATGATAGTCGAACGGGCAAAAGTGCTGCTTATCGAGCGGTTTGACGATGGCACCATCGACAGTGATGAGTTGCTGGACGATGTCCGTGAATGTCTCCGCATGGAAAAGATCGGCTCTATTGGCGAAGAGAAAGTGCCTGCAGGTCCCAATGTGCTGGAATCAGATGCGATCATTGTCGTCGAGGGCAGGGCAGATGTATTGAATCTTCTTCGCTACGGGATAAAAAATGCCGTTGCCGTTGAAGGGACCAATATTCCAAAAACCGTTGTCGAGCTCTGCGAGAAAAAGACCGCTACTGCCTTTTTCGATGGAGACCGAGGTGGCGAATTGATCCTGCGGGAGCTCCTGCAGGTCGTTGATATAGATTTTGTTGCTTTCTCCCCAAAGGGAAAAAGTGTCGAGGATATGACAAGAAAAGAGGTCATCAAGACCCTGCGCAACAAGGTGCCGGTGGAATATGTCCGTGACCAGTACTTTGAAGATGCTGCCGAACTTCCGGCCGAGCTCCGCATAACGCGGGGTGGGATGGATGAGCCGGATTCTCCCGGCAAAAGGACTCGTCATGCTTCCCCCTCAAAGCGTTCTTCTGATGGAACGAGTGGTCCTCTCACGCTGCGGGACCATATTGACGATGTTAAAGGTCACAGTCTTGCCCGGTTTCTTTCCGATGACCTGACCGTTGTTAAAGAACTGCGCCCGGATGAAGTGGAAAAAGCAATAGAAACCCTTGACGGTGCTGTCAGCGGTCTTGTCGTCGATCGTCCGGTGGACCAGAAACTGCTGGACCGGCTGGTCTGGAAAGGCCTGTCCTATGTGGCAGCAAAAGATTTCAAAGGGGTTATAAAACGACCGTTATCTATCCAGTTAATGAAAATGGGTATGTAATACCCACGCAAATTTATTTATCCTGCACAAAACCATGTTACTGTCTGGAGTGGTAGCATGCATAAAGAGGAACTGATCAATCTTCACAAGATGCTCGCTGAAGTCAAGGAGTATTTTGAAGAGATCAATCCTGAGCTGAAATTTTCCCAGTACACAGCATTAAAAATTACTCCTTCCCAGCAGCACAAGAGTAAAATGGAGCACAAGTACGCGATATTTGTACTGGGGACCGAAATTGCCAATGCAATGAAGGAAGTCGATTATACTTCTTCAAGCCGTATATCAGCACGCATGAAAGAACTTGCTGATAAGACGCTCAAAGAGATGGACGACGCTTAATTTTTTGTTCTTTTTTTCTCGTGCAGTTGTATATTGAGTTGACCGGCTGGGACCATTTACCGGTAGTCATTATCATACCGTGAAGAAATGTTGAAATCCCATCCCGGCGGATGATCGCACATGCAGTACTTCACGGATACCGAGAAATTCATCGATCTCAGGGAAGTGAACCGGGCAATCGAGGCTGCATTTGCCGATCACGGGAGAGGCCATGTCCAGATGCCCCCGAAAATATACATAACCCTTCCTGAAGGGGACTTCCGGACAATGCCTGCCAGTCTTCCGTCTCTCTCCCTTACCGGTGTCAAGGTGGTTAATGTTCATCCCGGTAATCCGGCGCGTGGCCTTCCAACGGTAATGGCCCTTATTATAATTCTCGATATTGCTACCGGAATGCCTGTTGCGATTATCAATGCAACTAAACTGACCGACATGCGTACCGGAGCAGCAGGTGCTATTGCGGCAAAATACCTGTCTCCTAAAAAAGAGATCGTCCTTGGCCTGATCGGTACCGGCAGGCAGGCAGAAGCACAATACCGGGCAATATCCCGGGAGCTCGAAATCTGCGAGATAAAATGCTGGAGCCGGAATTCCCTGCATGCGGAAAAATTTGCACGGGAAATCAAGGATTATACTGCACGCAGCGTGCCGGTGGAAAAAGCCTGCGACTGTGACGTTCTTGTCACAACGACCCCCTCCCGCGAACCTGTTGTCATGAACGAATGGGTTCACGATGGAACCCATATCAATGCCATCGGTGCTGACGCACCGGGCAAACAGGAACTCGATCCTCTCCTGCTCAGGCGTGGACAGGTTTTTGTCGACGACATCGCCCAGGCTGCTCATTCCGGGGAAATCAATGTCCCCCTCAAAAGGGGGATTTTTACTCCCGAAGAGATCGCAGGCACAATAGGTGAAGTGGTTATTGGCATGAAACGTCGCGAACGCCCGGACCAGATCACCATATTCGACTCTACAGGACTTGCGATCCAAGATCTGGCGATAGCGGCAATCGCAATGCGTAAGGGGACGGTAATTGATCTCCCGTTCCCATGAATTTAAAAAAAGAAAATCCTATTCTTCAGGTTTTTTCGCGTGCTTCTTCCAGACCTGTTCGCGATAGACCGGTCCGCTGTTGTAGGTACAGAAGGGGATAAGCGTCCCGTCAGGAGTTGCATAATGGATACAGCACCGCTGGACCCGTTCGATATCATAATTGTACCGGTCCATAAAATGCATGGTGCCGATAAAGAGTGCATTCCAGTGGAATTCCCGGAGCGCATCGAAGTTCTGCCCGATCAATGTCTTGCCTATGATCTTCCAGAACTCTGCCGTGCTGCCATTCTCTCCCTTCTGCACGGAATCGTGCATGCTTTTAACTCCTTCGAGCAGTGCCTTGTATTTATTGATGGTACCGCCTTTCTTGATCGTTTCTGCCATCTGTCCGATAGATTCGAAAAAGCTCTCTACGTCTACCATGCGGTTCACCGGGACAATGCCCGATTCCTGCACAAAGACATAGGTCGCAGCCCCGCAATGCGGATGTGCGGTGAAACGTACCTGTGGCCTGCCCGTATACGCTTCCACCAGATCAGAGAACGGGAGCACACAGGGAATGGGATAAAAATCATCTTTCTTGATGATCCCCTGCGTCTGTGATTCAATGTCTGCAAGGACTTCGGGGATCGTTATACGGGATTTCTTGATATCGTCATCACTGGCCGCACCGGTAAATGCGACCGGCTGAAAATTCACACCCCGGATAACTGCTATGTTATCAACGGCAAACCGGATAATATCGCCAATTTCATGATCGTTTTTACCCCGTATTACCGTAGGAACAAGAACAATGCCAAGCTTTACCCGCTTCAGATTCTCCACCGCTTTTAAGTGAATTGCCAAAAACGGGTTTGTTTTTTGGGTAACCCCATCAAAATGCAGGTATACTGTGTTAAGCCCGGCGTCCTTGAGTTCCTGTGCATATTCCGGTTCTTTCGCGAGACGCACACCATTGGAAGCGATCTGGACCTGGGGAAAGCCAACCTCTCTTGCTTTCCTGATGATCTTCGCCAGATCATTTCTCATTGTGGGCTCTCCCCCGGAAAACTGGACTGCGGGGGCTGGGACCGGTTTTTGATCCCGCAGCATCACCAGCATCTTTACGATTTCATCAAAATCGGGCTCATAGATAAATCCACAGGCGCGGGCATTTGCAAAACAGAATTCACAGTCCAGATTGCAACGGTTGGTAAGATCGATATTGGCCAGCAGAGTCTGGGAATGATGATTATTACACAATCCACAGGATGACGGGCAGTTTTCAGCTGGTGCAATATTCTGGGGATTTGCAACCCCGGTTCCTATGGCATCATACTTTTCAAACCGGTGATACATCACGGGATCAGACCAGTAGAGATTCCTGAAACTCCCGTGCTCCCTGCACGTCGATTTCAGCCAGACTTTTCCCTCCTCTTCTACGATCTCTGCATCAACAACGATATTGCATGAGGGGCAAAGACTTCGGGTCTTTTTTATCATCATTAATGTCCACCCGGTACTCACATTATTCAGATATCCCACTGTGAGTTACCTTAATGTTTTTATCTGCTCTTTATTAGAGGTATTGGGAGTGCACCATTATTAGTATCGATTTCTTCATAATACCGTTGCTTTCAGCAGTCTGGATTATGCTTCCTGCATATGTCCCCAATCCGATCGCCGCTCTTCTTGGAGGAGGCACTCCTGTTGATTTTGGAAGGAATTACTCTGATGGGCACAGGTTATTTGGGGATGGCAAAACATTCCGTGGCCTGTTTTTTGGCGTGCTTGCCGGTATAATCACGGGTTTGCTGCTCATGTGGCTCTCCAAAACATATGCCTTAACATTCCTGCCGCAACACACCCTGGCATCGATATCACTCCTTGCTCTTGGGGCGTTGTTAGGGGATCTGGGTAAGAGTTTCCTCAAGCGCAGGATGGGAAAAGTGCGGGGTGAAAAGTGGCCGGTTGCCGATCAGCTGGACCTTGTCGCGGGTGCATTTATCTTAATGCTCCTGTTCGATCCCGGGTGGCTTTTTGCGTACATTACCCTACCCATTCTTATCATCATCCTGATCCTTACCATTATTCTTCACCGGGCAGTCAATATTATCGGGTATGTATTGGGAGTCAAGGAGGTACCATGGTGAACCCAATTGCAGAATTACTTATCCAGTACAAGGCAATCGAAACGGGTGATTTTACCCTTGCGAGCGGTGCAAAAAGCACCTACTATATCGATGTGAAAACAGCAGTCACCCATCCTGATCTGCTCACGGTTATTGCAAAAGTCGTTGCACAATCGCATGAATTCGATGTTGTTGCCGGTGTTGCTGTAGGGGGTGTCCCTCTCGCGGTTGCAACCGCACTCGCAGCAAAAAAGCCCTATGCGATCATCCGGGCAGCAGAGAAAAGTCATGGAAAGAAAGAGATGATCATCGGAAACGTCAGGAATAAACATGTCCTCTTAATCGAAGATGTGACAACCTCCGGCGGATCCGCGTTGTATGGAATCGAGACCCTTCGCGCAGCAGGGGCACAGGCTGAACGTGTTGTTACCGTTGTTGACCGGGAGCAGGGAGCTGAAGCGATGCTTAATAAAAACGGCATTGAGTTCCTGCCGCTCGTCCGGGTGAGTGAACTGTTAAAAGAGAAGTAATTTTTACGGTAAGCGTACATTAGAGATGGATATGAAGATTCTTGTTGTGGGCGGGGGAGGAAGGGAGCATGCAATAGCATCGGCACTCGCCCGCAACCGAAAAACAGTACTCTATTCCGTGATGGCAAAGAAGAATCCGGGGATCTCAACACTCGCAGAAAAGGTCCTGCTCTGCAGGGAAACTGACGTACCCGGCATTGTTGCTTTTGCACAGGAAAATGCTATCGAATATGCTTTTATCGGTCCCGAATCCCCGCTTGAGGCCGGTATTGTTGATGCATTGGAAGCTGTCGGCATTTCCTGCGTCGGCCCATCCAAAGCAGCAGCACGCATTGAGACCGACAAAGGATTTTGCCGTGGGTTGATGGAACAGCACCAGATCGACGGGTGCCCGAAGTACCGGCTCTGCCAGAACAGTGATGAGGCGATCGCGTTTATCAAAGAGCACGATGGCGACCTGGTCATAAAACCTGTCGGTCTTACCGGGGGAAAGGGTGTCAAGATCATGGGTGAACAGGTTGACCGGGATGGTGCGATCGCTTATGCAGGGCAGATCAGGGGCGAGATCATTCTCGAAGAACGCCTTATCGGAGAAGAGTTCACCCTCCAGGCCTTTGTCGATGGTACCCATCTTGTTCCTATGCCGCTTGTCCAGGATCACAAGCGGGCGTTTGACGGCGACATCGGACCGAACACCGGTGGCATGGGTTCGTATACCATGCCGGACCATATGCTCCCTTTTGTCACCAATACAGATTATAAAAAAGCGTTTGGGATCATGCAGGCGACTGTTGTAGCACTGGCGAGAACTGGAGTTCCCTACAAAGGCATCCTTTATGGCCAGTTCATGAACACGGCAAAAGGCCCGAAAGTGATAGAATTCAATGCCCGGTTCGGCGATCCTGAAGCAATGAATGTCCTCTCACTGCTCATATCGGACCTTTCAGAAATCATGGTGAATATAACACGCGGGACACTCAACCCTGCACACGTTACATTCGAAAAGAAAGCAACGGTATGCAAATACCTGGTTCCGGATGGCTACCCGGATGCACCCCATGCCGGTGATCCGATCGATGTTGGTGATACGAACGGGGCGATCACGTATTATGCAAATGTCGAAGAACGTGACAACTCGCTGGTCACCCTGACATCCCGCACACTGGCTTTTATTGGAATTGGGGATACGTTAGAGGCTGCCGAACATACTGCAGAGCAGGCAGCAGCATCAGTCAAGGGTCCTGTTCGTTACCGGAAAGACATCGGGACTGATGCGTTACTTAACCAGCGTATTGCGCATATGAAGGAGTTACGATGAATAAGGATTTTCTGTCAATTCTGGATATCAGCAAAACCGAGCTGGAACAGATACTCACTGAGGCAACACATCTCAAGATGTTGAAGAAGCAGGGTGTTGTTCATGATGTTCTGCGAGGAAAAAACCTCGCCATGATCTTTGAAAAATCATCTACCCGTACGCACATCTCGTTTGAAGTGGGCATGAACGAGCTGGGGGGTCATGCACTGTTTTTGAATGCCCGGGACATGCAGATTTGGCGGGGCGAGGAGATCCGGGACACTGCACGGGCAGCATCCCGTTATGTATCCGGCATAATGATCAGGGCCTATAAACACAGTACCATCGAGGAATTTGCCCGGTATGCAACAATTCCTGTGATTAACGGTCTCTCCGATCTCGAACATCCCTGCCAGTTACTGGCAGATATCATGACTATGCAGGAACATTTTGGCTCAACGCGCGATCTGCGTGTGGCCTGGGTAGGCGATGGGAATAATGTCTGCAATTCACTCATCCTCTCCACCGTGCTTACCGGCTATTCTGTTACCGTGGCAACCCCGGATGGGTACGAACCCTCAGCCGATATTGTGATAAAAGCACGAGCACTTGGTGGAAAAGTGAACCTGGTGAAAAGTCCCGAACAGGCAGTAAAAGATGCACACATCATCGTTACGGATACATGGGTATCTATGGGTGACGATGCAGAACGGGAAGAACGGTTAAAGGTTTTTTCCCCCTATACCGTTGATGCCAGTCTTATGCGGCACGCATCACCGGACGCACGGGTGCTCCACTGCCTTCCGGCACACCGGGGCGAGGAGATTGCTGATGAAGTGATGGAAGGCGGTCAGAGTCTTGTATGGGATGAGGCTGAAAACCGGTTGCATGCACAGAAAGCATTGCTTGTGCGCCTGCTGAAAAAATAAAAAAATAAAAAAAAAACGTTTTCATTCAGGCAATGAATTTGTTAAGTTCATCGCGCATATAGGTCTCAACTTTTTGCATAACCTCAAGTTTACCACGGAATGCAAGCAGATCGCGTTCATCTCCTTCCATATTCGCAAATTTGATCTTTTCTCTTCTGTCAACAACTTCCACGTCGAATTTGTTCGAGATATCCAGGATGAGCTTCTGGGGCACTCCCGGGGGAATAACGATATCGAATAACTGTTCTTCATCGGTCATAATTCTTCACCAGATTCACTTTCCAATTTTGATCCGCCGGCTCATAATACATGGGCCCCCGCGTACGCCCCCGATCGGGTTTTTGGGCTTTCCGAGCGAGTTCATGCAACGGCCCATAAGTGCCGCGCCCCGAGCAAGCCCGTCATCCACAAATACAAGGTGATCCTGTGGATCTTCATAGAGATTACGTTCTGTGATCCCATCGAGAATATATTCCGGTTTTCTTCCGGAGATCGCTGCCCTGCCGGTAAATCCAATCGAAGAATTCTTTGGAACGAGTTTTTGTTCGACAGCCACATCTATCAGGCGCAAAGCCATTTTTGCACAGACCCGGTCAATGACTTCGTTGAGGGTTGCGAGGTTATGATTTTTATGGATCTCTTTTCCAATATCCATCAGTTTATCGAGATCGCTGCTGTTTTTCCCGCAGTCGCAGCCTATCATGGCAATGCCGGACTCAAGTGCCAGCTTTGCATTGACCGGGACCCTGCCAAACCGTTCGCGTTCTGCCGGTACAATCCGGATGTCTATATGCTCGTGGCACCGGTTTACAAAATCATCGATGACCCTGTGGTTCCCTCCGCCAAACAGCCCTCCGGTAACACTATGCTCGCCAAAAATATCGAGAGCCGTACCGGTCCGTTGCTGTACAAGACCTGTTCCCCGGACAATCGCATCGGGAATCGCACCGGCAAGCCCGCAGAAGTTACCTACCGTTTTTGCAAATGGGTTTGGATCATCCGCGCTCACATCACTGGTAATCCTGCCGTCAAGTGTTGTGCCGAAATCCACTGACACGCAGGGGTTACGGAAATCGACCGGTGTCCATTTTGCACCCTCTTTGATCCCCGCCATTGCCAGTTCGCCTTCCATCTCGTTTGCAACCATCTCCACACCGGTTGAGCCCACCGGGGGAATGACCCCTGCTACCGCCCCGACAAAGACAACCTTGTCTGCAAAACTGAATGGCTGGAGTTTCTGCGGTTGGTTCTCTTTTGACATAGGGGGTGTCATTTTGCGGGGCGGAACACCTGCCACGAGGCAGCCGTTTGCAAGCGCAATCACAAAATCGCCAATCTGGTCCGGCGACTCCATTTCCGCCACAACCCCGGTACTTCGGACAACGAAATCCAGTTCTTTGAGAATGTCGAGATGGGCATCTTTATGGCACTGGATCAGGGTATCCCGGACAAGCTCGGTAACTGCTTCCCGGGTCAGTTCTGTGCCGTCAAGGGTTGCCCCGAAGATGGTTTCCCCGGGTTTCGGGGAACGGATGTCACGGCTCATGCTGACGGTTTTATGGATAACATAGGACAGGCCGGTTTCGAGATTGACCCCGGTAAGGATACATTTTGTTGTTGTGTTTCCCATCTCCACAGACGCTACAATAAAATAAGGTTTATTCTTGTATTCAGGAAACTGCATGCCTGCACCGTGAGTTATTGAAGGTGGAGGCGGACTTTCAACGATATAGGGTTTAGGTTTTATAAAGCGGGAAAAAAAACCGGCGCACATGGTGATCGAGTCTTCAATGCGTCAATCCTTATAATTTTCTATTTTGGTTCAAGTGTTCGACGCAGGTAGCCAGACCTGTGATTTCCGGAATTCAGGTGCCCTTTTGCATTGGTAAAAACAATAACTGTCTTAAAAAAATTTTCAATTGATCCGTGTATCACCGTGCATGGACGATACACTCCAGAAAATAAAAAAAATTATTTTTTGGGTTTGGTGTTCTTTCTAGTTTTTCTGGCGTGAACCATGCGTGCCTGGATGCCAAAATACTGGGAGACCCCGATTGCATGGCACTGGTCGAGGGATGTACTGTCAAACGAGACCATATCCTCTGAATAGATTGCATCCGGTGAACTGCGCCCGAGTACCCGTACCGCTCCCTTGTAAATTTCAAGATCCACCTTGCCATTTACCCGTTCCTGCGTGGTATCAATAAATGCATTCAGGGCAGCGTACAGGGGTTCGTATACCAGACCTTTGTAGGCCAGTTCCGACCACTTGTCATCCACCATGCGCTTGAATACCAGTTCCTGCCGGGTGAGCACAAGCGCTTCAAGATCATGGTGTGCAGTAAGAATAACCGTTGCAGCAGGGTGCTCATAATTCTCCCGGGCTTTAATCCCGAGGATACGGTCCTCAATAAGGTCATTACGACCGATCCCGTGTTTTCCTGCAAGGATATTCAGCCGCTGGATCAGGTCATAGCCCTGCATCTTTTTGCCGTTGATGGCAACCGGTATACCCCCTTTAAACTCCAGGGTGATTTTTTCCGGCGTATCCGGCGCATTTACCGGAGAAACCGTCCAGAGATAGATCTCTTCAGGAGGGTGGAATGCGGGATCTTCTAACCTGCCGCCTTCGATACTCCTGCTCCAGCAGTTTTCATCCATGCTCCACGGCTTGTCTTTTTTTACCGGAACCGGAATCTTATGCTTTTTTGCATAATCGATCTCCCAGTCTCTTGTCAGGTTGAGTTCACGGATTGGCGCAACTACTTCGAGACCAGCGCTGCGGATGATAAAATCAAACCTGAGCTGATCGTTGCCTTTGCCGGTACATCCATGCCCGATTGCGGTTGCACCTTCTTTGCGTGCAATCTTCACGACTTCCTCTGCGATCAGGGGCCGGGCAAGGGAGGTCCCCATTGGATATCCCTCATAGGAGCCATTCGCCTTAATCGCCGGGAAGATGTGGTTGTTCACAAATGCTTCGCGGGCGTCGATGGTGTAATGCTTGTCAGCAAGTTTTTTCCCTTTTTCCGTAGCGACATCGATCTCTTCATCCCGCTGCCCGACATTTACGGCAACGGTGATGACGCGATCGTAATCGTATCGTTCTTTTAACAGGGGGATGCAGATGGAAGTGTCAAGCCCTCCTGAATATGCAAGGACAATAGTACCTTTTCCCATGGTAAACCTCTCAATAAATTCTTAATTACCTGTTTGCAGTTTCAGCATATATTTTCAGGGGAGATTCTCTCTGGATATGCCCTGCCAATGAATAACAGAAAAAAAGTTGTTCAGGTTTTTTTCCTGAACTTGTATCGTTGTGGGATTAAGCGGTTACAACAATCTTTCCAATGGTCTGGGGCTGGAAAGTGGTCGTGTAATCGTATGCGCCCACTTTGTCAAAGGTTACTTCCAGGGTCTTTCCGTAGGGAATCTCTACGGTGTCCATGCCGCCAAAGTACTTTCCTGTCTGGATATCTATTGCCTGGACCCCGTGAGGCTTAAGTGAATCCATGTTCGCCCAGATGACTTTAGTACCTACTTTGACGTATGCTGTCGCATCGGGGATAATCGTCATATCCTGTGTAAATGTGATAGTATACGTCGGAACGGGGACTGCGGTAGCTGTCGGGGTTGCCGTCATATTCGCTGTCTTGTTCACGACAACAACAATAATTTCCTTGGTTGGTTCAGCGGTTGGGGGTGCTGTTGTTACAACTGTGGTTGGAACCGCAGTCGGTTCAGGGGTGGCTACAGGTGCCGCCGGCTGGGATGTGCATCCCGCAAGCAGGATTCCGATGAACAGAATCGCAAGTACAACAAGAAGTTTCTTCATGCATCTTTTTTTGTTATTTCGGTATATAAGCATATTCAATCATTTTGCATGATTATTGCATCTAGCCAAACGAGATCTCTGGATCCGGTGTGCTGTTAAAAATCTTAAAAACGGAGATATCTGCGGTTTTTCGTCGATATCACTTCAGATAATGGCTTATTGGCTCAAGGGTCATCTTCTCGCGCTTGATCGCATCGATGGCAAGAGCTGCTGCACGCGCTGCCTGCAGGGTGGTAATATAGGGTATCGAGAAATCCACTGCCGCACGCATGATCTGGTAATGATCCTCCCGTGACTGGCGGTCCTGCGGAGTGTTGATGATGAGACGGATCTCTCCGTGCCGCATCATGTCGAGAACATTGGGCGAGCCTTCCTGCACTTTTCTGACCAGATGCGCCTCAATACCCGCATCGTTGAGGTAATCAACAGTCCCCTCAGTGCCGTACAGGGTGAGGCCGAGATCGCGCAGCTGCCGTGCTATAGGTATTGCTTCTTCTTTCTGCTCAATATTTACCGAGATGAATACATTTCCCTTTCGGGGCAGTTCATTGTCAGCAGAGATACAGGCCTTGTAAAAAGCAAGCCCGAAGTCATAGTCAATGCCCATCACTTCGCCGGTACTTTTCATTTCAGGGCCGAGGACGGTATCAACACCCGCGAGTTTGTTGAAGGGTAACAGGACCTCTTTGACCGCGACATGTTTGATCTCCCGCTCTTTATAACCAAGATCGCGCAGTTTCCTGCCAACCATGATTTTTGCTGCAATTTTGGCTACCGGGAGTCCGGTGGCTTTTGATACGAACGGTACGGTGCGGCTTGCCCGCGGGTTTGCTTCGAGGATATAGACTATGTTGTCCTTGACCGCAAGCTGGAGATTTACAAGACCAATCACACCAAGACCCCGTGCTATCTTGCGCGTGTAATCCCGGACTGTATCGATAACACTGGCCGGGAGTGACTGTGTCGGGATGACACAGGCAGAATCCCCGGAATGGATCCCTGCCTGTTCAATGTGTTCCATAATCCCGCCAATGAGCACATCTTCCCCGTCGCAGACCGCATCGACATCGAGCTCAATGGCATTCTGGAGATAGGAATCGATGAGAACCGGATGGTTCTTTGCCACCCGGACTGCCTCTTTGATGTAGGAATCGAATTCAACGGAATTGTGGGCGATCTCCATTGCCCTGCCTCCAAGGACAAATGACGGTCGGACAAGGACCGGATAACCGATCTTTTCTGCAGTCTCGCGTGCTTCTGCTTCGGAATACGCTGAACCATTTGCCGGGCTGGGAATCCTGAGTTTATCCAACAGCACGCTGAACCGGTCGCGATCTTCTGCTATATCCATGGCATCCGGGCTTGTTCCCAGGATCCTGGTTTTAAGACCAAGGCGTTTGATCTCCTGTTCGATGGGTACCGCAAGGTTGACGGCATTCTGCCCCCCGAACTGTACCATAACACCATAATAATTGTCTTTCCTGAGGATGTTGACTACATCCTCAAGCTGCATCGGCTCGAAGAAGAGCCGGTCAGAAGTGTCGAAATCCGTGGAGACCGTTTCAGGATTGTTATTGACGATGTGGACTTCCACGCCTTCTTCCCGCAGGGACTGGACGGCATGTACGGTGCAGTAATCGAACTCAATACCCTGCCCGATCCGGATTGGCCCGGAACCAAGGATAAGGACTTTCTGGCGATCGCTGGGAACGATCTCGCAGACGTCTTCATAGGTTGAGTAGAAATACGGGGTGCTTGCCGGGAACTCGGCGGCACAGGTGTCTACCATCTTATACGAAGGGAGTCCTGCAATCTTTTCAATCCGTTCCACATCCATCCCGGTAATTTTTGCGATCTCCGCATTCGAAAACCCGAGTACCTTTGCTGACCGGATATCTACCGGTTCTGCGTGGGCAGCGAGATGTTTCTCGCAATCAACGATATTTTTGATCTTCTCCAAAAAGAACGGAATGATTGAGGTGAGTTGTGCGATCTCGTCAAGGCTGAATCCCAGCCGGAAGGCATCGAAGAGGCAGTGGAACCGTTCATCGGTTGGCCGGGAGAGGATCATGCGGACCTCGCTGGGGCTGGTATGGATAAGCACATCGGTATCGAGCGACCGCTTCGCCTTCATGAACGCTTCTTCCAGGGTGCGCCCGATCGCCATCACCTCTCCCGTGCTCTTCATTGAAGTACCGAGAGTACGGTCAGCACCCTTGAACTTGTCAAACGGCCAACGGGGGACTTTGACCACAATATAATCGATAGTAGGTTCGAACGATGCCGGGGTACAGCCGGTCACCGTGTTCATGATCTCGTCGAGCCGCATGCCAATGGCGATCTTTGCCGCCACCCGTGCAATGGGATAGCCGGTTGCTTTCGAGGCAAGGGCCGATGATCGGGAAACCCGCGGGTTCACTTCGATCACCCGGTAATCGCCCTCCCAGAATGCGAACTGGACATTGCAGCCACCCTGCACATCCAGCGCCCGGATGATATGGATCGCTGCGCTGCGCATCATCTGGTACTCATCATCGCGCAGGGTAAGGATCGGGGCAACGACCACACTCTCGCCTGTGTGGATGCCCATCGGGTCCACGTTCTCCATTCCGCAGACGATAATGCAGGTGTCGGCGGCGTCGCGCATAACTTCGAACTCGATCTCCTTCCAGCCCATCACGCTCTCTTCGATGAGCACCTGGTGGATACGCGAGCGGGAGAGCCCGAGTTCAACGATCCGGATAAGTTCTTCCCGGGTCCTGGCGATACCTCCCCCCGCTCCTCCGAGCGTATAGGCCGGCCGCACCACTGCCGGAAGGCCAATCTGGGTGACGGCATCCTCTATCTGGGTAAGGGAGTTGAGCACCATGCTTTTTGGCACCGGCTCCCCGATACTGACCATGAGATCGCGGAATTTCTGCCGATCCTCGCCTTTATAAATCGCCTCAAGCGGGGTCCCGAGAATTTCGACGCCCTTGAGAGCGCCCATCTCGGCGAGTTCAACCGTGAGGTTCAGGCCCGTCTGGCCTCCCATACCCGAGAGAATCCCGTCAGGTTTCTCCTTCTCGATGATCTTTGCGATGATATCTGCCCTGAGTGGCTCGATATAGATCTCATCGGCCATCTCCGGATCGGTCATGATCGTTGCCGGGTTGGAGTTGACCAGTACTACTTTGACGCCCTCTTCCCGCAGGGAACGACATGCCTGCGAGCCCGAGAAATCGAACTCCGCAGCCTGCCCGATCTGGATCGGTCCCGATCCAATCAGGAGGACTTTTTTTATGTCGGTCCTTTTTGGCATCAGCTTATCCTCCGGTACAGTGCATCGAAGAAATGCGCCTCGGTATCGCGTGGTCCCCCGTGCGCCTCCGGGTGGAACTGGACGGTTGTCAGTTTGAGATCCTTATTCTCGAATCCCTCGACCGTCCCGTCGTTGACATTGGTATACGTGACCCTGCACCCCTCGGGGAGCGAGTCCTCGTCAACAGCGAACCCGTGGTTCTGGGTGGTGATGAAGATCCGCCCGTCTTTAAACCTGACCGGCTGGTTTGCGCCGCGGTGGCCGAACTTGAGCTTGTAGGTATCTCCCCCGATGGCAAGTGCCGAGACCTGGTTGCCCATGCAGATCCCAAAGATGGGGAGTTGCCCGAGCAGTTCCCGGATACACCGGATCGCATGAGTGGCCTGCTTAGGGTCTCCCGGCCCGTTGCTCACGAAGAGAGCATCCGGTTTACAGGCAAGAACCTGTTCCGGTGTAACATCGTGAGGAAACACATGGAGATCCCCGCAGCGCTTTGCAAGACTCGTGATCATGTTCTTCTTTATCCCGAGATCGATGACCGCGATACGCTTTCCTTTCCCCTCGATATGGTATGGCTGCTTGCAGGAGACTTCGGGTATGGGGGTGATATCGGTAATCTGGGGAGTCCGTCGGGCAAGGTTTACGGCATATTCTCCGTCGTCACTTCCGACAACGAGTGCAGCCCGCATGGTTCCGTGGACGCGGGTTTTGATCGTGAGGGCACGGGTGTCGACACCACTCATGCCAAGAAGGTTGTTCTCTTCAAAATAGGATCTGATGGACGGGCTGGCGGCGGGTTTTTCACAGATCTCTTTTGCAATGCAGCCCAGGGCGCAGACTTTCTCATTCTGGAAATTC
>Ga0074195_1001205_pt1 | contig 38398 bp, 15 predicted proteins | sample EPASupsiteHSE623_FD_64525 | JGI IMG/M metagenome (GOLD analysis project Ga0074195, IMG submission 64525) | Bioremediated contaminated groundwater from EPA Superfund site, New Mexico - Sample HSE6-23 | ecosystem: Environmental > Aquatic > Deep subsurface > Groundwater > Contaminated ...
TCCCACCCCCTCCCACCCCCCCCCCGCCACCCCCCCCCGCCCCGATCTTCTTCGCCGGCCACGCCCGGCCGTGGTTGTGGTTTGGCCGGCGACTGGATAGACAGCCTGGGAGTCGCGGCCGGGGGTTTCGGGCCGTCAGGGGGCGTTATGGGACTGCAAGAAGATTACCGGCTGTTCAACGCGATTCGCGATCAATTGATTGCGTCCATTGCGGAGGTGGTGAAGCCGCCGGAAGCGGCGTTGCGGGAAGTGGTGCGGCAGGCGTTTGGCGGCAGTCTCAAATTTGCCGACGCCTGCGTCGTCAAAGCCGTCCTGGCGCAATACAGGCCGACAACCATTTTGGAGATCGGCAGCTTCCTCGGGTTTTCCACGCGCTGGTTTCTGGAGTGCTGCCGCCGGGAAGCCCGGCTGACCGCCGTCGATCCCAACATCCGGCACCGGATATTCAGTGCGCCGAGAGACGTCCTGCTGCATTTCAATGAGGCGTTCGTTGGCCGGCAGCTTGACGTGGTCACGGCCTTTGTCGGGCGCGTGCCGGAGCGGATTGCCGGCTATTACAGCGAGGAAGTCCGGGAAAACGAGAATTTCGCCGAGGAAACGATCGACGCCGTGGGCCTTGTCGATGCCTCGTGGGGCAGGCGGTTCGATCTGGTCTTCATTGACGCGGACCACAGCTACGAAGCCTGCCGGGACAATTTTCACACCTGCCTGGAGATGCTCAATCCGGGCGGCGTCATCCTGTTTCATGACGCCATCACCTGGGACGGCGTGGCCAGGTGCATTGGCGAGTTGCAGGAGAAGTATGCCGGGGCGGCCGAGGTCGGCGTCATCAATGCCCTGGACATCTATGACCATCCCGCGCTGGCTGCGGAACCCATGCGCCAATGCGACGGCATCGGCTATTACATCGACAAACGCGCCATGGCCGGCTGAACGCCTTGCCGTCCTCGTGAAAACAGGCGGCCCGTTGGCCTTCGCCAACGGGCCCTGCGGTGTTTTTCGGGCTCTCCCGGCCTTTCCGTCCGGAGGGTCCGGGAGGGGTGACCCCTCCCGGCCGCCGGAGGCCTGCCGCGATGCGTCTATTCCTCCCGCTTCCAACTCCCCCCGTCGTTCCACCGGGCCACCAGTTCCCGCAGGGCGTTGCCCCGGTGGCTGCGGGCGTTTTTCTCGGCGGCGGTCAGTTCGGCGGCGGTCCTGCCGGCTGCCGGGTCGAAAAAGAGCGGGTCGTAGCCGAAGCCGCCCTGTCCGGACGGGGCGGCCGCCACGCGGCCTTCCCAGGCCCCCTCGGCCACGAGTTCGCGGCCGTCGGGGCTGGCCGCCACCACCACGGACACAAACCGGCAGGCGCGGTCCTTTTCGGGCACATGGGCCAGGGCGGCCAGCAGCTTGGCGTTGTTGGCCGCGTCGGTGGCGTCTTCGCCGCTGTAGCGGGCCGAATGGACCCCGGGCGCGCCGGCCAGGGCGTCCACGCAAAGCCCGGAATCGTCGGCCAGACTGACCAGTCCCGTGGCCCGGCACACGGCCCGGGCCTTGAGGCGGGCGTTGTCCAGGAAGGTCGCGCCGGTTTCGGGGATGTCGCCGATTTCGGGAAACCCGGCCAGTCCGACGACGGTGACGCCGAGCCCGGCCAGCAGGGCGTTGAGTTCCTTGATTTTGCCGTTGTTGCGGGTGGCCAGCACCACTTTGGCCGGTGCAGGCGGTCGGGTCGCGTCCATCAATCAATCCTCCTCGGGCAATTCCAGGTACGGGGGCAGGAGCAGCGTCACGGTGGTCCCGGCGCCGGGCGTGCTTTCCAGTTCCACGGCGCCGCCCAGATCTTCGAGTATTTTCCGGGTCATGGCCAGTCCCAGGCCGGCCCGTTTGTCGCGGGTGGAGAAAAAGGGATTAAACACCTGGGGCAGGATCTCGGGCGGAATGCCGGGGCCGTTGTCGGCCACAGACAAGAACGCCCTGCCCTGGCGCAAGCCGCTGGCCACGATGATCTCGCCGCCGTCGGGCATGGCCTCCATGGAGTTTTTGAGCAGGTTTATCAGGCACTGGGTCATGGTTTCGGCATCGCCTCGGACCATGGGCGTGTCCGGCGACAGTTCCAGGCGCACGGCAATGTGCCGGCTTTCCAGGCCAAGGCGCATCAGGGCCAGGGTGCGCTGGGCCACGTCGCGCACGTCCGCCTCGCCGGGCTTGGAGGCCGTCGGGCGGGCGAAGTTGATGATGTCCTTTAAAATGTCGTCAAGGCGGCGGGATTCGGCCAGGATGATGGAGGCCTTCTCCCGGCTGGCCTCGCCCAGGTCTTTGGCCCGCAGCAGCGAGTTGGCGAAGCCGGCAATGGCGAACAGCGGGTTGCGGATCTCGTGGGAAATGAACATGGACAGTTCGCCGATGGCGGCCAGCCGCTCGGATTTTTGCAGTTGCCGTTCCAGGAAGACGTCCTGGGTGATGTCGCAGCGTACGGCCACGTAACAGGCAAACGGAGCTTCCGACGGGGGGATGGGATAAAACGTCATGCGGAAGTGGCGCATGCGGCCGCGCCGGTCCACCCGGGAAATCTGTCGGGTGGCCTTGCGGCCTTGGGCGAGCTGGTCCAGGATGCTCGGACCGCCTTCCGGGGTCGGGGCGCGGGGGTCCGGGAATCCGGGGAAGATTGCTGCGGCCGTCCGGCCGAGGACGGCCCCGCCGGGCCATTCCAGACGTTCGGCCAGCCGGGCGTTGGCGTCGAGCACCGTGCCGTCCGGGGCGAGCAGGGCGATCTCGTCGTCCATGTGGTCGAGCACAGTGGCCAACAGGCGTCTGGCCTGGGCCGCATCCGGCCGGCGCCGGCCGGGGGCGGGCGTTGCGTCGTCAGGGGGAACCATGGCGTCTCCGGGCCGGCGGGCGCCGGCGGTTTTGCCTTCGCGGCCTACCCATGGTAGCCCGCCGCCATAACGCATGCAAGGATGGAACCAATCCCATGACCAAGACCTACAGGGTCCATACCATCAGCCTGGGCTGCCCCAAAAACCGCGTGGACACCGAGATGGTGCTCGGCGCGCTGCCGTTTCGCACCGTACCGGCCGAAGGGCCGCAGTCGGCGGATCTCGTGCTGATCAACACCTGCTCGTTTATCGCCCCGGCGGTGGAGGAGTCCGTGTCCGCCATCCTGGAGGCGGCCGAGGCCCTGCGCGAATTGTCCCCCCGGCCCAAACTGGCGGTCATGGGCTGCCTGCCGGCCCGGTTCGGCGAGGAGCTGCGCCAGGGGCTGCCCGAGGTCGACATCTGGGGCCTGCCGACGGAGCTCGACATCCTGCCCGGCCGGCTGGCCGGGGCCATCGGGGCCGAGAGCCACGCCCCCGCCGGCCGGCTGGCCAGCACGCCCAAATCCTATGCCTATCTCAAGATCGCCGAGGGCTGCGACCATGCCTGCCGCTACTGCACCATTCCCTCCATCCGGGGGAAGCTCGTCAGCCGGCCCGTGGCCCCGCTGGCGGAGGAGGCCCGGAGGCTTCTGGACCGCGGGGCCAGCGAGCTTGTGGTGGTGGCCCAGGACGTGACGGCCTACGGCCGCGACCTGGGCCTCAAGGAGGGCCTCAAGACGCTGCTCGAGGCCCTGCTGCCCCTTTCCGGCCTCAAGTGGCTGCGCCTGCTCTATCTCTACCCGTCCGGGGTGACGGAAAACCTGCTGGCGTTTCTGGCCGGGGCCGGGCGGCCCTTTGTGCCGTACTTCGACATTCCCTTCCAGCACGTGCACCCGGAGATGCTGGCCGCCATGGCCCGGCCCAAGGCGGCCGACGCCGACGTGATTGTCGGGCGGGTGCGCAAATATTTTCCCGGGGCGGCCCTGCGCTCGACGTTCATTGTCGGCCTGCCGGGGGAGAAAAAAGTCCATTTCGACGCGTTGCTCGATTTCGTGAACCGGGCGAGGCTGCACCATGTGGGCGTGTTTCCCTACCACGCCGAGGAGGGGACCCGGGCCGCGGCCATGCCCGGCCAGGTGCGCCGGGACGTCAAGGCCCGGCGGCTGGACGCGGTCATGCGGGCCCAGCAGGAAATCAGCGCCGACATCCTGGAAGCCTGCGTGGGGACCGAGATGGAGGTGCTGGTGGACGCGCCCCACGGCGAGTGGCCGGGGCTGCACACGGGGCGGACGTGGTTCCAGGCTCCGGAGATCGACGGCGTGACCTATGTCAGCGGGCCGGGCGTTGTACCCGGGGCCATGGTTTCGGCCACGATCGAGGAAGCCAAGGACTACGATCTTGTGGGACTTGCTTGATATTTGCCCCGCGGCCTTTTTAGTTGTGCCGCCGGGTGGTTTCTGCTATGACGCTAAATCCTTTTAGAAGGGACAGATCGTGTTGGAGGTCAACGCATGGACAAAACCCAGGAAATGAAAAACAACCCTAACATGGAAATGGAAGTCAACTTCGAAGCGGCGCTCGAAAACTACCTCAACGAGGATTTCGGCGACCTGGAAGAAGGTTCCATCACCCCCGGCATCGTGGTCCGCATCGGCAAGGAGCACGTCCTGGTGGACGTCAACTTCAAGTCCGAGGGCCAGATCGCCGTCAACGAATTTCTTGACGCCGCCGGCGAACTCGAAGTCAAGGTCGGCGACCAGATCGACGTCTACGTCGTGTCCAAGAACGAATCCGAAGGCACCATCTCCTTGTCCCGCGAGCGGGCCAAACGGATGCAGCTTTTTGATAAGCTCGAGGAAATTCAGGAAAAAGACGACGTCATCAGCGGCAAGATTGTGCGCCGCATCAAGGGCGGCTACACGGTCGACCTCGGCGGCGTCGAAGCCTTCCTGCCCGGCTCCCATGTCGACCTGCGCCCCGTGCCCGACATGGACGCCCTGGTCGGCCAGGAGTTCGAGTTCCGCGTCCTCAAGATCAACCGTCGCCGCAGCAACGTCATTGTTTCGCGGCGGGTGCTCCTGGAAGAACGTCGTGACTCCATGCGCAAGGATCTGCTCAAGACCCTCGAAGAGGGCCAGACCGTTACCGGGCGCGTCAAAAACATCACCGAGTACGGCGTTTTCGTCGACCTCGGCGGCCTCGACGGCCTCATGCACATCACGGACATGTCCTGGAAGCGGATCAAGCATCCCAAGGAACTCGTGCACCTTGGCGACGAACTGGAACTGAAGGTCCTGTCCTTCGACCAGGACAAGCAGAAAGTCTCCCTCGGCATGAAGCAGCTCGTGGCCGATCCCTGGGAGAACATCGCCGGCAAGTATCCCGAGGATACGCGCCTGTCCGGCAAGGTGACCAACCTTGTCGACTACGGCGCCTTTGTCGAGCTTGAGCCCGGCGTCGAAGGGCTGGTCCACATCTCCGAGATGTCCTGGACCCGCAAGCTGCGCCATCCGAGCCAGATGGTCCACGTCGGCGACGAAGTCGAAGTGGTGGTGCTGTCCGTCGATCCGGACAAGAAGCGCATCTCGCTCGGCATGAAGCAGGTGCGTCCCAACCCCTGGGACATCGTGGCCGAGAAGTACCCCGAGGGCACCATCCTTGAGGGCACGGTGAAGAACATCACCGAGTTCGGCATCTTCATCGGCATCGAGGACGGCATTGACGGCCTGATCCACGTCTCCGACATCTCCTGGACCAAAAAGGTCCGCCATCCCGGCGAGATGTTCAAGGGCGGCGACACCGTCATGGCCAAGGTCCTGACCGTCGACAAGGAAAACGAGAAGTTCACGCTCGGCATCAAGCAGCTCTCCGAAGATCCCTGGACCCGCGTGCCCGACACCTATCCGGTCGGCACCATGGTCAAGGGCACGGTGACCAACATCACCGACTTCGGCCTCTTCGTCGAGGTCGAGGAAGGCATCGAGGGTCTGGTCCACGTCTCCGAAATCAGCCGCAAGAAGGTCAAGACCCCGGCCGAGCTGTACAAGGAAGGCGACGAGATCGAGGCCAAGGTCATCCACGTCAGCGCCGACGAGCGCCGCCTGGGCCTGTCCATCAAGTCCATCAAGGACGAAGAGGACAAGCGCAAGTCCAAGGAGTTCCGCACCGCCGGACCCTCGGACACCGGCAGCAACCTTGGCGAACTGCTGCGCCAGAAGTTGGAAGAGGATGCCCAGCGTTAACAGGCCATCCTTTGTCTCCAGGCGCCCGGGACTCTTCGGGTGCCTGATAGCCGCTGCGGCCGCCGTCCTGGTTTTCGGGATGGCGGCCGCTTTCGGCGTGGTGGGCCATGACGAGGAGGGCGAAGCGCTCCTTGGCAAGGCCGAGGCCCGGTTGGGACTGGTGCGCGTCGAAGGCGCCATTGTCGATGCCGACGACGTGGTGGCCTTCATCCGCAAGCTGCGCGACGACGACTCGGTCAAGGGCGTGGTGCTGCGGATCAACTCCCCTGGCGGGGCCTTCGGGCCGTCCCAGGAGATGTACATGGCCGTCAGGAAGCTGGCCGCCGTCAAGCCGGTCATTGCCTCGTTTTCGTCCGTGGCCGCTTCCGGCGGATACTACGCCGCCTGCCCGGCCACCCGGATTTTCTCCAACCCGGGCACCATCACCGGCAGCATCGGCGTCATGACCCAGTTCGCCAATGTCCGCGAGCTGCTGCAAAAGCTCGGCGTCAACTACGAATCCCTGACCACGGGCCGGCTCAAGGATGCCGGCACGCCGTTCAAACCCCTGTCCGACGAGCAGCGCGCCTACCTGGAAAGCCTCATCGCCGACCTCAACAAGCAGTTTTCCGGCGACGTGGCCGCCGAGCGCAAGCTCGGCAAAGAGGCCATCGCGCTCATTGCCGACGGCCGGGCCATGACCGGGGCCAAGGCGAAGGATCTCGGCCTTGTGGACGAGTTGGGCGGCCAGGAAGAGGCCGTGGAGCATCTCAAGAAACAGACGGGCCTGACCGGCGACGTGCCTCTGCTCAAAGGCCCCAAGAAAAAGACCAGCCTGTTTGAAAAGCTGGCCACCAGCCTCAATCTGATCGATCCCAAAGGGCTCGCCGCCCTTTCCGCCCTGGCCGGGGCGCTTGGCGACCAGGGACTGCCCCAGACCCGCTGATAGCTGGCCTGACTGCCCGGGAAAAGCCCCCTTCGGGGGCAGCGCCCCGGGAATATTGGACCAGCCGGCCCGCTGCCGCTTTCGGGCCGCAACGGCCAGCGCCGCCAAACGCCAACCCGGCCCCTGTTCGCACTTTCCGCCGCTTGACGCCCGCTCCCACACGCTCCTACTGTGGTCCCGACGGCTGCCCATCCGCATGGCGCCCGTCCGCATCCGGACGGCGTGTCGTAACCCCGCCACGTTCGTGGCCAGCGCCGCAAAGGAGCAGGCATGCGACTCGTTACGTTTTCCCACCCCGAAGGCCCCCGCCTGGGCATCCGCCACGGCGACGTGCTGGTTGATCTGACCCTGGCCGCACCAACGCTTCCCCGTGCTATGAAGGGGCTTCTGGCCCTTGGCGAAGGAGGCCTGGACGCGGCCGGCGAGGCGCTGGCCAAGGCCCCGCCCGAGGCGCAGCAACGATTTTCCGCCGTGCGGCTGCTGCCGCCCGTGCCGGATCCCCAGAAGATCATCTGCGTGGGCCTGAACTATGTGGACCACGCCGCGGAGATCAATCCCAGCGCCTTGCCGGACCATCCGACCTTCTTTGGGCGCGTGCCCACCACCCTGGTGGGCCACGATCAGCCCATGCTGCGGCCCAGGGTGTCGGCCAAATTCGATTACGAGGGCGAGGTGGCGGCCATCATCGGCCGGCCCGGCCGCAACATCGACCCGGCCGAAGCCTTGTCCCACGTGGCCGGCTATGCCCTTTTCAACGAAGGGTCGGTGCGCGATTACCAGTTTCGCACCTCCCAGTGGTTTCTGGGCAAGAATTTCGACGCCAGCGGCGCATTCGGGCCGGAGCTTTGCACCTGCGACGAACTGCCGCGCGGGGCGCGCGGGCTGCGCCTCTGCACCCGCGTCAACGGCGAGGTGGTGCAGGAGGCCTCCACCGCGGATATGCTCTTTGACGTGGCCGCCCTGGTGGCCACGTTGTCCGAAGCCATGACGCTGCTGCCCGGCGACGTCATCGTCACCGGCACCCCGTCCGGCGTCGGCTTTGCCCGCACGCCGCCGTATTTCCTCAAGCCCGGCGACGTCTGCGAGATCGAGCTCGAAGGCTACGGCGTGCTGCGAAACCCCATAGCCGACGCGTCGTAGAACAAGAACTGGGGCGCTGCCCCAGACCCCGTCGGGAGGGGGTCACCCCCTCCCGAACCCTCCCGGACGGAAAGGCAGGGAAAGGGCCGGGGGCGTTCACGGAACAGCCAAGTCAGAGTTCTTCACAGCAGTCTTGCGTGGCCGGACATCGCCATGCCGCCTCCGCCTAATCCCCGCCTATCCAGGGGGTCCGGGGGGGATGATCCCCCCCGGCCGCCGGAGGCATCCCCCTCCCTCTTCCTTCTTCTCCCCCTCCTTGTCCTTCACGCAAAAGGGCCTCCCGGACGTGTCCGGGAGGCCCTTTTGCGGTCGGTGGCGAAAAACTTAGCGCCAGGCTTTGTTCTTGCCGGAATAGCTGAAAATCTCGCGGATGGCTTCGTCTTTTTCGGTGAAGGGGCCGGCCAGGGCGGCCTGCTTGGTGGGGGCCTGGCAGGTGTAGACGCGCTGCACGTAGGTGATGTGGCCGACGTAGGGCGTGTGGTCGTACTCCACCTTTTTCACCTCCGCGCCCAGGGAGTCGCGGATGATGACACGGTAGGTGGCTTCCCACATGCCGCCGATCTGCTTGATCTTCTTGTTGGTCGCCGTGCCGACGCCGAGACGATCGAGTTCGTCCACCCACTTGCCGGCGTAGCGCAGGAACTCGTCGCGAATCGACTGGGGCACGTCCGTGCCGTTGCCGATGACGCCGGTCTTGCCGAACGAGGCCCGCATCTTGTCGTCGACCTGGATGGCCGGGGCTGGTGCGGCCACGGGTTCATCCTTGCCTTTCTTGCCTTTTTTGCCTTTGACCGGCTTTTCCTCCTCGACGCCGGGGTCGAGGGCTTCTTTTTTGCCGGCCTTGCGGGCGGTGGCGTCGGCCTTTTCGCTCATGGGCGGCGTGGCCGCCACGGCCAGCGGTTTGGCCTCGGGAGCGGGTTTGGCTTCCGGGGCCGTCTTGGCGGCCGGGGCAGCGGCAGCGGCCGGAGCCGGTGCGGCGGTCTTGCCGGGAATCTTGAGGGCTTGTCCGGCTTTGAGTTTTTTGGCGTCGGCCAGTCCGTTGGCCGCCAGGATGTCCTTGGCGGGAACGGAGAATTTCTTGGCGATGGCCGCCACGGTGTCGCCCTTTTGGACCTTGTATTCCAAAGGCTTGGGCTGTTCGATTTGCAGTTTGGGGGGCGGGCCGTCGGCGGAGAAGACATTGAGGCCGGCCTGCGCTGCGTGGGGCAGCGCGAAAATCAGGAGAGCGAGGGCGGCGAGGGTTTTGGCTTTGGGCATCGGCTTTCACTCCGTGCAAAAGACAAGGCCAGACGCCCCCGGGGGGGCGTCTGGCCAGGGAGACGTTCTACGTCCCGCTTACATGCTCTTGAACTTGATCACGCACCGGCGGTTCAGGGCGCGGCCCTGAGCGGTCTTGTTGGTGGCGACCGGGTCGGATTCGCCGAAGCTGACGGTCTCGATGCGGGTCGCGTCGATGCCCTTCTTCACGAAGAAGGCCTTGACGGAGTCGGCGCGGCGCTGACCGAGCTTCATGTTGTACTGCTCGGTACCGATGCTGTCGGTGTGACCTTCGAGGATCACCTTCATGCCGGTCTTGGACTTGATGATGGCGGTGCCTTCTTCAAGGACGGGCACGAATTCCGGCTTGATGTTGTACTTGTCGAAGTCGAAGTAGATGCTGCGGAAGACGACGACTTCGTCTTCGATCCACTCGTACAGGGCGCACTCAAGGAACTTCTCGCGGGCGGCTTCGTTACGAAGCAGCTCTTCGCCGAGCTCGATGCAGTTGCACTTGCCCAGGGCGGCGATGGCCTTGAGGACCTGCTGGCCGTGCTTGCTGTCGGACAGGTCGACGATGTAGAAGCACAGGTTGTCGCCGTACTTGGCTTTCAGGGACTGGGCAACGGCGACGGGGTCGACGCCGCAGTTGGAGTCGCCGTCAGAGAAGATGAACACGCCGGTCTTGCCGCTCAGGGTGGACAGCGGCAGCTTGTCCAGGTCTTCCAGGCCCTTGCCCATCGGGGTCATGCGACCGTAGATGGTGTAGTCCGTCTGGATCTTTTCGATGGCGGCAGCCATGGTGGCCTGGCTGTAGGGAGCCATCGCGGCGTACTCTTTGTACGGGGCGAAGGTGTACAGGCCGGCCTTGTAGCCAAGCTCCGGGGTCATCTTGTTGAGTTCGCGGGCCAGGGATTTGGCCATCATGATCTTGGACACGCCGCCGAACTGCACATAGCGCTGTCCCTTGTAGGAGAAGGCCATGGAACTCGAATGGTCGATAAAATAGATGAAGTTATCGACTTTCGGAACCTGCTTCTTCGCCATGGCCGGGCCGCTGAAGCCCAGCAGCAGGGCGACCAGAGCCACCAGAAAAACATTGAGTTTCTTGTTCATAACTCCCTCCTCGGAGTAGTGAATGGACATTCACCTTTGCCTGAAAACCACCCTCGTAAGCCTTGAACGGGAACCCCTTTCCCCGAAAGGGTGAGGAATCCCCACTCCCCGGGCTTGCCTAACATGCTGAAAATGCAAGCCGTAGGGAGCTTTCCTCTGTTCTCCGGTTAAAGATATAGTGCTTTTTTACAGGCTGCGCAAGTGGATGCGCTCTGTTTCCCCTGCCAATGCCGGCCGGGATCCGTGGCCGACACGGTCTCCCTATAGCATATTTCTCCCAAATGTGTAGAAAAAAACAACACGGCCCAAATCTTCATCGGCCGGAACGAAAATACGCAGGAGAGCAGATGTCCAGCATCAACGGCTTCACCGTCCTTCGCGACGAACCCCTGGTCGAGTACGCCGCCCGCGCGGTCCTGTACCGACACGACCGGACCGGGGCCGAAGTGTTGTCCCTTTCCCTTGACGACGAGAACAAGGTTTTCGGCGCGGCTTTCCGCACTCCGCCGGCCAATTCCACCGGCGTCCCCCACATCCTCGAACATTCCGTGCTGTGCGGTTCCCGCAAATATCCCGTCAAGGAACCCTTTGTGGAGCTGCTCAAGGGCTCGCTGCACACGTTCCTCAACGCCTTCACCTACCCGGACAAGACCTGCTATCCCGTGGCCTCCACCAATCTCCGGGATTTCTACAACCTTGTGGACGTCTATCTCGACGCCGTGTTTTTCCCGCGCATCCCGCGCCACGTCTTTCTTCAGGAAGGCTGGCATTTCGAGCTGACCGAGGCGGGCGAACTGATCCGCAGCGGCGTGGTCTTCAATGAAATGAAGGGCGTCTATTCCTCGGCCGATTCCGTGCTGGCCGAGTTTTCCCAGCGCCTGCTGTTTCCCGACACCACCTACGGCGTGGACTCCGGCGGCGATCCCAAGGTCATCCCCAGCCTGACCTATGAGGAATTCAAGGCTTTTCACGCCGCCTACTACCATCCGTCCAACGCCCGGTTCTTTTTTTCCGGCAATGACGACCCGGTCGAACGCCTGCGGCTGCTGGCCGCCTATCTCGACCAGTTCGACGCCCGGCCCGTGGATTCCCACGTGGCCCTGCAACAACCCTTTGCCGGCCCCCGCGTCACCGACATGCCCTATGCCGCCGCCCCCGGGCAGGCCGACCGGGGCTTTGTCACCGTCAACTGGCTTTTGCCCGAGGCGGCCGACCAGGACCTCGTACTCACCCTCGACGTGCTCGAACACGTGCTGATCGGGCTGCCGTCCTCGCCCCTGCGCAAGGCCCTGCTCGACAGCGGCCTTGGCGAGGATCTGGCCGGCGGCGGCCTGGAAAGCGAACTGCGCCAGATCATTTTTTCCGTGGGCCTCAAGGGCATCAAACCCGGGACCGCCGGAGAGGTGGAAAAACTCGTCCGCGGCGCCTTGTCCGGGCTGGCCGAGGCCGGGTTGCCGGCCGACGCCGTGGAGGCCGGACTCAACGCCCTGGAATTCGCCCTGCGCGAGAACAATACCGGCTCGTTTCCGCGCGGCCTGTCCATGATGCTGCGGGCCCTGACCACCTGGCTGCACGACGGCGATCCCCTGACGCCGCTGCGCTTCACCGGCCCCCTGGAGCGCCTGAAAAAGCGTCTGGCCGCCGGCGAGCCGGTGCTGGAAGACGCCATCCGGACGTATCTGCTCGGCAACCCCCACCGCGTCACCCTGTCCCTGTCGCCGGACACCGAACTCGACGTCCGCCGGCTGGCCGCCGAAAAGGAAGAGCTGGCCGCCATCGCCGCCGGCCTTGACGCCGCCGGCCGCCGGGCCATCCAGGCCGACCAGGAGGAGTTGCGCCGCTTCCAGGAAACGCCGGATGCGCCCGAGGATCTGGCCAAAATCCCCAGTCTGGCCCTGGCCGATCTGGCCCGCGACGAAACGCCCATCCCCCAGCAGGACCGCGGGGCCGGCGACGCCCGGCTCATGCTCCATCCCCTGGAAACCAGCGGCATCGCCTATCTCGATCTGGCCTTTCCCCTGGCCGGCGTGCCGGACCGGCTCGTGCCGCTGACGCCGCTTTTCGGCCGGGCCCTGCTCGAACTCGGCACCGACCGCCGCGACGCCGTGGCCCTTACCCGCCGCATCGCCGCCAAAACCGGCGGCATCTCCCGCGAGGCCTTCGTGTCCTCGGTGCTCGGCGGCAGCCGCGACGATGTGGCGGCACGGCTTGTGCTGCGCGGCAAGGCCACCATGGAAAAAATGCCGGAATTACTCGATATCCTGGAGGAAATCCTCAGCTCCACGGATTTCGGCAACCGCGAGCGTTTCACCCAGATGGCCATCGAGGCCAAATCGCGCCTGGAACGCCGGCTCGCCCCGGCCGGGCACGCCACCGCCGGCTCCCGGCTGCGCGCCCGCTACACCCTGGCCGGCAGCGTGGGCGAACGGCTGCGCGGGGTGTCCCAGCTCTTTTTCCTGCGCGATCTGGTCGAACGCGTCACGGCGGATTACGACGCCGTGCGCCGCGATCTGGAAACCCTTCGCGAAGTGGTCCTCACCCGGCGCGGCAGCGTCGCCGGACTGACCACCTCGCCCGGCGACATGGCCGGCTTCGAAACCGCGGTGGCCGGTTTCCTCGGACGCCTGTCCGACGCCGCCCCGGCTCCGGCCGTCTGGGAACGGCCGCAACTGCCCGATGCCGAAGGCATCGCCATCCCGGCCCAGATCCACTACGTCGGCCTCGGCCTCGATCTGGCCAAAACCGGCTGGACCTTCGACGGCGCGGATCTCGTGGCCTCGCGCTACCTGCGCATGGCCTACCTCTGGGACCGGGTGCGGGTGCGCGGCGGGGCCTACGGCGCATTCTGCTCCCTGGACCGGGTGGCCGGACAGGCCATCTTCGTTTCCTACCGCGACCCCAATACCGACGCCACCCTCGACGTCTTCCGCCAGGCCGGGCGCTACCTGATGGACGCCTCCTTCTCCGACGAGGAAATGACCCGGGCCGTCATCGGCACCATCGGCGACATCGACGCCTATATGCTGCCCGATGCCAAAGGCCACGTGGCCATGGCGCGCCGGCTCATCGGCGACGACGCCGAAACCCGCGCCGCCCTGCGCGCCCAGGTGCTGGCGGCCGGCGCCAACCGCTTCCGCCAGTTCGGCGAGGCCCTCGACGCCGCTGCCGAAAATCCGAGCATCGTCGTGCTCGGCCCGGCCACGTCGCTGGATGCGTTGGCCGTGCCGGGACTGGTGAAGATGGATGTCTTGTAGAGCCGAGAAGAGATGAAGAGGCCTCCGGCGGCCGGGGGGGATCATCCCCCCCGGACCCCCTGGATAGTGGGGAGCAATGGGGCGGAAGGGACGAGGGCTGGACGTGGAAGTCCTGTGAAAGCAGGCAGAACGACCGCCGGAGCCGTGAATGCCCCGGCCCCTGCCCTGCCTTTCCGTCCGGGAGGGTTCGGGAGGGGGTGACCCCTCCCGACGGGGGCCGGGGCAGCGCCCCGGTTCTTTTCTTTTCTCTTTTTTCTACTCTACATCGGCCCTTTGGCGCGGCGCAGGAGGAAGCGGTAGGAGCGCACGCCGTGGACCATTTCGCCGAGCAGCCGGCCGCCGCCGCGCACGAAGCACAGTAGCGGCATGAACCCCCAGGACTGGCTGGCGTAGAGGACGCGGCGCAATTTTCGGGACCAGACGAGTTCCGGCAGGATATCGCGGTTGAGGCCTTTGGCGTAGAGGGCGGCCGGGTCAGCGCCGCGGGTCAGGGCGGCGGCCACGGCTTCGCCGGCCAGTTCGCCGCTTCGCAGGGCGTAGTAGATGCCTTCGCCAAAAAGCGTTTCGACGAGTCCGGCCGCGTCGCCGGCGAGCAGGGCTTTGCCGTGCCAGGGTTTTTTCAGGTAATTGCCGTAGGGCAGGCCGTGGCCTTTGGCGGCGTCGGCGAGGTGTCCGGGCAGGCCGAGGAAGGCGACGAATTCCCGGAATTTGGCGCGGAACTCCTTGCCGTGGCGCAGGCTGTGGCCGCCGATGCCGATGGCGAGTTTGTCCTTGTGGGGGAACACCCAGCCGTAGCCGGCGCGCAGGAAGCCGGCGTAGACGGTGGGGTGGTCGGCGCGCAGGTCGGGGTGGACGGAATTGGCGGCCAGGAGCGGATCGGTGCGCGGCAGGTAGAATTCCATGGCTCCGCCCATGCCGTTGCGCCAGTCGGCGGAGGGGAACGGGCAGGCCCGGCGCACCACGCTGGCCACGCCGTCGCAGCCGATGATGTGGCGGGCGCGCAGTTCGGTTCCATCGGCCAGACGCAGGACGCCGGCCGCGGGGTCTACTGCCGTGACGCGCGATCCCGGGCGGACGTCGGCCCCGGCCCGCACGGCCGTGTCGAGCAGGTGCTTGTCGAAGACCCGGCGCGAGGTGAAGTGGAACGGGTAAAACACTTCGCCGGCAGCGATGGTCTGGCCCCGGAAGCGGATATGGTAGCCGGTCGAGGCGGCGTTGAACACGCCGTTGGCCAAAAGCGCCTCGGGCGTTTCGCCCTGGACCCGTTCCAGCACATCCACGGCCTTCCAGGTGAGAAGCCCGGCGCACAGTTTGTCCCGGGGAAATTCGGCCTTGTCCAGCACAAGGGCGTTTATGCCCTTTTTGGCCAGCACGTGGGCGGCGGTGGAACCGGCCGGCCCCGCGCCGACGATCACGACATCATGGGTTGTGGTCATGGCGATTCTGGAGGCAAAAGGGTTTTGGCCCGGCGGCGCGTTTGCACGCGGCAACTGCGAACAATGGCTGGCTTTCGCGCTACCATCCGGAGCCTTGAAAATCCAGGGCGGATTTCCCGCGCGGCCGGCCGGCCCTGCCCTGGCCTCGGACTGGGGCGGGTTGCCAAGGGGAGCCGGCCCGTCTAACGAGAGGGGAAACGCTGTCCGCTCGGGGACGCGCCTTTTGACGCAACGGCATTCCCGTTGCCCGGGCCGTCGGCGTCGCCCCGGATCGCCGGCTATCCGGCCAATCCCGCGACGCGCCGCCGGGCACGACACGAACAGGGCTTTCCCATGAACCGTATGCCGCTTGACGCCGCCGTGTTCGATTTCGACGGCACCCTGGCCGAACTCGTTTTGGATTTTTCGGCCATGAAGGAGCGCGTGGCCCTGGCCGCCGCCGCCTACCTGGACGACGTGCCTCCGCCAAACGGGCTGCCGGCCCTGGAATATGCCGGGCATCTGGCCGGGCGCATCCGGCCTGTCTCGGAAACCGGGGCCCGGCGGTTCCTGGACGATGTCGCCGGCCGCATCAGGGACCAGGAAATCGAGGCCGCCCGGTCTGCCCGGCTTTTCCCGGCGACCCGGGCCGCCCTGTCCGCCCTGGCCCGGGCCGGAATCAAGGTCGGCATCATCACCCGCAACTGTCGCGCCGCCGTTGCTATCGTTTTCCCCGATGCCGGGGATTTTGCCGACGTCGTCCTGGCCCGCGACGACGCCCGGCACGTCAAGCCCGACCCCCGCCATCTCCTCGACGCCCTGGCCGTGCTCGGGGCCGATCCGGCCCGCTCGCTCATGGTCGGCGACCATCCCATGGACGTGGCCACCGGCAAGGCCGCCGGCGCCCTGACCGCCGGCGTGGCCAGCGGCCGCGTCGGTCTGGACGAACTGGCCCGGCACGACCCGGATTATCTGGCCGTTGACGTGGCCTCCCTGGTGGCGATGTTGTAAGGGAGGATGAAGAGTGGGAAAGGGGGAGGGCGAAGGGTGGAGGGGATGGAAGAGTGCCTCGGCGGCCGGGGGGATAATCCCCCCGGACCCCTTGTCTGGCGTTGGCGGGCGGCGTCACGGGTGGAAGGATAGAGCATGCAGAATGTGAAACTGCTTTTGGTCTTTTGCGTATTGGCGCTGGGGCTGGCGCTCGGGGGGTGCGCTTCCAAGGGCAGGAAGCCGGCGGCCAAGCCCACGGGGTATGCTTCGGCGGATGCCAAAAACGTCCACGACTTCATGGCGCGCTATCCCGCGGTGGTCATGAGCGGCGACGTCAAGGCCATCACCCGGCTGTATGCCGACAGCGCCAGGATCGTGCCGTTTATCGCCAATGTGGTGCGTCCGATCCGGGCCGGCGAGATGTCGAAGCGGCTGCCGGAGATCATTGCCGACGAGCGCAAGGCCAATCTGCGGATTGCCTGGAAAGAGCCCATGGACATCCAGGTGAAGGGCGAGCGGGCTTCGGTGCAGGTGGTGGGGATATTGGCCTGGCAGGAGAAAGGCCAGCAACGCCAGGCGGCCATGAATTGTTTTTTCGGGCTGGTGCGCGACGAAAACCTGCAGTGGAAGATCAAGGAGGCGCATGGCGAGCCGGTCGGCTCCGGTTTTGCCCTGACGCCCCAGGCTTCGCCCAAAAAGCCGTTGCCGCCGCGCGATCCCAAACTCAAGGGGCCCAAGGCCAAGCCGGGCAAGGCCCAGCCCAGGACGCCGGCCAAGCAGCCGGCGGAAGCGCAGCCGGTCAGGCCGCCGGCGGACCAGCCGGCCGGGCAGCCGGATCAGGCGACCGGGCAACAGCCCCCGGAGGAAGAACCAGCAGGGCCGCCTGATGCCCAAGACAGGGACGGCTCGACCGGGGGGCTGCTCCAAGACGACGGACGAGCCCCGAAACCCCTTTTCTGAGGACGAAATCGCGGTAGTTGCGGCAGTGGTCCGCGCCGGCCAGCCGTTCGGCCAGGGCGACAAGCGCGCCCATGACCGAGGGCCGGGCCGGGGCGAGGTAGTCAAGGACGAGGAGATGGCCGTCCGGCCGGGTGACCCGGGCCGTTTCCCGGACCATGGCCAATCGGTCGGGCTCCTCGTTTTCGTGCAGGGCCAGGACGATGACGGCGGCGTCGAAGGTCGCGTCGGCAAAGGCCATGCGCCGGGCGTCCATGCGGGCAAAGGGGGCTTCCCGGCCGGCGGCCTTGCGGGCGGCGGCCAGCATGGCCGGCGAGGCGTCGATGCCTGCGGCGCAAAGGCCGGCCCGGCGCAGCAGCATGACCTGCCGGCCGGTGCCGCAGCAGACGTCGAGCACCCGCCGCGCCCCGGCCCGGAGCAGTTCGTCGCGCACCAGCCGGCGCACCGGATCGAGAAACAGGGCCGTGGCCGGGTCGTACAGCCCGGCCACGCGCCCGTAGGCGTCGCCGGTCAATGGTTGCGGCCGAAGAGTTCGGTCAGCCGGTGCAGCCGTTCGGCCACGGCCCCTTCGAACTGTTCTTCCACAGCCCGCCAGCCCCAGTTGCCCTTGGCCACGGACGGCATGTTCATGCGCGCCCCCTCGCCCAGGCACAGCAGATCCTGCATGGGCGTGACCACCGTGGCCGCCGTGCTGGCCATGACCAGCCGGATCAGCTCCCACGGGGCCATCTCCGGGGGCACCTCCCTGCCGACGTAGTCGTAGAGCGTGGTCAGGGCTTCAAGCCCGGCCTCGCTCCTGGCCCAGCCCAGGGTGGTGTTGTTGTCGTGGGTGCCGGTGTAGGCCACGCAGTCGCGGGTATAGTTGTGCGGCGCGTCGCGGTTTTCGGCGATGCCCGCCCCGAAGGCGAACTGCAAGATCTTCATGCCCGGGAAGCCGTAGGCGGCCATGAGTTCCCGGACTTCGGCCGTGATGACGCCCAGGTCCTCGGCAATCAGCGGCAGCGACGGGAAGCGGCGCTGCATGGCCTTGAACAGGGCCGTGCCCGGGGCTTTGACCCACTGGCCGCGCACGGCGGTTTCCTCGGCGGCCGGTATCTCCCAATAGGCCTCGAATCCCCGGAAATGGTCCAGCCGGATGGTGTCGTAAAGCCCCATGTTGTGGCCCATGCGCCGCAGCCACCAGTCAAAGGCCAGGCGCTCGTGGGCCGGCCAGTCGTAGACCGGATTGCCCCAGCGCTGACCCGTGGCGCTGAAATAATCGGGCGGCACGCCGGCCACGAAGACGGGGCGTTTGTCGGCGTCGAGCTTGAACAGTTCCGGGTTGGCCCAGACGTCGGCGCTGTCCTGGGTGACGTAGATCGGCATGTCGCCGATGACCTGGATGTCGTTCTCGCGAAGCGCCCGGCAAAGGGCCCGCCATTGGGAAAAGGCCAGATACTGGACAAAGCGGATATAGGCGATTTCTTCGGCCCGGCGATCCCGCACGGCCTCCAGGGCATCGGCCCGGCGGTCGCGCAGTTCGTGGGGCCAGTCGGACCAGCCCTGGCCGTCGCGCTCGCTTTTGATGGCCCGGAACAGGGCGTAATCGTCGAGCCAGTAGGCCGCGTCGTGGCAAAAGACCCGAAAGGCGGCGTCGCTTTCCAGGCGCTGCCGGCCGCGCCCGAACGCCAGCCGCAACAGTCCGTCCTTGAAGATTTCCGCGCCCTCGTAGTCCGTGACGGCCGGATTGGCCTGGACGTAGCCGCCAAGGTCCTCTTCATCCAGCCAGCCTTCCTCGACCATGGCTTCGGGGCTTATCAACAGCGGATTGACGGCAAAGGCCGAATCGCTGCTGTAGGGCGAATTGCCGATGAAGGTGGAGGTGGGCGTCAGGGGCAGGATCTGCCAGTAGGACTGGGCCGCCTTGGCCAGGAACTGGGCGAAACGCCGCGCCCCGGGACCGAAATCGCCAATGCCGAACCGGGACGGCAGCGAGGTGACGTGCAAAAGCACGCCGCTGGCTCTGCGTTGCATGGGGGCTCCTTTGGGGAGAGCGGACGGGCAGGAATGCGGGGGAGGAAACCCCCTTTTTGCAAAAAGGGGGTTTCCTCCCCCGCATTCCTGCCCGTCCGCTCTCCCCAAAGGAGCCCCCATGCAACGCAGAGCCAGCGGCGTGCTTTTGCACGTCACCTCGCTGCCGTCCCGGTTCGGCATTGGCGATTTCGGTCCCGGGGCGCGGCGTTTCGCCCAGTTCCTGGCCAAGGCGGCCCAGTCCTACTGGCAGATCCTGCCCCTGACGCCCACCTCCACCTTCATCGGCAATTCGCCCTACAGCAGCGATTCGGCCTTTGCCGTCAATCCGCTGTTGATAAGCCCCGAAGCCATGGTCGAGGAAGGCTGGCTGGATGAAGAGGACCTTGGCGGCTACGTCCAGGCCAATCCGGCCGTCACGGACTACGAGGGCGCGGAAATCTTCAAGGACGGACTGTTGCGGCTGGCGTTCGGGCGCGGCCGGCAGCGCCTGGAAAGCGACGCCGCCTTTCGGGTCTTTTGCCACGACGCGGCCTACTGGCTCGACGATTACGCCCTGTTCCGGGCCATCAAAAGCGAGCGCGACGGCCAGGGCTGGTCCGACTGGCCCCACGAACTGCGCGACCGCCGGGCCGATGCCCTGGAGGCCGTGCGGGATCGCCGGGCCGAAGAAATCGCCTATATCCGCTTTGTCCAGTATCTGGCCTTTTCCCAATGGCGGGCCCTTTGCCGGGCGCTTCGCGAGAACGACATCCAGGTCATCGGCGACATGCCGATCTACGTCACCCAGGACAGCGCCGACGTCTGGGCCAACCCGGAACTGTTCAAGCTCGACGCCGACAAACGCCCCGTCTTCGTGGCCGGCGTGCCGCCCGATTATTTCAGCGCCACGGGTCAGCGCTGGGGCAATCCGGTCTACGACTGGCCGGCCCACGAGCGCCTGGCCTTTGACTGGTGGCTGCGGCGCATGGGCCACAACATGGGGCTTTACGACACCATCCGGCTGGACCATTTCCGGGGATTCGAGGCCTATTGGGAGATACCGGCCGCCGAGGAAACCGCCGTGCGCGGCCAGTGGGTCAAAGCCCCGGGCACGGCCCTGTTCAAGGCCATGCAGCGCCGCTTCCCGTCGCTGCCGCTGATTGCCGAGGACCTGGGCGTCATCACGGCCGAAGTCCGGGAACTCATGGCCGCCTACGGCTTCCCGGGCATGAAGATCTTGCAGTTCGCCTTCGGGGCGGGCATCGCCGAAAACCGCGACGCGCCGCACAACTATACCCGCGACTGCGTGGCCTACACCGGCACCCACGACAACAACACCACCCTGGGCTGGGCCAGGAGCGAGGCCGGGCTTGAAGCCCTGACCACGCTCTACGACTACGTCGGCAGGGAGGTGCCCCCGGAGATGGCCCCGTGGGAGCTGATCCGGCTGGTCATGGCCAGCACGGCGGCCACGGTGGTCACGCCCATGCAGGATCTGCTGTGCCTGGGCGAGGGGGCGCGCATGAACATGCCGTCCGTGGCCAAGGGCAACTGGGGCTGGCGGGCTGTGGAAGAACAGTTCGAAGGGGCCGTGGCCGAACGGCTGCACCGGCTGACCGAACTCTTCGGCCGCAACCATTGACCGGCGACGCCTACGGGCGCGTGGCCGGGCTGTACGACCCGGCCACGGCCCTGTTTCTCGATCCGGTGCGCCGGCTGGTGCGCGACGAACTGCTCCGGGCCGGGGCGCGGCGGGTGCTCGACGTCTGCTGCGGCACCGGCCGGCAGGTCATGCTGCTGCGCCGGGCCGGCCTTTGCGCCGCAGGCATCGACGCCTCGCCGGCCATGCTGGCCGCCGCCCGCAAGGCCGCCGGCCGGGAAGCCCCCTTTGCCCGCATGGACGCCCGGCGCATGGCCTTTGCCGACGCGACCTTCGACGCCGCCGTCATCGTCCTGGCCCTGCACGAAAACGAGGAGCCCGACCGATTGGCCATGGTCCGGGAAACGGCCCGGGTCACCCGGCCGGACGGCCATCTCCTCGTCCTTGACTACCTCGCCCCGGCCCGGCCCTCGGTCATGGGCGCGCTTGTCGCCCTGGCCGAACGGCTGGCCGGCGCGGACCACTGCCGCAACTACCGCGATTTCGTCCTCAGAAAAGGGGTTTCGGGGCTCGTCCGTCGTCTTGGAGCAGCCCCCCGGTCGAGCCGTCCCTGTCTTGGGCATCAGGCGGCCCTGCTGGTTCTTCCTCCGGGGGCTGTTGCCCGGTCGCCTGATCCGGCTGCCCGGCCGGCTGGTCCGCCGGCGGCCTGACCGGCTGCGCTTCCGCCGGCTGCTTGGCCGGCGTCCTGGGCTGGGCCTTGCCCGGCTTGGCCTTGGGCCCCTTGAGTTTGGGATCGCGCGGCGGCAACGGCTTTTTGGGCGAAGCCTGGGGCGTCAGGGCAAAACCGGAGCCGACCGGCTCGCCATGCGCCTCCTTGATCTTCCACTGCAGGTTTTCGTCGCGCACCAGCCCGAAAAAACAATTCATGGCCGCCTGGCGTTGCTGGCCTTTCTCCTGCCAGGCCAATATCCCCACCACCTGCACCGAAGCCCGCTCGCCCTTCACCTGGATGTCCATGGGCTCTTTCCAGGCAATCCGCAGATTGGCCTTGCGCTCGTCGGCAATGATCTCCGGCAGCCGCTTCGACATCTCGCCGGCCCGGATCGGACGCACCACATTGGCGATAAACGGCACGATCCTGGCGCTGTCGGCATACAGCCGGGTGATGGCCTTGACGTCGCCGCTCATGACCACCGCGGGATAGCGCGCCATGAAGTCGTGGACGTTTTTGGCATCCGCCGAAGCATACCCCGTGGGCTTGGCCGCCGGCTTCCTGCCCTTGGAAGCGCACCCCCCGAGCGCCAGCCCCAGCGCCAATACGCAAAAGACCAAAAGCAGTTTCACATTCTGCATGCTCTATCCTTCCACCCGTGACGCCGCCCGCCAACGCCAGACAAGGGGTCCGGGGGGATTATCCCCCCGGCCGCCGAGGCACTCTTCCATCCCCTCCACCCTTCGCCCTCCCCCTTTCCCACTCTTCATCCTCCCTTACAACATCGCCACCAGGGAGGCCACGTCAACGGCCAGATAATCCGGGTCGTGCCGGGCCAGTTCGTCCAGACCGACGCGGCCGCTGGCCACGCCGGCGGTCAGGGCGCCGGCGGCCTTGCCGGTGGCCACGTCCATGGGATGGTCGCCGACCATGAGCGAGCGGGCCGGATCGGCCCCGAGCACGGCCAGGGCGTCGAGGAGATGGCGGGGGTCGGGCTTGACGTGCCGGGCGTCGTCGCGGGCCAGGACGACGTCGGCAAAATCCCCGGCATCGGGGAAAACGATAGCAACGGCGGCGCGACAGTTGCGGGTGATGATGCCGACCTTGATTCCGGCCCGGGCCAGGGCGGACAGGGCGGCCCGGGTCGCCGGGAAAAGCCGGGCAGACCGGGCGGCCTCGATTTCCTGGTCCCTGATGCGGCCGGCGACATCGTCCAGGAACCGCCGGGCCCCGGTTTCCGAGACAGGCCGGATGCGCCCGGCCAGATGCCCGGCATATTCCAGGGCCGGCAGCCCGTTTGGCGGAGGCACGTCGTCCAGGTAGGCGGCGGCGGCCAGGGCCACGCGCTCCTTCATGGCCGAAAAATCCAAAACGAGTTCGGCCAGGGTGCCGTCGAAATCGAACACGGCGGCGTCAAGCGGCATACGGTTCATGGGAAAGCCCTGTTCGTGTCGTGCCCGGCGGCGCGTCGCGGGATTGGCCGGATAGCCGGCGATCCGGGGCGACGCCGACGGCCCGGGCAACGGGAATGCCGTTGCGTCAAAAGGCGCGTCCCCGAGCGGACAGCGTTTCCCCTCTCGTTAGACGGGCCGGCTCCCCTTGGCAACCCGCCCCAGTCCGAGGCCAGGGCAGGGCCGGCCGGCCGCGCGGGAAATCCGCCCTGGATTTTCAAGGCTCCGGATGGTAGCGCGAAAGCCAGCCATTGTTCGCAGTTGCCGCGTGCAAACGCGCCGCCGGGCCAAAACCCTTTTGCCTCCAGAATCGCCATGACCACAACCCATGATGTCGTGATCGTCGGCGCGGGGCCGGCCGGTTCCACCGCCGCCCACGTGCTGGCCAAAAAGGGCATAAACGCCCTTGTGCTGGACAAGGCCGAATTTCCCCGGGACAAACTGTGCGCCGGGCTTCTCACCTGGAAGGCCGTGGATGTGCTGGAACGGGTCCAGGGCGAAACGCCCGAGGCGCTTTTGGCCAACGGCGTGTTCAACGCCGCCTCGACCGGCTACCATATCCGCTTCCGGGGCCAGACCATCGCTGCCGGCGAAGTGTTTTACCCGTTCCACTTCACCTCGCGCCGGGTCTTCGACAAGCACCTGCTCGACACGGCCGTGCGGGCCGGGGCCGACGTCCGCCCGGGATCGCGCGTCACGGCAGTAGACCCCGCGGCCGGCGTCCTGCGTCTGGCCGATGGAACCGAACTGCGCGCCCGCCACATCATCGGCTGCGACGGCGTGGCCAGCGTGGTGCGCCGGGCCTGCCCGTTCCCCTCCGCCGACTGGCGCAACGGCATGGGCGGAGCCATGGAATTCTACCTGCCGCGCACCGATCCGCTCCTGGCCGCCAATTCCGTCCACCCCGACCTGCGCGCCGACCACCCCACCGTCTACGCCGGCTTCCTGCGCGCCGGCTACGGCTGGGTGTTCCCCCACAAGGACAAACTCGCCATCGGCATCGGCGGCCACAGCCTGCGCCACGGCAAGGAGTTCCGCGCCAAATTCCGGGAATTCGTCGCCTTCCTCGGCCTGCCCGGACACCTCGCCGACGCCGCCAAAGGCCACGGCCTGCCCTACGGCAATTACCTGAAAAAACCCTGGCACGGCAAAGCCCTGCTCGCCGGCGACGCGGCCGGACTCGTCGAAACGCTTTTTGGCGAAGGCATCTACTACGCCCTGCGAAGCGGCGAACTGGCCGGCGAAGCCGTGGCCGCCGCCCTGACCCGCGGCGCTGACCCGGCCGCCCTCTACGCCAAAGGCCTCAACCGCGATATCCTGCCGGAACTCGTCTGGTCCCGAAAATTGCGCCGCGTCCTCTACGCCAGCCAGTCCTGGGGGTTCATGCCGCTACTGTGCTTCGTGCGCGGCGGCGGCCGGCTGCTCGGCGAAATGGTCCACGGCGTGCGCTCCTACCGCTTCCTCCTGCGCCGCGCCAAAGGGCCGATGTAGAGTAGAAAAAAGAGAAAAGAAAAGAACCGGGGCGCTGCCCCGGCCCCCGTCGGGAGGGGTCACCCCCTCCCGAACCCTCCCGGACGGAAAGGCAGGGCAGGGGCCGGGGCATTCACGGCTCCGGCGGTCGTTCTGCCTGCTTTCACAGGACTTCCACGTCCAGCCCTCGTCCCTTCCGCCCCATTGCTCCCCACTATCCAGGGGGTCCGGGGGGGATGATCCCCCCCGGCCGCCGGAGGCCTCTTCATCTCTTCTCGGCTCTACAAGACATCCATCTTCACCAGTCCCGGCACGGCCAACGCATCCAGCGACGTGGCCGGGCCGAGCACGACGATGCTCGGATTTTCGGCAGCGGCGTCGAGGGCCTCGCCGAACTGGCGGAAGCGGTTGGCGCCGGCCGCCAGCACCTGGGCGCGCAGGGCGGCGCGGGTTTCGGCGTCGTCGCCGATGAGCCGGCGCGCCATGGCCACGTGGCCTTTGGCATCGGGCAGCATATAGGCGTCGATGTCGCCGATGGTGCCGATGACGGCCCGGGTCATTTCCTCGTCGGAGAAGGAGGCGTCCATCAGGTAGCGCCCGGCCTGGCGGAAGACGTCGAGGGTGGCGTCGGTATTGGGGTCGCGGTAGGAAACGAAGATGGCCTGTCCGGCCACCCGGTCCAGGGAGCAGAATGCGCCGTAGGCCCCGCCGCGCACCCGCACCCGGTCCCAGAGGTAGGCCATGCGCAGGTAGCGCGAGGCCACGAGATCCGCGCCGTCGAAGGTCCAGCCGGTTTTGGCCAGATCGAGGCCGAGGCCGACGTAGTGGATCTGGGCCGGGATGGCGATGCCTTCGGCATCGGGCAGTTGCGGCCGTTCCCAGACGGCCGGAGCCGGGGCGGCGTCGGACAGGCGTCCGAGGAAACCGGCCACCGCGGTTTCGAAGCCGGCCATGTCGCCGGGCGAGGTGGTCAGTCCGGCGACGCTGCCGCGCCGGGTGAGGACCACTTCGCGAAGGGTTTCCAGATCGCGGCGCACGGCGTCGTAATCCGCCGTGACGCGTTCGACCAGATCGCGCAGGAAAAAGAGCTGGGACACCCCGCGCAGCCGTTCGCCCACGCTGCCGGCCAGGGTGTAGCGGGCGCGCAGCCGGGAGCCGGCGGTGGCGTGCCCGGCCGGGGCGAGCCGGCGTTCCAGGCGCGATTTGGCCTCGATGGCCATCTGGGTGAAACGCTCGCGGTTGCCGAAATCCGTGGAGCTGAGGATTTCCTCCAGGATATCGAGTAATTCCGGCATTTTTTCCATGGTGGCCTTGCCGCGCAGCACAAGCCGTGCCGCCACATCGTCGCGGCTGCCGCCGAGCACCGAGGACACGAAGGCCTCGCGGGAGATGCCGCCGGTTTTGGCGGCGATGCGGCGGGTAAGGGCCACGGCGTCGCGGCGGTCGGTGCCGAGTTCGAGCAGGGCCCGGCCGAAAAGCGGCGTCAGCGGCACGAGCCGGTCCGGCACGCCGGCCAGGGGAAAGGCCAGATCGAGATAGGCGATGCCGCTGGTTTCCAGGGGATGGAGCATGAGCCGGGCGTCGCCGGCCCCGCGGTCCTGCTGGGGGATGGGCGTTTCGTCGCGGGCCAGATCGGCCAGGGCCAGACTGGGGATTTTGGCCAGATCCTCGGGCGCATCCGGCGTTTCCTGGAAGCGGCGCAACTCCTCCTGGTCGGCCTGGATGGCCCGGCGGCCGGCGGCGTCAAGGCCGGCGGCGATGGCGGCCAGCTCTTCCTTTTCGGCGGCCAGCCGGCGGACGTCGAGTTCGGTGTCCGGCGACAGGGACAGGGTGACGCGGTGGGGGTTGCCGAGCAGATACGTCCGGATGGCGTCTTCCAGCACCGGCTCGCCGGCGGCCAGACGCTTTTTCAGGCGCTCCAGGGGGCCGGTGAAGCGCAGCGGCGTCAGGGGATCGCCGTCGTGCAGCCAGGTGGTCAGGGCCCGCAGCATCATGGACAGGCCGCGCGGAAACGAGCCGGTATTGTTCTCGCGCAGGGCGAATTCCAGGGCGTTGAGTCCGGCCTCCACGGCGTCGGCCGGCAACCCGGCCTCGGCCAGCCCGGACAAGGCGCCGCGGACGAGTTTTTCCACCTCTCCGGCGGTCCCGGGTTTGATGCCCTTGAGGCCCACGGAAAAAATGATCTGGCGCAGTTCGCTTTCCAGGCCGCCGCCGGCCAGATCCTCGCCAAGGCCGCTGTCGAGCAGGGCCTTGCGCAGGGGCGAGGACGGCAGCCCGATCAGCACGTGTTCGAGCACGTCGAGGGTGAGTACGAGGTCCTGGTCGGCCGCCTCGGGCAAAAGCCAGTTGACGGTGACAAAGCCCCGGTCGGCCTGCCCGGGGGCGGCGGCATAGGGCATGTCGGTGACGCGGGGGCCGGCAAAGGGTTGTTGCAGGGCCACGTGGGAATCCACGGGCCGGGCGTCGAACTGGTCGAGATAGGCGGCCAGCAGCCGCAGGCGTTCGACCGGGTCGTCATTGCCGGAAAAAAAGAACCGGGCGTTGGACGGATGGTAGTAGGCGGCGTGAAAAGCCTTGAATTCCTCATAGGTCAGGCTGGGGATGACCTTGGGATCGCCGCCGGAGTCCACGCCGTAGGTGGTGTCGGGAAACAGCAGGCGCTGGGAAAACTCGGCCAGCACGGAATCGGCCGAGGAATAGACGCCCTTCATTTCATTGAAGACCACGCCGCTGCGGATCAGTTCGCCCGCCTCGGTCAGCTCGAAATGCCAGCCTTCCTGAAGAAAGACGTGGCGCGGGATGCGCGGGAAAAACACGGCGTCGAGATAGACGTCCACAAGGTTGTAGAAATCCCGGAGATTGGTGGAGGCCACGGGATAGCAGGTCTTGTCCGGGTAGGTGAAGGCGTTGAGGAACGTGTGCAGCGAGCCCTTGAGCAGCTCCACAAAGGGTTCCTTGACGGGATATTTGCGGGAACCGCACAGCACGGAATGTTCGAGGATGTGGGGGACGCCGGTGGAATTGGCCGGCGGAGTGCGGAAAGCCGCGCCGAAAACCTTGTTCTCGTCGTCAAGGGAAAGGGACAACACTTCGGCCCCGGTCCGGTCGTGTCGGTACAGGACCGCGCGGGCGGCGTACTCGACCAGGGGTTCGTCGCGAAGGACGGTGAAGCCGTTGATGCTGGACATCTGCTCTCCTGCGTATTTTCGTTCCGGCCGATGAAGATTTGGGCCGTGTTGTTTTTTTCTACACATTTGGGAGAAATATGCTATAGGGAGACCGTGTCGGCCACGGATCCCGGCCGGCATTGGCAGGGGAAACAGAGCGCATCCACTTGCGCAGCCTGTAAAAAAGCACTATATCTTTAACCGGAGAACAGAGGAAAGCTCCCTACGGCTTGCATTTTCAGCATGTTAGGCAAGCCCGGGGAGTGGGGATTCCTCACCCTTTCGGGGAAAGGGGTTCCCGTTCAAGGCTTACGAGGGTGGTTTTCAGGCAAAGGTGAATGTCCATTCACTACTCCGAGGAGGGAGTTATGAACAAGAAACTCAATGTTTTTCTGGTGGCTCTGGTCGCCCTGCTGCTGGGCTTCAGCGGCCCGGCCATGGCGAAGAAGCAGGTTCCGAAAGTCGATAACTTCATCTATTTTATCGACCATTCGAGTTCCATGGCCTTCTCCTACAAGGGACAGCGCTATGTGCAGTTCGGCGGCGTGTCCAAGATCATGATGGCCAAATCCCTGGCCCGCGAACTCAACAAGATGACCCCGGAGCTTGGCTACAAGGCCGGCCTGTACACCTTCGCCCCGTACAAAGAGTACGCCGCGATGGCTCCCTACAGCCAGGCCACCATGGCTGCCGCCATCGAAAAGATCCAGACGGACTACACCATCTACGGTCGCATGACCCCGATGGGCAAGGGCCTGGAAGACCTGGACAAGCTGCCGCTGTCCACCCTGAGCGGCAAGACCGGCGTGTTCATCTTCTCTGACGGCGACTCCAACTGCGGCGTCGACCCCGTCGCCGTTGCCCAGTCCCTGAAAGCCAAGTACGGCGACAACCTGTGCTTCTACATCGTCGACCTGTCCGACAGCAAGCACGGCCAGCAGGTCCTCAAGGCCATCGCCGCCCTGGGCAAGTGCAACTGCATCGAGCTCGGCGAAGAGCTGCTTCGTAACGAAGCCGCCCGCGAGAAGTTCCTTGAGTGCGCCCTGTACGAGTGGATCGAAGACGAAGTCGTCGTCTTCCGCAGCATCTACTTCGACTTCGACAAGTACAACATCAAGCCGGAATTCGTGCCCGTCCTTGAAGAAGGCACCGCCATCATCAAGTCCAAGACCGGCATGAAGGTGATCCTCGAAGGTCACACCGACAGCATCGGTACCGAGCAGTACAACATGAAGCTCGGTCAGCGCCGCGCCGACTCCGTCAAGGCCTTCTTCGTGAAGAAGGGCATCGACGCGACCCGCATCGAGACCGTCAGCTTCGGCGAATCCGACCCGGTCGCCACCAACAAGACCGCTCAGGGCCGCGCCCTGAACCGCCGGTGCGTGATCAAGTTCAAGAGCATGTAAGCGGGACGTAGAACGTCTCCCTGGCCAGACGCCCCCCCGGGGGCGTCTGGCCTTGTCTTTTGCACGGAGTGAAAGCCGATGCCCAAAGCCAAAACCCTCGCCGCCCTCGCTCTCCTGATTTTCGCGCTGCCCCACGCAGCGCAGGCCGGCCTCAATGTCTTCTCCGCCGACGGCCCGCCCCCCAAACTGCAAATCGAACAGCCCAAGCCTTTGGAATACAAGGTCCAAAAGGGCGACACCGTGGCGGCCATCGCCAAGAAATTCTCCGTTCCCGCCAAGGACATCCTGGCGGCCAACGGACTGGCCGACGCCAAAAAACTCAAAGCCGGACAAGCCCTCAAGATTCCCGGCAAGACCGCCGCACCGGCTCCGGCCGCTGCCGCTGCCCCGGCCGCCAAGACGGCCCCGGAAGCCAAACCCGCTCCCGAGGCCAAACCGCTGGCCGTGGCGGCCACGCCGCCCATGAGCGAAAAGGCCGACGCCACCGCCCGCAAGGCCGGCAAAAAAGAAGCCCTCGACCCCGGCGTCGAGGAGGAAAAGCCGGTCAAAGGCAAAAAAGGCAAGAAAGGCAAGGATGAACCCGTGGCCGCACCAGCCCCGGCCATCCAGGTCGACGACAAGATGCGGGCCTCGTTCGGCAAGACCGGCGTCATCGGCAACGGCACGGACGTGCCCCAGTCGATTCGCGACGAGTTCCTGCGCTACGCCGGCAAGTGGGTGGACGAACTCGATCGTCTCGGCGTCGGCACGGCGACCAACAAGAAGATCAAGCAGATCGGCGGCATGTGGGAAGCCACCTACCGTGTCATCATCCGCGACTCCCTGGGCGCGGAGGTGAAAAAGGTGGAGTACGACCACACGCCCTACGTCGGCCACATCACCTACGTGCAGCGCGTCTACACCTGCCAGGCCCCCACCAAGCAGGCCGCCCTGGCCGGCCCCTTCACCGAAAAAGACGAAGCCATCCGCGAGATTTTCAGCTATTCCGGCAAGAACAAAGCCTGGCGCTAAGTTTTTCGCCACCGACCGCAAAAGGGCCTCCCGGACACGTCCGGGAGGCCCTTTTGCGTGAAGGACAAGGAGGGGGAGAAGAAGGAAGAGGGAGGGGGATGCCTCCGGCGGCCGGGGGGGATCATCCCCCCCGGACCCCCTGGATAGGCGGGGATTAGGCGGAGGCGGCATGGCGATGTCCGGCCACGCAAGACTGCTGTGAAGAACTCTGACTTGGCTGTTCCGTGAACGCCCCCGGCCCTTTCCCTGCCTTTCCGTCCGGGAGGGTTCGGGAGGGGGTGACCCCCTCCCGACGGGGTCTGGGGCAGCGCCCCAGTTCTTGTTCTACGACGCGTCGGCTATGGGGTTTCGCAGCACGCCGTAGCCTTCGAGCTCGATCTCGCAGACGTCGCCGGGCTTGAGGAAATACGGCGGCGTGCGGGCAAAGCCGACGCCGGACGGGGTGCCGGTGACGATGACGTCGCCGGGCAGCAGCGTCATGGCTTCGGACAACGTGGCCACCAGGGCGGCCACGTCAAAGAGCATATCCGCGGTGGAGGCCTCCTGCACCACCTCGCCGTTGACGCGGGTGCAGAGGCGCAGCCCGCGCGCCCCGCGCGGCAGTTCGTCGCAGGTGCAAAGCTCCGGCCCGAATGCGCCGCTGGCGTCGAAATTCTTGCCCAGAAACCACTGGGAGGTGCGAAACTGGTAATCGCGCACCGACCCTTCGTTGAAAAGGGCATAGCCGGCCACGTGGGACAAGGCTTCGGCCGGGTCGATGTTGCGGCCGGGCCGGCCGATGATGGCCGCCACCTCGCCCTCGTAATCGAATTTGGCCGACACCCTGGGCCGCAGCATGGGCTGATCGTGGCCCACCAGGGTGGTGGGCACGCGCCCAAAGAAGGTCGGATGGTCCGGCAAGGCGCTGGGATTGATCTCCGCGGCGTGGTCCACATAGTTCAGGCCCACGCAGATGATCTTCTGGGGATCCGGCACGGGCGGCAGCAGCCGCACGGCGGAAAATCGTTGCTGCGCCTCGGGCGGGGCCTTGGCCAGCGCCTCGCCGGCCGCGTCCAGGCCTCCTTCGCCAAGGGCCAGAAGCCCCTTCATAGCACGGGGAAGCGTTGGTGCGGCCAGGGTCAGATCAACCAGCACGTCGCCGTGGCGGATGCCCAGGCGGGGGCCTTCGGGGTGGGAAAACGTAACGAGTCGCATGCCTGCTCCTTTGCGGCGCTGGCCACGAACGTGGCGGGGTTACGACACGCCGTCCGGATGCGGACGGGCGCCATGCGGATGGGCAGCCGTCGGGACCACAGTAGGAGCGTGTGGGAGCGGGCGTCAAGCGGCGGAAAGTGCGAACAGGGGCCGGGTTGGCGTTTGGCGGCGCTGGCCGTTGCGGCCCGAAAGCGGCAGCGGGCCGGCTGGTCCAATATTCCCGGGGCGCTGCCCCCGAAGGGGGCTTTTCCCGGGCAGTCAGGCCAGCTATCAGCGGGTCTGGGGCAGTCCCTGGTCGCCAAGCGCCCCGGCCAGGGCGGAAAGGGCGGCGAGCCCTTTGGGATCGATCAGATTGAGGCTGGTGGCCAGCTTTTCAAACAGGCTGGTCTTTTTCTTGGGGCCTTTGAGCAGAGGCACGTCGCCGGTCAGGCCCGTCTGTTTCTTGAGATGCTCCACGGCCTCTTCCTGGCCGCCCAACTCGTCCACAAGGCCGAGATCCTTCGCCTTGGCCCCGGTCATGGCCCGGCCGTCGGCAATGAGCGCGATGGCCTCTTTGCCGAGCTTGCGCTCGGCGGCCACGTCGCCGGAAAACTGCTTGTTGAGGTCGGCGATGAGGCTTTCCAGGTAGGCGCGCTGCTCGTCGGACAGGGGTTTGAACGGCGTGCCGGCATCCTTGAGCCGGCCCGTGGTCAGGGATTCGTAGTTGACGCCGAGCTTTTGCAGCAGCTCGCGGACATTGGCGAACTGGGTCATGACGCCGATGCTGCCGGTGATGGTGCCCGGGTTGGAGAAAATCCGGGTGGCCGGGCAGGCGGCGTAGTATCCGCCGGAAGCGGCCACGGACGAAAACGAGGCAATGACCGGCTTGACGGCGGCCAGCTTCCTGACGGCCATGTACATCTCCTGGGACGGCCCGAAGGCCCCGCCAGGGGAGTTGATCCGCAGCACCACGCCCTTGACCGAGTCGTCGTCGCGCAGCTTGCGGATGAAGGCCACCACGTCGTCGGCATCGACAATGGCGCCTTCGACGCGCACCAGTCCCAACCGGGCCTCGGCCTTGCCAAGGAGCGCTTCGCCCTCCTCGTCATGGCCCACCACGCCGAAAGCGGCCGCCATCCCGAAAACCAGGACGGCGGCCGCAGCGGCTATCAGGCACCCGAAGAGTCCCGGGCGCCTGGAGACAAAGGATGGCCTGTTAACGCTGGGCATCCTCTTCCAACTTCTGGCGCAGCAGTTCGCCAAGGTTGCTGCCGGTGTCCGAGGGTCCGGCGGTGCGGAACTCCTTGGACTTGCGCTTGTCCTCTTCGTCCTTGATGGACTTGATGGACAGGCCCAGGCGGCGCTCGTCGGCGCTGACGTGGATGACCTTGGCCTCGATCTCGTCGCCTTCCTTGTACAGCTCGGCCGGGGTCTTGACCTTCTTGCGGCTGATTTCGGAGACGTGGACCAGACCCTCGATGCCTTCCTCGACCTCGACGAAGAGGCCGAAGTCGGTGATGTTGGTCACCGTGCCCTTGACCATGGTGCCGACCGGATAGGTGTCGGGCACGCGGGTCCAGGGATCTTCGGAGAGCTGCTTGATGCCGAGCGTGAACTTCTCGTTTTCCTTGTCGACGGTCAGGACCTTGGCCATGACGGTGTCGCCGCCCTTGAACATCTCGCCGGGATGGCGGACCTTTTTGGTCCAGGAGATGTCGGAGACGTGGATCAGGCCGTCAATGCCGTCCTCGATGCCGATGAAGATGCCGAACTCGGTGATGTTCTTCACCGTGCCCTCAAGGATGGTGCCCTCGGGGTACTTCTCGGCCACGATGTCCCAGGGGTTGGGACGCACCTGCTTCATGCCGAGCGAGATGCGCTTCTTGTCCGGATCGACGGACAGCACCACCACTTCGACTTCGTCGCCGACGTGGACCATCTGGCTCGGATGGCGCAGCTTGCGGGTCCAGGACATCTCGGAGATGTGGACCAGCCCTTCGACGCCGGGCTCAAGCTCGACAAAGGCGCCGTAGTCGACAAGGTTGGTCACCTTGCCGGACAGGCGCGTATCCTCGGGATACTTGCCGGCGATGTTCTCCCAGGGATCGGCCACGAGCTGCTTCATGCCGAGGGAGACTTTCTGCTTGTCCTGGTCGAAGGACAGGACCTTCAGTTCCAGTTCGTCGCCAAGGTGCACGAGTTCCTTGGGATGCTTGATCCGCTTCCAGGACATGTCCGTGATGTGCATGAGGCCGTCGAGGCCGCCGAGGTCGACGAAAACGCCGTACTCGGTGATGTTTTTGACGCGCCCGGTAACGGTCTGGCCCTCTTCGAGGGTCTTGAGCAGATCCTTGCGCATGGAGTCACGACGTTCTTCCAGGAGCACCCGCCGCGAAACAATGACGTTGCTGCGGCGACGGTTGATCTTGAGGACGCGGAACTCGAACTCCTGGCCGACCAGGGCGTCCATGTCGGGCACGGGGCGCAGGTCGACATGGGAGCCGGGCAGGAAGGCTTCGACGCCGCCGAGGTCGACCGTGTAGCCGCCCTTGATGCGGCGCACAATCTTGCCGCTGATGACGTCGTCTTTTTCCTGAATTTCCTCGAGCTTATCAAAAAGCTGCATCCGTTTGGCCCGCTCGCGGGACAAGGAGATGGTGCCTTCGGATTCGTTCTTGGACACGACGTAGACGTCGATCTGGTCGCCGACCTTGACTTCGAGTTCGCCGGCGGCGTCAAGAAATTCGTTGACGGCGATCTGGCCCTCGGACTTGAAGTTGACGTCCACCAGGACGTGCTCCTTGCCGATGCGGACCACGATGCCGGGGGTGATGGAACCTTCTTCCAGGTCGCCGAAATCCTCGTTGAGGTAGTTTTCGAGCGCCGCTTCGAAGTTGACTTCCATTTCCATGTTAGGGTTGTTTTTCATTTCCTGGGTTTTGTCCATGCGTTGACCTCCAACACGATCTGTCCCTTCTAAAAGGATTTAGCGTCATAGCAGAAACCACCCGGCGGCACAACTAAAAAGGCCGCGGGGCAAATATCAAGCAAGTCCCACAAGATCGTAGTCCTTGGCTTCCTCGATCGTGGCCGAAACCATGGCCCCGGGTACAACGCCCGGCCCGCTGACATAGGTCACGCCGTCGATCTCCGGAGCCTGGAACCACGTCCGCCCCGTGTGCAGCCCCGGCCACTCGCCGTGGGGCGCGTCCACCAGCACCTCCATCTCGGTCCCCACGCAGGCTTCCAGGATGTCGGCGCTGATTTCCTGCTGGGCCCGCATGACCGCGTCCAGCCGCCGGGCCTTGACGTCCCGGCGCACCTGGCCGGGCATGGCCGCGGCCCGGGTCCCCTCCTCGGCGTGGTAGGGAAACACGCCCACATGGTGCAGCCTCGCCCGGTTCACGAAATCGAGCAACGCGTCGAAATGGACTTTTTTCTCCCCCGGCAGGCCGACAATGAACGTCGAGCGCAGGGCCGCCCCGGGAAAATATTTGCGCACCCGCCCGACAATCACGTCGGCGTCGGCCGCCTTGGGCCGGGCCATGGCGGCCAGCATCTCCGGGTGCACGTGCTGGAAGGGAATGTCGAAGTACGGCACAAAGGGCCGCCCGGCCCCGGCCAGAAACGCCAGCAGGTTTTCCGTCACCCCGGACGGGTAGAGATAGAGCAGGCGCAGCCACTTGAGGCCGGAAAGGGGCAGCAGGGCCTCGAGCAGCGTCTTGAGGCCCTCCTTGAGGCCCAGGTCGCGGCCGTAGGCCGTCACGTCCTGGGCCACCACCACAAGCTCGCTGGCCCCGCGGTCCAGAAGCCTCCGGGCCTCCTCCGCCAGCGGGGCCACGGGCCGGCTGACGAGCTTCCCCCGGATGGAGGGAATGGTGCAGTAGCGGCAGGCATGGTCGCAGCCCTCGGCGATCTTGAGATAGGCATAGGATTTGGGCGTGCTGGCCAGCCGGCCGGCGGGGGCGTGGCTCTCGGCCCCGATGGCCCCGGCCAGCCGGCCGGGCAGGATGTCGAGCTCCGTCGGCAGGCCCCAGATGTCGACCTCGGGCAGCCCCTGGCGCAGCTCCTCGCCGAACCGGGCCGGCAGGCAGCCCATGACCGCCAGTTTGGGCCGGGGGGACAATTCGCGCAGGGCCTCGGCCGCCTCCAGGATGGCGGACACGGACTCCTCCACCGCCGGGGCGATAAACGAGCAGGTGTTGATCAGCACGAGATCCGCCGACTGCGGCCCTTCGGCCGGTACGGTGCGAAACGGCAGCGCGCCGAGCACCATCTCGGTGTCCACGCGGTTTTTGGGGCAGCCCAGGCTGATGGTATGGACCCTGTAGGTCTTGGTCATGGGATTGGTTCCATCCTTGCATGCGTTATGGCGGCGGGCTACCATGGGTAGGCCGCGAAGGCAAAACCGCCGGCGCCCGCCGGCCCGGAGACGCCATGGTTCCCCCTGACGACGCAACGCCCGCCCCCGGCCGGCGCCGGCCGGATGCGGCCCAGGCCAGACGCCTGTTGGCCACTGTGCTCGACCACATGGACGACGAGATCGCCCTGCTCGCCCCGGACGGCACGGTGCTCGACGCCAACGCCCGGCTGGCCGAACGTCTGGAATGGCCCGGCGGGGCCGTCCTCGGCCGGACGGCCGCAGCAATCTTCCCCGGATTCCCGGACCCCCGCGCCCCGACCCCGGAAGGCGGTCCGAGCATCCTGGACCAGCTCGCCCAAGGCCGCAAGGCCACCCGACAGATTTCCCGGGTGGACCGGCGCGGCCGCATGCGCCACTTCCGCATGACGTTTTATCCCATCCCCCCGTCGGAAGCTCCGTTTGCCTGTTACGTGGCCGTACGCTGCGACATCACCCAGGACGTCTTCCTGGAACGGCAACTGCAAAAATCCGAGCGGCTGGCCGCCATCGGCGAACTGTCCATGTTCATTTCCCACGAGATCCGCAACCCGCTGTTCGCCATTGCCGGCTTCGCCAACTCGCTGCTGCGGGCCAAAGACCTGGGCGAGGCCAGCCGGGAGAAGGCCTCCATCATCCTGGCCGAATCCCGCCGCCTTGACGACATTTTAAAGGACATCATCAACTTCGCCCGCCCGACGGCCTCCAAGCCCGGCGAGGCGGACGTGCGCGACGTGGCCCAGCGCACCCTGGCCCTGATGCGCCTTGGCCTGGAAAGCCGGCACATTGCCGTGCGCCTGGAACTGTCGCCGGACACGCCCATGGTCCGAGGCGATGCCGAAACCATGACCCAGTGCCTGATAAACCTGCTCAAAAACTCCATGGAGGCCATGCCCGACGGCGGCGAGATCATCGTGGCCAGCGGCTTGCGCCAGGGCAGGGCGTTCTTGTCTGTGGCCGACAACGGCCCCGGCATTCCGCCCGAGATCCTGCCCCAGGTGTTTAATCCCTTTTTCTCCACCCGCGACAAACGGGCCGGCCTGGGACTGGCCATGACCCGGAAAATACTCGAAGATCTGGGCGGCGCCGTGGAACTGGAAAGCACGCCCGGCGCCGGGACCACCGTGACGCTGCTCCTGCCCCCGTACCTGGAATTGCCCGAGGAGGATTGATTGATGGACGCGACCCGACCGCCTGCACCGGCCAAAGTGGTGCTGGCCACCCGCAACAACGGCAAAATCAAGGAACTCAACGCCCTGCTGGCCGGGCTCGGCGTCACCGTCGTCGGACTGGCCGGGTTTCCCGAAATCGGCGACATCCCCGAAACCGGCGCGACCTTCCTGGACAACGCCCGCCTCAAGGCCCGGGCCGTGTGCCGGGCCACGGGACTGGTCAGTCTGGCCGACGATTCCGGGCTTTGCGTGGACGCCCTGGCCGGCGCGCCCGGGGTCCATTCGGCCCGCTACAGCGGCGAAGACGCCACCGACGCGGCCAACAACGCCAAGCTGCTGGCCGCCCTGGCCCATGTGCCCGAAAAGGACCGCGCCTGCCGGTTTGTGTCCGTGGTGGTGGCGGCCAGCCCCGACGGCCGCGAACTCGTGGCCGAGGGGGCCTGGGAAGGCCGCGTGGCGGCCGCCCCGTCCGGACAGGGCGGCTTCGGCTACGACCCGCTCTTTTTCGACCCGGCAGCCGGCAGGACCGCCGCCGAACTGACCGCCGCCGAGAAAAACGCCCGCAGCCACCGGGGCAACGCCCTGCGGGAACTGGTGGCCCGGTGGAACGACGGGGGGAGTTGGAAGCGGGAGGAATAGACGCATCGCGGCAGGCCTCCGGCGGCCGGGAGGGGTCACCCCTCCCGGACCCTCCGGACGGAAAGGCCGGGAGAGCCCGAAAAACACCGCAGGGCCCGTTGGCGAAGGCCAACGGGCCGCCTGTTTTCACGAGGACGGCAAGGCGTTCAGCCGGCCATGGCGCGTTTGTCGATGTAATAGCCGATGCCGTCGCATTGGCGCATGGGTTCCGCAGCCAGCGCGGGATGGTCATAGATGTCCAGGGCATTGATGACGCCGACCTCGGCCGCCCCGGCATACTTCTCCTGCAACTCGCCAATGCACCTGGCCACGCCGTCCCAGGTGATGGCGTCATGAAACAGGATGACGCCGCCCGGATTGAGCATCTCCAGGCAGGTGTGAAAATTGTCCCGGCAGGCTTCGTAGCTGTGGTCCGCGTCAATGAAGACCAGATCGAACCGCCTGCCCCACGAGGCATCGACAAGGCCCACGGCGTCGATCGTTTCCTCGGCGAAATTCTCGTTTTCCCGGACTTCCTCGCTGTAATAGCCGGCAATCCGCTCCGGCACGCGCCCGACAAAGGCCGTGACCACGTCAAGCTGCCGGCCAACGAACGCCTCATTGAAATGCAGCAGGACGTCTCTCGGCGCACTGAATATCCGGTGCCGGATGTTGGGATCGACGGCGGTCAGCCGGGCTTCCCGGCGGCAGCACTCCAGAAACCAGCGCGTGGAAAACCCGAGGAAGCTGCCGATCTCCAAAATGGTTGTCGGCCTGTATTGCGCCAGGACGGCTTTGACGACGCAGGCGTCGGCAAATTTGAGACTGCCGCCAAACGCCTGCCGCACCACTTCCCGCAACGCCGCTTCCGGCGGCTTCACCACCTCCGCAATGGACGCAATCAATTGATCGCGAATCGCGTTGAACAGCCGGTAATCTTCTTGCAGTCCCATAACGCCCCCTGACGGCCCGAAACCCCCGGCCGCGACTCCCAGGCTGTCTATCCAGTCGCCGGCCAAACCACAACCACGGCCGGGCGTGGCCGGCGAAGAAGATCGGGGCGGGGGGGGGTGGCGGGGGGGGGGTGGGAGGGGGTGGGA
>Ga0074195_1001206_pt1 | contig 38389 bp, 33 predicted proteins | sample EPASupsiteHSE623_FD_64525 | JGI IMG/M metagenome (GOLD analysis project Ga0074195, IMG submission 64525) | Bioremediated contaminated groundwater from EPA Superfund site, New Mexico - Sample HSE6-23 | ecosystem: Environmental > Aquatic > Deep subsurface > Groundwater > Contaminated ...
ATTGCGTCACCCCGGCGCAGGCCGGGGTCCAGGAATTGCACACGAGAGCACAGCAGGTTCTGGATTCCGGCCTGCGCCGGAATGACGGTCATCATTGCTCACCCATTGGGTAAAGGCCTCGACAAACAACACAGTGAACAACCTCGTTTTCTCACATGATCTCAGCCGAAAAAGAACAAAGCCGAGTCAGACAGAGGAACAGGCTGAAGATTGATGGTAATCAGATTTTCTTCAACATATCCTTTGCCCATTCGTTGAGATGGTGAAAGGATGCAGGGTTTCCGCATTTTCACGCAAAACAACGAAAAGCCGATGATTTTTTAGTGAAATATTATGCAAAGAAAGTAATTATGCAACAGTGTGGATTTAAATAGTATATTGATATTTTTATTATCATAAATACGTTTTTTTGTGTTCTGTTGCAGCCGATTGAATGTCCGGTCCGAAATACAGTTGATCGAAGAGGACGCAGAGGGCATATTGGTGAGGATCGCTCCGGATGTGCTCCAGGGTGAGATTGTTCAGCTGGGCCGTCAGGAAGGCCGGCCAGATCAATGCGCCCGGGATTTCCATTGCAAACCGAAAAATCTGCCATGACTGATAAAAAGAGCGAATTGCAACCAAGTGACGATGTGCCAGGGATGGCCAGGCTGACGACCCATACAAGCGAAGGCATCCGGGCGGAACACATTGATCCGGGTGAACGCAAGCTGGCCAAGACAAGGCAGGAGCAGCTCGCTGACCGATTGGTGGCAACATGTGCGAAGATTGAAAACGAGAAGCACTTGCTGACGGCTGTCATGGATGCGCTGCCGGTTGGAGTGTCCATTGTCGACATCAATGGCGGTGTTATCCGCACCAATAGCGCTTTTGAACGGATATGGGGCGGGCCGACACCGGAAACCCGATCGGTTGAAGACTATGCCGCGTACATCGCGTATTGGGCCGACACCGGCGCGCTTGTTGCTCCCGAGGAATGGGCATCCGCCATTGCGGTCCGGAAGGGAGAAGCCGCGGCCGGGCAGTTGATGCGGTTGCGCCGCTTCGATGGTTCTGAAATTTTTGTCATCAACAGCGCCTCTCCGGTGCGCGACAGCGAAGGTACGGTTATCGGCAGCGCTGTTGCTATTCAGGACGTCACGGAGCTGAAGCGGACGGAACTGGCGCTGCACGAAAGCGAGGGCCGGCTGCGACTCTTCATCGAGCATGCCCCGGCGGCCCTGGCAATGTTCGACCGCGATATGCGGTATCTGTGCGTGAGCAACCGCTGGTTGAGCGATTATGGGATGGAAGGCCGTGACCTGCTCGGACAGACGCACTACGAGATCTTCCCCGAGACACCCGCCCACTGGCAAGAGGCCCACCGCCGCGGACTCGCGGGTGAAGTGGTGCGGGTGGAAACCGATTGCCTGCAGCGGCCCGACGGAACAGAACAGTTGCTGCGCTGGGAAATCCATCCTTGGCACAATGCCTCCGGTGCTGTTGGCGGCATCGTGATCTTTACCGAGGATATCAGCGAACGCAGGCGGATGGAGCGGGCGCTTCTCAAAGAACAGGAAGATCTGGCCCGGGCGCAGCAAGTGGGAAGTATCGGCAGCTGGACCCTTGATGTCCGGCGGAATGTGCTGACCTGGTCCGATGAAAATCATCGTATTTTTGGTATTCCGAAGGGAACGCCGTTGAGCTATGAGTCCTTCCTCGCCACGATTCATCCAGAGGACCGCGCGAAGGTCGATGCCGAATGGCAGGCGGCGCTGGTCAGCGGCAAGCCCTACGACACGGAGCACCGGATCGTGGTGGACGGCCGGGTTAAATGGATCCACGAGAAAGCCTATCTTGAATTTGACGAGAACGGCGTGCTGGCCGGTGGGTTTGGCATCTCCCAGGATGTCAGCGAGAGCAAGCTGGCGGAAGAGGCTCTCCGCAAGAGCGAGGAGCGTCACCGGTTGCTGGCGGAAACCATGCTGCAAGGCGTGGTGCATCAGGACGCTGACGGCCGGGTCATTGCGATGAATACTGCTGCCGAGGAGATCCTCGGCAAGGACCGGGAGCGGTTTTTGAACAGCACTTCGGACGATGTGGATCATCACACCATCCGCGAGAACGGGGAATACTTCCCTGGCATGGAGCATCCGTCCATGGTGGCCTTGTCGACCGGCCAGCCTGTGCAGGACGTGATCATGGGCGTTTTCAACCCCAAACGTGCCGCTTACCGCTGGATCCGCATCGACGCGGTGCCGGTGTTTTCCCAAGGGGCGGAGCGGCCGTCGGAAGTGTATACGGTGTTCGAGGATATCACCGACCGCAAGGAGGCCGAGGCAACACTACGCAAAAATGAACGCACCATGCGGGCGCTCATCAATTCCGCCAACGAATCCATCTGGTTGTTCGGCCTTGACGGAGAGATACTTGCCGCCAACGAAACCGCTGCCAGGCGGATGGGCGCAACGGTTGAGGAGGTTGTCGGTAAAAAATGGCAGGGCCTGGTGCCGGAGGACTTGCGAATCTCCCGCGCCGAACGGATCGATGAGGTTGTGCGCACGGGGCTCCCCCTCTGCTTCGAGGACAGACGGGCCGGAATGCTGTTCGAACACAATGCCTACCCTGTACGAGAGGAAAACGGAGTCATCACCGCGGTTGCCTTTTTCAGCAGCGATATCACCGAGCGCAGGCTGGCGGATGAAATTCTGAAACAAAGTCAAAACCAGCTCCGGGCCCTCAACAACGAATTGGAGCAGAGGATTGAGCAGCGAACCCTTGAATTGCAGGAGGCGCAGGCAAAGGTTTTGCATGCGGAAAAGCTCTCGGCCATCGGCAAGCTTTCCGCGTCCATTGCCCATGAATTCAACAACCCCTTGCAGGGCATCCAGGCGGTCCTCAGGGGATTGAAGAAGAGGGCCACGATGGAACCAGAGGACCGGGAATTACTGACGGAGGCGATTGAGGAAAGCGACCGCATGAAGGATCTGATCCGCAGTCTTCAGGAATTCAACAGCCCGAGCACAGGGAGGAAACGGTTGGTGGATGTGCACAAAACCATTGATTCTCTGCTGCTTCTGTACAAAAGTGATTTCAAGAGCAAGCGGATTTCAATCGTTCTTGATTATGCCGAGTTCTTGCCGCAGGTCGAGGCGGTTTCCGATCAGATCAAGCAGGTGTTTCTCAACCTGCTGACCAATGCGGCGGATGCCTGTCACCGGCCTGGCGGAGTGATCACCGTCAGTACCCGGAAGGAAGACGAGAACCGGGTAGCGGTGACCATCAAGGATACCGGCGTTGGCATTCACCCGGCGGACCGCGAATTGATCTTTCAGCCTTTTTATACCACCAAGTCACAAGTGAAGGGAACGGGCCTTGGCCTTTCGGTCAGCTTTGGGATCGTCAAAAACCACCACGGGGAAATCCGTGTTGAAAGCGAACCGGGAAAAGGCTCGGCCTTCACTGTTGTTCTGCCGGTCAACAGTCGTGACGCCGTAGCATGAATGTGTACAATGGTTGATTCTTTTCAATTTGTTACCGAGACGGGCGGCGAGCATGAGACTCGCGGGAGCGAAACGAGATGACAGCGATATCCATTCTCTTTGTTGATGACGAGAAGCTCATCCGGCATTCCTTTGCGCGCGATCTCCAGACGGAGGGATTCGCGGTGACCGCCGTCACCGGTGGCAGCGAAGCAATCCATGCCCTGGAGGAGGAGCGGTATGATGTGGTCATCACCGACCTGATGATGCCCGGCGTTGATGGTTTCGGCGTGCTCAAGGCCGCGAAAAGGCTCGCCCCGCAAACCAGCGTTATCATCCTCACCGGCTATGGCGACATGCGATCCGCCATTGACGCCTTGCGTCTGGGTGCCGACGATTTCACCCTCAAGCCCTGTGAGATTGATGAGCTTGTTTTCCGCATCCAGCGCTGCCTGGAAAAACAAAGCCTTTTGCAAAGGCTGGCCGCCCAGAATCAGCAACTGGAAGAGGAAATACAACAGCGGCGGGTGGTGGAGGAACAGTTGCGCGAAAGCGATAATCGTTTCCGCCTGGCGCTGGACGCCGCCTCCAACGGCGTCTGGGACCGCGACCTGCGGACCGGCCAGGTCTATTACGGGGACAACTGGATGCGCACCTTGGGATATGAGCAGGACAGTGAATTCCATGGCGAACAATCCTTTGAAAACCTGCTGCATCCCGATGACCGGGACAGGGTGCTGGCCCAGCGCGAAGCCCATGCCCAGGGGCAAACCCCACGCTATGAGGTGGAATACCGGATCCGCAACAAAGCGGGCGACTGGCAATGGATGTTGTCCAGGGGGCAGGCAATCGCCTGGGATGAGCAGGGGAAGGCCCGGCGGATCATCGGCACCCTCACCGACATTACCCGGCTGAAGGAGGCCAAGGCTGAATTGAAACGCATTCAGGCTGAGTTGGAGCAGCGGGTGCAGGAGCGGACCGCCGAGTTGTCCGAATCCAATGTCGCCTTGACCGTGCTGCTGAAAAAACGGGAGGCGGACCGGGAGATTCTCGCCGAACAGGTGTTTTCCAACACCACCAAGCTGGTTGAGCCGTTCCTGGACCGGTTGAGTGAATGCAACCTGAACGAGCAACAGCAGGTGTTGGTCGATATACTCCGGACCAATATCAGGGAATTGACCTCTCCTTTTGCCAGCCATTTTTCCACAAAGATGGTCCGGCTCACCCCGGCGGAGATGCAGATCGCCAATATGGTCAAGCAGGGCAAACGAAGCAAGGAAATTGCCGAGATCATGCACCTCTCTCCCGGGACGGTCAATATCCACCGCAAGAATATCAGAAAGAAACTTGACATTTCCCACCAGAAAACCAACCTCCAGACCATGCTGTCGATCAATTTTTGACCACTCCCCGGGCGGCCAGCCCGGATCGCCAGGATGGGTCGCCCCGGGCGCCCTCCTGGCGGATCTGTTCCCGCAAATTCCCCGTCCTCTTCACCAACGCAGGCCCACCCTTTCCTTGACGCCACCCTGACCAGGCAGCTCTCCCGGTCCAGGATCTGACGGCCGTGATGCAATTCTTAGATCCCAAGATCGGCAGTTCCGTCACCCCGGCGCAGGCCGGGGTCCAGAACGTTGCCCACGAGAGAACCGCACGTTCTGGATTCCGGCCTGCGCCGGAATGACGGTCATCATTGCTCACCCCTTGGGTGAAGGCCTCGACAAACAAAAAAGTGCCGTTCTATCGATCTAAAAGGAAATTGCACGAATGCAGGTCTCCTCAATCGCCGTTTTTAGATTAATGCCGCCCGTGTTCAATATGATAGTTTTGTTATCATAAATGTATATCATATTGTCACATTGTATCTTCCTGGATTTTTAGTATTTTTAACCGGACAATCAACGACTCAACCGGCAAGATGGCTGACCAGGAGGTGACTATGAACACGGAGCAACTCAAGGAAAAGTTCAAGGGTATAGAGCATCAAATTGGCTGGAAGGCGAAGCAGGAACTGATCCGGTCGATCCAGGAAAAGCAGAACAAGTATCCCAGTTCCCAGACCGGAACGGAGAGTTGTGAACAGCGGGTAAACCATCACAAAAAAGAACATGAGGGCTCAAATGAAACAAGTGCATATCGATGAGGACGAATGTATCGGGTGCGGCGCATGCGTTGAACTCTGCCCGGATATCTTTGCCTTTAATGACGGTCTCAACAAGGCCTATGTCATCATGCTGGAAGGCGGGAACCAGGCCTGCATTGACGAGGCCATTGCCTCGTGTCCAGTAAGCTGTATCAGCAGCGAAGAGGCGTAGCCAGGACTGCGCCGGCGTGGGGGGAGGCCCGCCCTTGCGCTCCGTTGATTGCACAACCAGCCGGTGCGATGGCGATGGTTGCGGGGCATGCGGGCAGCGGTCTTGGGATGAGCCAGAGTGAAAACGTGCGCATGATTGAGGAGAGGAAACGCTGTGTATTCTGTCAACATCTTGGAGAATAAAAGATGAATCATGACAAAGCTGAGGGTGCGGCTCCCTATGCGCTGCCACCCCTGCCCTATGCGGAGGATGCCTTGTCTCCTGTGATTTCGGCCCATACCATTGGTTTTCACTACGGCAAGCATCACAAGGGCTATGTCGACAACCTGAATAAGCTGGTGCACGGCACGGAGTTTGCGAAAATGCCGCTGGTGAAAATTATCACCGAAACGGCAGGCGTGCCAGCCAAGACGGCACTTTTCAACAATGCGGCCCAGGCTTGGAACCACACTTTTTACTGGCAAAGCCTGAGGCCCAAGGGTGGAGGTGAACCGCCTGCCAGGTTGAAACAGAAGATCGAAGCTTCCTTCGGGACCCTGGAGGCCTGCAAGCAGGAGCTGGCGGCTGCGGCAATGGCCCAGTTTGGCAGCGGCTGGGCATGGCTCGTGCTCGATGGCGATGCGCTCCAGGTGGTCAGAACCGGGAATGCGGATGTACCGGTCACCGCCGGCAAGAAACCGCTCTTGACCATCGATGTGTGGGAACATGCCTATTACCTGGATTACCAGAATCGGAGGCTGGACTATGTGAACGCGGTGCTCGACAAATTGATCAATTGGGATTTTGCCGCACAGAATTTTGGGTGATGGCCGTCTGTGTCACCTTGCGGTGCATCGCGCAGCGGATGTACGCCAAATATTTTCGGATCAAGCGAAAGGGTGCTTTGTTGCTGTACCGGAATATTCCTCAATCCTCAACTGCATACAGGAGCCACAATGAATATCTATGAATTTGCCATGCAAATGGAAAAAGACGGGGAGAATTACTATCGCTTGTTGGCAAAGGAGGCCACAATCCCAGGACTTGGCAAAATATTCACGATGCTTGCCGATGAGGAGGTTAAACATTTCAAGGTGCTGGAAGATTTGGCCGGAACGGTGCGCGATGTCCATCTCGCCGAATCCCATGTCTTGGATAATGTGAAGAATATCTTTATTTCGATGCGACAGTTGAAAGAGCCCTTGCATATCGACTCCACCAAGGCATCCGAAGAGTATCGAAAGGCATGCGTCATCGAGGAAATGAGCAGAACATTTTATCTTGAAAAAGCGGCTCTTGAGGAAAACAAGCCGAGCCGGGAGATATTGTTGCGATTGGCCAAGGAAGAGGAAAAGCATTTGCGGATCATGGAGAACATCGTGGAATTCGTGACAAGGCCAGAACCGGGAAACTGGCTTGAGAATGCGGAATGGCACCATCTGGAAGGGTATTGACTCTCTCGAAGAGGGGTGGGCGGTAATCATCAGGGGGGCGGGTGAGCGACATTATCGACCCCCAAAAAAACAGGACGAAAAGTGCTGGCCACAAGATACCCAAGAGCGCCACCTCTGTTCTTTTCTCGAAGGATAACTGCGCATGGGTATGATTGCAGTTGTTGCAGTGCTTGTCTCCGGATTTTCCGGCGCAAGGGCGATCCAGTATCGCTCAGGTCCTCTGTTGAGCGGTATTTTCATTCAAACCAATAGTTCCAAGGAGACTGTCATGGAAATTAAAGAGTATTGCAAATACGTGGACATTGAACTCACCATGTGGAAAGCAAAGCTGTATGATGTGATGAGTAAAATTGACAAGCTTTCAACCGGCAACAAACAGCGGATGCTGGAAGAGGTGAACGGGCTCAATATTGTAATGGCTGAGCTGGAAGAGCGAATTGATAAACTTCGAACGGAATGCCCCATTGCATGGAAGCCTGAACAGGAAAAAATCCAAGGAAAATTCTCGGAAATCAACGAGAAGTACAAAGAAGCAACCGGTGTGTATTTCGACTATGATTTTGGCGGGTGAAAGCAGGGACGCAACTCCCGTTTTTGCCCAGGCAGCATGATCAGGTTCAAGGTTGAACATCGAACCCGGCCGAGGAACTCAGGTGTGAGCCACCTCGGCCGCATCATGTGGTGCCGACTTCAATTCTAAAGAGACAAAGGGAGGGCTCTCCTCGCTTTCTCCCTGAGCCGTCCATCCTCCATGGTGATCTCGCCGGTCCGGCGCATGACCGCATCGGGTTCGCGGCCGCCAGCGGCTCGCCTTGACCTGTCTTCAAGACCCCGCCGATTGCCTGGAGAGCATCCCGGTGTCACTTCCGCATGGTTCTTTCCCTGTCTGCGAAAAAAGTGGTCGTGTACTCGTTCAGGCTTCGTGATCCCTGGTGGCATGCACAATGTATTTTATTTTATTGAGATATAGTATTAGTGTATGTCATGCTTGTTTAATTTGAACAAGGTGGAAAAGGCAAGCCGCCTTAATTTGAGGGGGAAAGGTATGCATAACCGGAATGTGCTGCTTCTCGCTGTGTGGAGCCATTTTCTCTGTGCGGCCAGTGCCCCTGCTTTCGCCGCGACCATGCTTGACCCCGGCTTCGGCCTCAAGGGCCGGGTCGCCGTTGAACTGGGCGTCAAGAACAGCGGGCATGCGGCGCTTGTCCAGCCGGATGGCAAGATCGTGGTTGCCGGTTCCTCATCCATGGGGAACGCGCTTAATTTTTCCCTGCTTCGTTTCAATCCCGACGGCACTCCCGATGCCTCCTTCAATGGAGACGGATCGGTGATTACCTCCCTTTCCACCAGGGATGACGAAGCCTTGGCCCTTGGCCTGCTCCCGGACGGCCGCATTGTCGCCGCTGGCTACAGTCATAACGGGAAAGACCGGGATCTGGCCATGATCTGCTATCGCCGTGACGGTACCCTTGACAGGAATTTTGGCGATGCAGGCGTCGTCTTGATCTCGATCGGCAACGGAAACGAGGAGATCTCCGCGCTGACCATTAATGCCTCCGGTATGATTACGGTCGCCGGCGCAACCGAAGGCACGGCCGGTAGAATTCTGGTGGTTGCCCGGTATGATGCCAAGGGCGAACCGGACTTCACCTTCGGTGAGCAGGGGATAAGCTTGATCGGGGTCGGCGAGGACGCTTCCGCGGAAGGGATTGTTGAACGGGAAGACGGAACGTACGTCATTTCCGGCTCCTACATGGACAGGAAGAAATCCTCGGCCCTGCTGGTCGGGTTGCAGGCGGACGGAACGGTTGATGCCAGTTTTGGCGAGAAAGGGGTCGCGATTCCAAGTGCTGACATCGCCGCCAGCGAAGGATTTGGAGTGGCCGCCGATGACGCCGGCAAGATCTATGTCGCCGGATCGGTGGGGCTTCCGGGCAAGCGGGAAAGCGCCCTGTTCCGCTTTACCGGCCAGGGCAAGGCCGACGCGACCTTTGGCGATCATGGTGTGGCCGTGACCAAGGTCAGCAAGGAAGACGATGTCCTCTACGATGTCGATATCGGCACAAGCGGGGTGGCCGCCAGCGGCTTCACCACCGATGCCGGCACCCGCCAGGTCCTGTTGATCACCTATCCGGTGGATGACACTGCGGCGAATGTGCCCTCCAGCCGCCAGCAGGCGGTGGAAGACACCGCTGGCACCTCCTCGGAGCTTGCGCCTGTTCAGGAGGTGCGGGTGAACGGCAAAACCAGGGTCCAGATCCGGCGCCTGCAGTTGTGGGGAAATAGCCTTCAGATCCGGGGCCTGGAACTCTCGGATTCCTTGACCGGTTCCTTTTCCCTGCCGCGGTCAGCCAGTGTCCCCGCATCCGGCGCCTCCGTCTCCGGCGCCCGCTCTTCCTCCGGACAGGTCCGGCCGGCTGACGACACCACCACGGAGCGGTTGCTTACCCAAACAGGCGGATGGATCGGCGCATTTTTCCTGCCCGAGGCCCAGGCCGTGGAAGGCTCCTGGTCCGGACCGGCGGCGTCCGGCGGGCCTCTTGCGCCGCGGGTTCTCACCACCTCCTTCAGCGAGGGCGAATCGGTGAGCTATGCCCTGGCCTCGGATGCGGGAGGCAACCTCGTTGTCGTGGGCACCGCCGACGGCAGCGACGGGAGTTCGATTGTCGCCGCCCGTTTCATGGTGGAGGACATGATCGATCGCATCACCGATCAGCCCGGGCATCGCAGCAGTCATATCACGACCACGTCCACGGATATCACCAGGACCACGATAACCGTCGGCGGCGAAATCGCCGCTGCTTTCGGTAAGGACGTGGTGCGCCGGGGCGTGGTGTTCAGCGTCAATCCCGGCCCTCTTTATACGGGCGACAACCTCACTGGCGCCCGGGAAGCCTTGCCGGGGCCGCAGCGCGGCATCGAAGCCTTGGCTGCCTTCTTCCTGCCCGAGGTCCTGGCTGCCGATCCGGCAGCTTTCCGGTCGATGCCGGCCGAAACCGGCCGCAGCGCCTCTTCTTTCCCGCAGTACGTTGAGACGGGGAAAGCAACGGCAAGCGGCACCGGAACAGGCGGGTTTGTCGCCGTCCTGGACCGGCTCCTGCCCGGAACCGTCTACTACATCCGCGCCTATGCCCTCACGGCCAAGGGCGAGGTGTACTACGGCAATCAGGTTAGCGTCAGGACCGCGGATGCCTGCTTCATCGCCACCGCTTCCTTTGGCGCGTTCCTTCATCCCTCGGTCGGCATTCTCCGCGATTTCCGCGACACGTTTCTTCTCCGTCACGATTTCGGTAGACGGCTGGTCGATTGGTACTACACCCTGTCGCCGCCTCTGGCCGACATCATAGCAGGAAACGAAGCGCTGCGGTTTACGGTGCGGATGCTGTTGCTCCCCTGCATCGGTTTTTCCTGGCTGGCCTTGCAAACGGGGTTTGGCACGGCGGTGTGCGGTGTCGCCGGGGCGGTGGTGTTGTTGGGATGGCTGGCCCGCGGCCGTCTGGAGAGAACCCGGCGGACAAAACGAGCCTGAAAGGCGTGGTGTGCCGCCGTTTATTCATCAGAGAGAGACTCATGGGATTGGAACAAAAAAAGGTGTATGCTGTCACTGGGGTTCAAGGATTCACCCTGATCGAGCTGATGGTGGTGATGGTGATCCTCGGCATCCTTGCCGGGCTCATCGTCCCGCGCATCATGGATCGTCCGGAGGAGGCCCGGCGGACCAAGGCCGGGATCCAGATTCAATCGATCGAACAGGCCTTGAAACTGTATAAACTCGACAACGGCCAATATCCGACCACGGAACAGGGCTTGCTCGCCTTGGTCGAGCCGCCGGCAGCCGGTGTCCTTGCCAAGAAATGGCGGACGGGCGGGTACCTGGAAAAAGGCAAGGTGCCCAAGGATCCGTGGGATAACGATTTCGTGTATATCGCTCCAGGCGTGCATGGCGATTACGATCTCAGCTCCTACGGGCCGGACAACCAAGCCGGCGGCGAGGGCAAGGATGCGGACATCAACAGTTGGGAACTGCAGTAAAGAGCCGGTATGCGCGCATTGGCCGCCGCCCGGCATTCCCCTCTGTTGAACGGCAAGGCGTTCACCCTGGTTGAACTGATTGTGGTGATGGCGCTTATCGCCGTGGTCTCCTCGTTCGCCGTTCCCCAGATTGCCAATTTCCTCTATGCCGATCAGTTGAAGGTGACGGTTCGCAAGCTGGCCGGTCTGATTCACCGCTCCGCGCAGTTGGCCCAACTGCATCAGGCTTCGTATCTGCTCACCTACCAGCCGCAAGAACGAACTTTTGTGGTCAGTCCGGAAACAGTTGCAAAGAAGGACGAGCCCGAGAAAAAGGAAAACCGTTTGCAGCTCGCCGATGCGGTGACCGTTCAGGATCTTTGGTCCTGGTACGGTGGCACGCACGCCTCCGATGCGCTGGTCATCCGCTTTACCAAAAACGGCTATGTCGAGCCAACGGTCATTCATCTGCGCAAGGAGGACGGGCAGGAGATTTCCGTGGTTTTGTCTCCGTTTCTTGGAAAAATCCAGATCGTGGACGGATATGTTCCTCCGGATAAAAAAACTTTGTTTCAATAGCCCCCCCGAGGAGGCATCCGGCGGCGTCTCCGCTGGGTTTACCCTGCTGGAGGTGATGATTGCCGTTGCGTTGATTGCCATAGCCCTGGTGACCCTCATCGGAGCGCAGGCGCAAAGTGTTTCCCTGGCCACCGGCTCCCGTTTCGATGCCACCGCCTCCCTGCTGGCGCAATGGAAACTGACGGATTTCAGTCTCGAGAACGTTGCGCAACTGAGCAGCGGCACCGGGAATTTTGGCGAGGAATACCCCCATTTTTCCTGGAAGTCCGAAGTGAGCGAAATCGGGGAAGACGAAACCGGGATCAAGGGAAGTGCCGGCCTGCTCAAGGCCATTGAGGTGACGGTCATGGCCGATCAGGATCAAACCCGGACCTTCACCGTGCGAACCATTGTGTACAAGAAACCGGCAGCGGTACCGTGACGATGCGCGATCAAGGATTCACCCTGCTGGAAGTGCTCTTGGCGACCGCCGTTCTCGGGGTGGTGATCGCCATGCTGAGCCTTTCCCTTTCCGCCACCCTGAGAGTCGTTGAGACCATCGAGAAACAGGAAGAGGTGTATTCCTTGGCCCAGACGGCGATGCGGCGGATTACCGAGGATCTCGCCGCTGCGGTCTCAACCAGCAATGTGCCTTTCACCGGCCGGAAAAACACGCTCCGCGAGCGGCGGGCCGACAGTCTGGAATTCGCCTCCCAGGCCCATCTGGTCCTGAACCCGGAAAAGCAGAAACCGGGGGTGGCGTTTGTCCGCTATTACGTGCAGAGTGACCAGGACGACGAGCGCCGATGGAAACTGTTGCGCGCGGACACCCTCATCCTGCCCGGCGTCAACGTCACCACGGAATCCGGGAGCGGCGAGGCGATGGAGCCGGCCTTTCTGCTGGCCGACAACCTGCGGGCGGTGCAGTTTTGGTATGTCGACCGGGCAGGTCAAGAGCTTGACAGTTGGCAGGAAGTGCAGGGCTCCGGAGAGGGTGAGGGGGAAAAAGCCGAAGCGTTGCCGGCCGCCGTGCACTGCACCTTGGATTTCTGGATCGATGCGGACAGGGAGGTCTCGCAGACCTTCAGCACCAGGGTCCTGATCCTGGCGGAGGCCAAGAATGATCGGTGACCGCGTTGCCGGCAACCAGTCGGGCCTGGCCCTGGTGCTCACCCTGCTCACGATCAGCTTCCTGGTGGCCATTACCGTGCAGTTGATGATCACCATCGACCGGCAGCTCACCTTTTCCACTGCCCAGCGGGAACAGGTGCGGCTCGACGGCATGGTATTGGCCGGTTTGAATCTGGCCCGGGCCGCCCTGGCGGCGGACCAGAAGGACAATGAGTATGACTCCCCTCATGATGCCTGGGCCCAGCTCGATCCGGACCGGCTCAAAACCTTGACCGGCGACGTCGTCCTCAAGGTGACGGTGACCGATCTCAGCGGCAGGCTCCAGGTCAACGCGCTGGGCGCCAACAAGGAGGAGTACCGCCAGATCTGGCTGCGCCTTCTGCTCTCCGGCCGGTATGCCGTGGCTGGCATGAATGAGGCCGAGGCCCTGCTCGATGCGCTTGCCGACTGGATCGACCAGGACGACGATGAGCGGCACCATGGGGCGGAGGAGCAGTATTACCGCGGGCGGACCCCGCCCTATGCCTGCAAAAATGCCCCGGTGGCCTCCTTGGAGGAGCTGTTGCTGGTCAAGGGGATGACACCAGAGCTTTTGTTCGGTGATGCCGGGCATGAAGGGCTGGCCGACTCCATCACGGTGATGGGAGACAACGGCACCGTGAACCTGAATACGGCACCGTTACCGGTCCTGCAGGCCTTGTCTCCGGACATGACGCAAAAGCTGGCACAAGAATTGATAGACTATCGGGAGGATCAAGGGCATGCCGAGTTCTTATCCGACCCCCATTGGTACCGGCAGGTGAGCGGTTTCCCCTCTTCGATCGAGTTCGGCAACAAACTGTTGACCGTGGCCGGGAAGTATTTTTCCGTGAGGGTGCATGCCGCCGTTCACCCGTACAGCCGCACCGGGACGGGAATTCTCCTCAGGAACGACGAACAACGGCAGACACTTTTGTCCTGGAAACTGGAGTGAAGGCCGGCGTGTGGCACTGCCATTGAATGTGAGGTCCATGGGTATACAATCACTGGGTATCGACATAAGCGACAGCCACCTGACCGGTGTCGTGCTTGAACAGCAGAGAAAGGAACTCGTGGTCCGCGCCTGCCTCCGTCTTCCCCTGCCTGACGGCGCCGATCCCGCCGATCACATCCCCCTGCTGTGTGAGCAGCTCGACTGGCGGGGAGGACTGTGTGCGTGCGGTTTGCCCCTCTCGATGCTGAGTATCCGGAACCTGATTCTGCCGTTTAAGGATGTCAAAAAAATAGCGCAGGTTCTGCCCTCTGAGCTCGAAGAGCAGCTGCTCATTCCGGTCGAGACCTTGATGACCGATTTTTCCGTTGTCAGAAAGAATGGGGCAGGATCATCGGTTGTTACGTTTTCCCTGGAACGGGTCGTGTTAAGTGGTCTGTTGCAAAAGATGCAAGGTGTTGTTGATCCCGAAATCATCACGCCGGCGATTGCCTCCCTGACTGCTCAAGTCACCAGGCACCAGAAGGGCCAGCCTAATTTTCTGGTGATCAACGCAAACCAGCATGCGAGTGCCATGGCGCTGGTGTTGCATGGGCAGGCGATTTTTTACCGGCGGATTGCCTCTCCCGAGCAGATGTTCCTCCAGTCGCCGTTTCATCTCGAAGAGGGGCACGCCGAACCTGCCGATGTGGTGATGGTCGAAGAGAGTTTCCAGCTTGTCAGTCAGTCGATCGAACGGAGCCTGGAATATTTCCGGATGGAAAACAAGGAGGAAGGGCATCCTGAGCAGGTTTTCCTCACCGGTCCGCTGTCCGCGGTCCCGCTTTTCCCGGAGATTATCCAAGCGAAGCTCGGGCTTCCGGTGACGGTGATCGATCTTCTTGCCGCCAATGCCATTTCCTGCCCGGAACCATTGCAATCGCAGTGGCGCGGTCGGTCTTTTGACTGTGCCTTGTCGTTGGCGTTGCAAGGATTGAGACGGGCAGAGATCAATTTCCGCAAAGAGGCGTTTGCCAAAAAACAATCGTTTATCTCGTCAAGAAGACAGGTGCTGGGGGCGATTTCCGTTGCAGCGGTCATCGTGGTGTGCCTGTTTGGTTTTTTGTGGTACGATTATTATCAGTTGCAGCAGCGGGATAGAGTGGTGGGCGAGGAAATGACCGCCATCTTCAAACAAACCTTCCCTGGGGTGACCAAGGTGCGCGAGCCGTTTACCGAGATGCAGGCGCGCGTCAAGTCCGCCCAGGGGCCGGCCTCGCCCGTCCTGTTCCTGCAGCGCCATAAACGGGTGCTCGATTTGCTGGCTGACATCTCCAGGCGCATCCCCCCAACGGTTTCCCTCAGGGTGAGCCGGCTGACCATTGATCGCGAGTCAGTCTCGCTCAAGGGAACGACCGATACCTTCAATGCGGTGGAAATCATCAAAAGCTCCCTGGCGTCTTCCTCGAAATTCAAATCGGTGCAGATTGTTTCGGCAACGGCGGATAAAGAGAAAAAAGGCGGCTCCATCCGTTTCGAAGTTCAGTTGCAGCTTGAGGGAATATGAAACAACTGAATCAGCGTGAAAAAATGACGGTGGCGATTGGCGGCGGGGCCGTGGTGGTCTTTGTGCTGTTCCAATTCATCGTCTTTCCTCTGACGGACGGACGGGCCAAGCTGGCAAAAAGACTGATGGCCCGTGAAAAAAATGTTGCCGAAATGCGGGTGTTGCAGGAGCGGTATCAAAAAGTCGCCAAACAGTCGGGTTCCCTGGCGACCTTGCTCGCCCAACGGGAACCCGATTTCAGCCTTTTTTCTTATCTCGAGAAAAGCGCGGCGGAAAGCGAGGTCAAGGAGCGCATCGCGCACATGAAACCGTCCGAGTCGACGGAGGTTGATACGTTCAAGCAAAGCCAGGTCGAGATGAAGCTGCAAGCGGTCAGCCTGAAGCAATTGGTCACGTTTCTTGAACGGGCGGAATCTCCCGAACAGCTTGTCGGAATTGACAAAATCACGATCCAGGACAACACGAAGGAAGCGGGTACCCTTGACGTGACTTTGCAGATTGTGAGTGTCGATCAGGCCGGCAGATCCGCATCCCACTAAAACGGCTGGAGAGGGCATGCTGAAGAAGGCCTTTGGTTGGCTGAGCGGCAGTATCGGCTACCTGCTCTATGTTGGAGGGGTGGTGGTCCTTCTGCTGTGGCTGCTGTTTCCGAAGGAAACGGTACGGCGTTTTCTTGAGGATGCCCTTACCCGTTTGTATCCGGCACTGGGTTGGCAGGTTGGGACAGTGGCGGTGGAAATGCCTGGGGTCTTGACGCTTCGGGCCATTGAAGGGTTCGAGAAGGGGGAAGGGAAAAAGAGCGCGGTGCGGATCGATGTGTTGACGCTTCAGCCGCGCATTTTTGAGTCGTTGCGAGCCGTGCAGCTGCAGGCCGGATACCGGATGGCGATCGGAAAAGGGAACGTTGCCGGGCTGATACGAATGAGCGGCGGACAGAAAGGGATGCAGGTCGAAGGCACGGTCCGCGATATCCAACTGGCGGAGGTGCCGCTGTTGAACCGCCAACTGGGGCGGGCACTGCACGGATCGCTCTCGGGCTCTTTTACCGCCACCGTCGTTCCGGCGCTAGCCGGCAAGGCCGTGCTCGAAGGGCGGGTGAAGGTGGAAAACGGGCGTGTGGGCCTGAAGCGGCCTATTCTCAGCCACACGGAGCTCCCTTTTTCCCAGGGGACGGTCATCCTCCATGGCCGTGACGAGACGCTGCGCCTTGAGCAAGGAATGGTCGAGTCGGACCTGTTCGACGGTTCGTTTTCGGGAACGATCACCATGCGCCGTGATCCGGTTTCCAGTCAACTGGATCTGATTGGCGTCATGCAACCCAAGAATAAATTTTTCAAGGGGCTGGACAACACCGTGGCCGTGCAGGCGTTTCGCATGCAGCTCAAGGACCAGGCCCTGCCCTTTCGGATAACGGGCGACCTGTCAAATCCGGGAATTCACTATGAGGAATTCGCCATGCTTTTCCAAACCCTGGAAAAGGAGTTGAAATAACGCTGTGCTCTCCATCGTGCTCCGCTTGGCGGTCATCACTCTGCTCCTTTATGCTGGGGTCACCTATTGGTATGGCCGGGTTGAGGAGCGGCTGCAAGAGCCGGCGCCCGCGGAAAAAAAAGAACAGGCGGCAGATCCTGAACAGGCGGCGGGGAAGCCGGGGCCGCCGGTTGACAATGACTACGGAATCATTCTGACCCGGAATATTTTTCAGGCTGGAGGGGGATCGGGCGATAATTCAGGCGGACAGCCGCAGGTCAATCTGGACGATCTGGCGGAAACAAAACTGCACCTGGCGTTGCTCGGCACGGTAACCGGGAGCAAGAATGATGCGCGGGCAATCATCCGCGACGAGAAAACGAAACTGGAAGACCTCTATCAGACCGGGAGCGAGGTGCAGGGAGCGGTTATCAGCCGGATCAGCAGAGGGAAGGTTGTCCTGCAAGTCAATGGCCGCGAGGAGGTCCTCACAATCAAAGAGCCGGAGACCGAGAATCAGGGGCGGCAAGGGATACCACAAGCGAGAAGCAGGGTGGTTGAAAAGCCTCCTACCGAGGCATCGGCCAAGGCAGTTGAGAACAAGGTGCCTGAAGCCCAGCCCCGTCGGCGGATCAGTTTTCGCAATGCGGCACCCCCGCCACAGGCGCCGGAGGTTGAGAATCCAGCCAAGCCGGCGCCGGAAGAGGGGCAGCCGGAAACAGCCGACATGCCACCCCTGCCGAATGATGAAGCGCCTCCTCTCGATTCCGGGCAGGAAAAGGCGGCGGAACAACAGGGGCAATAGGATGCAGATGTAGTCCAATGCATGAATCCAGGGATAATATTGCTTTTATTTCATTGTATTCCTTTAGATAAGCGGCTGTACGCCGGTTGCGCACTTCCCATGTGAACGATTATGAGAAAATCCTTTTATTCCGTCAGTATCCTGATGGCGCTTCTGTTTTCCCTGCTGTGTTTCGCGCCTCCGCCTTTCGCCGCCAGTCCGAAAGTGGTGCAGCAGGGAGGGGGAGCCCAGCGGTTCGTCACCATCGATTTCAATGATGTCGATATCAATTTGTTCATTAAATACATCAGCGAACTGACACAGAAAAATTTCATTGTCGACCGGGACGTCAAGGGCAAGGTGACCATCATTTCGCCCACGCGAATTTCCGAGGAGGATGCCTACCGGGTCTTCGAATCGGTGCTGGAGGTTCATGGATTTGCCGCCGTGCCGAGTGGTTCGGTCATCAAGATCGTGCCGTCGGCGGTAGCGCGGTCCAAAAATATCGCCACATTTCGCAGCGGTGAAATGTCTTCAGGGGATGACAGGGTGGTCACCCAGATCATCTCGCTCAAGTACGCCAACGCCGAAGAGGTCAAGAACCTGCTCACCCCCCTGGTTTCGAAAAACAGTGTGCTGATCTCCCACGCGAGTTCGAGCATGCTCATTCTCACTGATTTTCAATCCAACATCTCGCGTCTGCTTGAGATCGTCAGGGCCGTGGACGTGCCCTCGGACGCGGAGGAGATGATCATCATCCCGCTGCAGCGGACCTCGGCGGAAAGCGTCGCCAAGTCCATCACCCAGCTCTTCGCCGCCACCCCGGCACAGAAAGCGGTGCGCCCGGAATCGGTCAAGGTCATCCCCTTTGAGCGGACCAACTCCTTGATCGTCATGGCCTCCAAGGCCTCCATGCAGCGGATCCGGGCCCTTGTGGCAAAGCTGGATGAGGATATTCCCCGAAAAGGGGGCAATATCCGGTTGATTTACCTCCAGCATGCCAAGGCGGATGAGCTGGTCAAGGTGCTGATGAACTTGCCCGATGATACGGCAGGGAAAAAGGCGGCGGGTCCTGGGGGGGGAGGGGCCGGGGCGCCAACCGGGCCCGCTATTTCGAAGGAGGTGAAAATCGTTGCCGATGCGGCGACCAACGCCTTGATCGTCACCGGGCCGCGCGAGGAATATGAGGCGGTGGAGGAGATCGTCAAAAAGCTCGATATCCCGAGAAGGATGGTCTACCTGGAAGCGCTGATCATGGAAGTGAAGGTGACCAAGGATTTCAAAATCGGCGTTGAATGGGCAGGCGGCGATGGGTCGGTGATCGGCGGTTTCAGCGGTGGCGGCGGCAACAACTCCTATGCAAATCTTAACACCTTGGGCACCGGCACCTTGCCGGCGGGGGTCACCTTGGGGGTGCTGGACAAAGGGATCAATATCGGGGGGGTGACGTTCAACAATCTCGGCGCTGTGGTCAACGCCTTTAAAAGCGACGACGACGTCAATGTCATCGCCACGCCGCAGATCCTGACCACCGACAACAAGAAGGCCACGATCAAGGTCGGCGAGAACGTGCCCTATATCACCAGCAAGAGCTCGCCTACCGGTTCAGAAATTCAGCAATATACAAACTACGAATATAAGGATGTGGCCACCAGCCTGACCATCACCCCCCAGGTCAATCAGGCGGAGGTGGTGCGGCTGGAAATCGGGGTTGAGGTGATTAAACTCAAGGATACCGGAACCACCGATAGCCCCACCACCTTCAAGCGGACAGCGGAAACCACCGTGGTGGTGCACAACGAGCAAACCGTGGTCATCGGCGGCATGATCGGTCAAGACACCACCACCGGAGAATACAAGGTGCCGCTGCTCGGCGACATCCCTGTCCTGGGCTGGCTGTTCAAGTCGCACGGCAACAAACAGGAAAAGACCAATCTGTATATATTCATCACCCCCAGGATTGTGGAAAATCCGGCCGAACTGGCCGATCTGTATCAAAAGAAGCGCGATATCATGGAAGAGGTGCATAAAAAACCCGGCGATCCCGCCGACCAATTCTTCCACCCGACAAGCGATCCGGCGCATAGCGTGGCGCTGACGGACATCGGCTTTGCCAAATTGCAGCAAAATGATCTCGCCCGCGCCAGGGAGTATTTCAATCAGGCGCTGAAAATCGATCCCAACAACGGGGCTGCCTTGATCAACCTGGCCACGGTCTGCGAACGGGAAGGGAAAAAAGCGGAGGCCGAATCGCTCTACCGCCGGGTTTTGGCCTTGCCTCCCCCGAAAGGAGGGAAAGGGCAAGACGGGCAGGCGGTCGAGGATCCGTTCAAGGAAGCTGCCCGGGCCGGGTTGCAGCGTCTGCAAATGGGAAAGGGATTGGGGCGGCAACTACCACCTGAAGCGCCGCTGAAATGACAGGGGACAGGTTTCTTCCAGGATCAAGAGGGGATGACGAATGCGCCTGTTAGGTGAAATCCTTCAGGAGACCTTTGGGGTGACCGCCGAGAGCATTGAGGCGGCCCTTGCCCTGCAGCGGGAAAAGGGCGGGCGGATCGGAGAGATATTGATCCAGCTCCGCAAGATCAGTGAAAGCGATCTGCTCAACGCCCGCAGTGTGCAGTGCGGCATGGAGGTGGTGCACACCTTGCCCGCCGATTTCGAACCCTTCTTCGTGCCGCGGGTGCCGATCGGATTTTTGAAGAAATTTAAGATGGTTCCCATCGCCACGCCTTCGGAATCCTACATTGCCGTGGCCGAGCCGTTTTTTTTGCAGCAATTGGACGACCTGCAGCGGCTGCTCCATTGGGAAGGGATCAAGACCGTCTTGACCTACCAGAACGAGGTGTTTGTCGCCATTCATTCGGCCTACGACATGAACCGGCAGGATGTCGCCGATCAGGTCATGCAGGACATGGACGAGGATAATCCGGAGTCCATTCTTTCCGAGATCGAGGAGACCTCCGACCTGCTCGACGACACCAGCGACGCCCCGGTGATCAAGCTGGTCAACCTGGTTCTGTCCCAGGCGGTGCGGGACAACGCCAGCGATGTGCACATCGAGTCCTACAAGGATCGGGTCAAGATCCGCAAGCGGGTCGACGGCATCCTCTACGACATGTATTCGCCGCCCCGCCATGTGCAGGGCAAGCTGATCTCGCGGGTCAAGATCATGGCCAAGATGGACATCGCCGAAAAGCGGCTGCCCCAGGACGGTCGGATCGAGATCAGGATTGCCGACAAGAATGTCGATATCCGCGTCTCCACCCTGCCGACCTCGTTTGGCGAGCGGGTGGTCATGCGTTTGCTGGACAAGTCGAGTTCACTGGTGCCGCTGACGGATTTGGGTTTTTCCAAGGAAGACTTGCAGCATTTCATGAAGCTGATCAAGGCCCCGCACGGGATCATCCTGGTCACCGGGCCGACCGGCAGCGGCAAGACCACCACCCTCTATTCGGCCTTGAGCATCATCAACAACGCCGATATCAACATCATCACCGTCGAGGACCCGATTGAGTACCAGATGCAGGGTATCAGCCAGGTGCAGGTCAACCCCAAGATCGGGCTCACCTTTGCCAACGGCCTGCGCACCATTGTCCGCCAGGATCCGGACGTTATCCTCGTCGGTGAGATCCGCGACCTGGAGACCGCCGAGATCGCCATTCAGGCGGCCCTCACCGGCCACCTCGTCTTTTCCACCCTGCACACCAATGACGCCGCCAGCGCCATTACCCGGCTGATCGACATGGGCGTCGAACCGTTCCTGGTCTCCTCGGCGGTCAATGCCATCCTGGCGCAGCGGCTGGTGCGGAAAATTTGCCCGCATTGCCGGGAGGCCTATGTGCCGTCCGACGCCTTTCTCGAAAAAGTGGGGTTGTCGCCGATCAAATTTGCCGGCCGGGAACTGTACCAGGGAGTGGGGTGCACCCAGTGCCTGCAAACCGGCTACAAGGGGCGGATCGGGATTTTTGAGCTGATGAGCCTGACGCCGGCGATGAAGAGCCTGATCTTGACCACCTCGGATGCCGGCCAGATCAAGAAGCAGGCGCTCGCCTCGCTGACCACCGGGATGACGACCCTGCGCCAGGACGGCCTGCGCAAGGTGTTGGCCGGATTGACCACCCTGGAGGAGGTCTTCCGGGTTACCTGATCAGTTGGTTCATTTCGAAGATGGGCAGCAGGATCGAGACCACGATGAAGCTGACCACCACCCCCATGGACAGGATCATCACCGGCTCGATCATCGAGGTCAGGGCCAGGATCTTGGCCTCCACCTCCTTTTCGTAAGCGTCCGCGGCCTTGGCAAGCATCCTGTCCAGGGCGCCGCTCTGTTCGCCCACCGCCATCATCTGCACCAGCATCGGCGGGAACCATTCGTTGCCCTTGAAAAACTGGGACAGGCTTGAACCCTTTTCCAGGGCGTCGCAGGCCTCGTCAATCAGGTTGGCCAGGAGGACATTGTCGACGATATTCCTGACGATCTGCAGGGAGGTGATCAGGGGGACGCCGGATTGGAGCAGGCTGGCCAGGGTGCGGCTGAAACGGGCCGAGGCGGTTTTGATACTGAGATCGCTCACCCCCGGGGCGGTCAGCTTAAGCCTGTCCCAGCGCCGCCGGCCGTCAGGGGTTCCGATATACCAGCGCGCGGCCGCTATCGCCCCCAGGACGAGGATCAGCACCGCCCACCAAAACTGTTTGAGCACCGCGCTGACCCCGATGAGGATGATCGTCGGGGTCGGCAGGGCCTGGCGGGTGCCTTCAAAGACCGAGGTGATGCTGGGAACGATGAAGGTGATCAGCAGGAAAAGGACGACGATGCCGACAATGGCCATGAACAGCGGATAGAGCAGGGCGGCCTTGATGCGGGAGCGGAGGGCATGCTGGTTTTCGCCGAATTCCGCCAGCCGTTCGAGCACCACGTCCAGCGAGCCCGAGGCCTCGCCGGCGCGCACCATATTGACGTAGATCTTCGAGAACAGCCGGGGGTGATCGGTGAGGGCGGTGGTCAGGGAATTACCCTCGTTGACCGCATCCTTGATCTGGGCGAGGACGGTTTTGAACGATCGGTTGCCGGTCTGCTCGATCAGGCCGGTGAGGGCCGGCACCAGGGGGATGCCGGCGCCGAGCAGGGTGGCCAGCTGCCGGGTGGCGATATGGATTTCCTGCTGCTTGATGGGCTGGCCGAGGTGGAATTGCCGCGAGAACAGGGAGGCCGCCGCGGTGGCGGCCTTGGCCGAGGTCTCCTTCAGCTCCACCGGGTAATGGCCCTGGCCGCGAATTTTCTGCCGGGCGGCGGTCAGGGAATCGGCGTCAATGACGCCCTTGAGCTTTTTGCCCGCACTGGTCAGGGCGGTAAATTCATAGACAGGCATCAGCTTCACCTTCCCGGAAAAGATGTATCCCTTGCGCCGGTTGTGGGGTATGCTAAAATAGCGGCTCGGGACAACGGGGAGCCAGTGGGCATGCTACTCCCCGCGCCGGTTTCAGGGAATCCGTTTGCCTGCCTGGCCATCCAGGCAGTGGGAAACGCAGGCAGCGCAATTGCCCGCAGTCTGGCCTTGCTGGCAGAAGTTGGCAAACCCGGCAATCAGATCCTTGCCGCCACGGGGACAAGCCTCCAGAAATTTGATGAAATCGACCATGCGGGCAATGATTTTCGGCGGCGCGGTATGCTCGATCTTGCAGGCCCCTTCCTCGGCAAGGGCCTCCTCAATGGCCAGGACATCGGTGAAGAATTGTTTGAGCGAGGTGTGACGGCGAATGACATCCTGAGCGATCTCGCGGCCTTCGCTGGTCAGGGTGACGACCTCATAGGGAGCGTAATTGATCAGCCCTCTCTTCGACAAGGCCCGCAAGGCCTCGGTGACCGAAGCGCCACTCACGGCCAGACGGGCGGCAATATCCTTGCCCCGTGCCACCTGCTTTTCGGCGATGATGTGGTAGATAACCTCGATATAGTCTTCGAGGCTGGCGCTGAGGTGGGGCAAATCAGTCATTACGGGTCTCCAATACTTTGATTTTTGCATGTATCTTCAACATGCTACATTCTTATCCCCTGGGCGTCAAGGAGAATGTCGTCTTTGGCGCCCGGCATCCGGGTCAAAAAAAGAACCATGTTGCAGGAACTTCGAGTACATAATCTGGCCCTGATCGACACCTTGCATCTCGATCTGTCGGCGCGGAAAACCGGCCTGGTTGTCCTCACCGGCGAGACCGGAGCCGGCAAGTCCATCATCCTGCAGGCGATCAACCTGTTGACCGGCGGCCGGGGCGCGACGTCCTGGGTGCGCAACGACTGCGACCAGGCCGGGATCGAGGCGGTGTTCGCCATCCGGCCCGATCATGCCGAGGTGCATGCCCTGCTCAGCGAGCATTCCCTCATGGACGGCACGGCCTGCATCGTTCGCCGGATCCTGACCAGGGAAGGGCGCTCCAAGGCCTATGTCAACGATCAATCGGTCACCAGCCGCCTTTCCGGGGAACTGACCGCGGGTTTGATCAACATTGCCAGCCAGCACGATCACCAGCAGTTGCTCAATGTTCGCCATCACCTCGACGCCCTCGATACCTTCGGGGAATTACGAGGATTGCGGCAGCAGTTCGCCACACTCTTCCATCGCTGGCAGCAGGCGGCCTCGAAGTTGCGGCACTTGCAGGAGAAGGAACAGGACAAGGAGCAGCAGCGCGATTTTCTCGGGTTTCAGTTGGCGGAGATTCGCGCCTGCAAGCCAATGGAGGGTGAGGACGAACTCTTGTTGCGGGAACGCGAGCAGCTCAAGTCCGCCGATACCCTCCTCCGCCTGGTGGGCGGGTCCAGCCGGCAGGTGGCGGACATGGCCGCGGGGCCCCTGGTCGAGATCAGGAAACATCTGGAACAGGCGGCCGGGATCGACCGCGCCCTGGAGCCGCTGGCCGAGCGCGTCGCCTCCGCCGGCTACGAGCTGGAGGATCTGGCGGATGGCCTGCAAAAATACCTTGCCGCACTTCCCGCGGACCCATCCCGCCTCGACGCCATTTCCGCGCGGCTGGCCGAGCTGAAGCAGGTGCAGCGCAAATACGGCCCGGCGCTGGCCGAGGTGATCGCCTTTGCCGCCAGGGCCGAGACTACTCTGGCCCTGCTGGAAAGCCTGGACGAGGAGATTGCCCGGGCCGAGCGGAAGGTGGAGGAGCTGGCCGCGGAGGTCCAGCGCGCGGCCGCCGAACTGAGCCAGGCGCGGCGGGAGGCGGCGGGGAAACTGGAACGCGGCATGGAACGGGAGCTGGCCTCGCTCAGCTTTCCCCAGGCGGTCTTCCGGGTGGCCATGACCGGGCCGGAGGGAACGGGCATGGAGGGCATGCAGGCCACCGGCCGCGATACAGTCGAGTTTCTCTTTTCCGCCAACCCCGGCGAGCCGGAAAAGCCGCTGGCCCGGATCGTCAGCGGCGGCGAGCTGTCGCGGCTGATGCTGGCAATGAAATGTCTGCTCGCCCGGCGGGATCAGGTGGACACGGTGATCTTCGACGAGGTCGACGCCGGCATCGGCGGCCAGGCGGCCGAGGCCGTGGCCGCAAAGATCAGCGAGCTGGCCGGCCATCATCAGGTGCTGTGTATCACCCACCTGCCGCAAATCGCTGCTTGCGCCGATCTCCATTTCAAGGTGGAAAAACGGGTGGAGGACGGGCGCACCCGGACGGTGATCAATCCGCTGGGCAAGGAGGAGCAGGTGGCCGAGCTGGCGCGGATGCTGGGCGGCGACCGGCCCACGGCCCAGACCCTGGCCTTTGCCGGTGAATTGATCGAACGGAAACGCAAGAGCAAGCCGGTATGAACGGACGGGTGGCCTTGGGGCTTTTTTCCGGCGGCCTTGATTCGATTCTCGCCTGCCGGGTGGTGGCCGATCAGGGGGTGCGGGTGGTGGCGCTCAAATTCGTCACCCCCTTTTTCGATCACGATCTCCTGACCCGGCAGGAGGAATACGCGGCGGCCATGCGGCAGCGATACGGGCTTTCGGTGGAGGTGATCGACATCAGCGAGGGCTATCTGCGCCTGCTCGACCATCCGGCCCACGGTTTTGGCAAGCATTTCAACCCCTGCATCGACTGCAAGATCCTGATGCTGACCCGGGCCCGGGAACTGATGGCCACCTACGGCGCCTCGTTCCTCCTCACCGGCGAGGTGCTGGGGCAGCGGCCGATGTCGCAGCGGCGGGACACCCTGCGGGTGATCGAGCGCGATTCCGGCTGCGAGGGCCTCTTGCTGCGGCCGCTCTGCGCCAAACTGATGGCTCCGATTCCGGCGGAACTGGAGGGGCTGGTGGACCGGGAGCGGTTGTACGGCTTTTCCGGCCGGGGCCGCAAACAGCAGAAGCTGCTGGCGGCCCAGCTTGGCATCACCGATTATCCCACCCCGGCCGGCGGCTGCATGCTTACCGACCCCAATCTGGCCGTGCGGATCAGGCATTTTTACGACGGGCTCTTTTCCTTTGGCGAGCGGCGCGCTGTCGATGACCTTCGGCTGCTGGCGGTTGGCCGCCAATTCAAGCTGGACGACGACACCTGGTTCATCCTCGGCCGGGATGAGCGGGAAAACAACCGGCTGGAGGCCCTGCGCGGCCCGGGTGACTGGCTGCTGCGCATGGCCACGCGGCCCGGTCCGCTCGGCCTGTTGCGCCATGCCCAGGAAAAATTGGCCGGCTCAAGCCGGGAGGGTGCCGTTATCCGCCAACTGGCCGGCTTGGTGGTGCGCCACGGCCGGAAGGAAGAGGGAAAGACCCCGGCGGCCGAGGTCCTGATCGACAAGGGGGCCGTCCGCGAGCAGGCGGTGTTTGCCCCGCTGGCGGACGACGATTTCGCCGCCTGGCGGATCTGACCCGTGCGGGATATTGCCGAGAACCTTCGCGCGCGGCAGGTGCTGGACCTGCTGCCGCCCTGGCTGCGGGGGCCGCTGGCAGCGGTCCAGGCAGAGCAGGGCGGCGAACTCTATCTGGCCGGCGGAGTGGTGCGCGATCTGCTGCTGGGGCAGATTCCGGCGGATATCGATCTGACCGTGGCCGCAGGGGCACGGATTTGGGCGGCGAGGCTTGCGGCCTTGACCGGCGGGGCCCTGGTGCCCCTGGGCCGGAAGGAGGATGCGGCCCGGGTGGTCAGCCGCGGGGTGACCGTCGATTTTTCTTCGTTCCGCGAGGGGACGCACACCATTGCCGGAGACCTGGTCCGCCGGGACCTGACCGTCAATGCTCTGGCCTGCCGGATCGACCATATTTTTGTCCGGCCCAGGCCAAATAACGATGCCGGGATGCCGCTGATCGATCCCACCGGCGGCCGGAGCGACCTCATGGCCGGACTGATCCGGGCGGCGAGCGTGGAGAGCTTCATCAGTGATCCCCTGCGGCTGGTGCGGGTCTTTCGTTTTGCCGCCACCCTGGGGTTTGCCGTCGAGGCGGCGACCCTCTCCCTGGTCCAGCGGCAAGGCAGCCTGGTGCGCGCGGTGGCGCCCGAGCGGATCGCCCACGAGCTGGACCTGATCATGGCCGTGATGACCCCTCATGCCGTCGTGGGGCTGATGGCCGAGTGCGACCTGCTGTGGTCGCTTATCCCCGAACTGGCGGCTGGAATCGGCATGGCGCAGCCCAAAAGTCATCACCTCGATGTCTGGGGGCACAACCTGGAGACCCTGCGCCAGATGGAGCGGATCCTTGCTGCTCCGGGCGTATTTTTTCCTGGATCGGGCGCGGCGATGCAGGCCGCTGCGGAGACCGTCCAACGGCAGGTGCAGCTGAAATGGTCCGCCTTGCTGCACGATCTTGGCAAGCCTGCCACCCATGCCCTGCGTGCAGACAAGGGCGGGCGCATCACCTTCTACAATCATGACCAGGCCGGGGCCCGGATCTTCGATTCCCTGGCCCTGCGGCTGCGCTGGAGCAACGAGGCCCGGGAGCGGGTGGGGTGCTTGATTGCCGGCCACATGCGGCCTTTTCATCTGGCCAATGTCGCCCGGACCGGCAACCTGACCCTGCGGGCCGCCATCCGGATGATCCGCGCCGCTGGCGACGATCTGGAAGGGCTTTTTCTGCTGGCCATGGCCGACAGTCTCGCCGGTCGAGGCGTCGAGCGGATCGAGGGCATGGAAGAGGAACTGGCCGGGTTGTATTGCCACCTGGAGCGGATCCGGGCCGAGCACGTCGCCCCGGTGCAGTCCGCGCCGCCGCTGGTGACCGGCAGGGATCTGATCGACAAGCTGCATCTTTCGCCGGGGCCGGTGTTCAAGCGGATTCTCGCCGCCGTCGAGGAGGCGCGGATGGCGGGCGAGGTGAGCGACGCCGAGGCTGCCCTGCGGCTGGCACAGACAATGGCAGCAAGTGATACCGGCGCGGCCGGAACGAATCCAAGGGGGTGAGCAATGCGCAACGAGCAGGATTACTATTTCAAAAAGGCAAAGAAAGACAACTATCCGGCCCGGTCCGTTTATAAGCTGGAAGAGGCGCAGCTCAAATACAAGTTTCTCAAACCCGGCCAGCGCGTGTTGGATCTGGGCTGCCATCCCGGCAGTTGGAGCCTCTATGCCGCCTCCCTAATCGGCGAGGGAGGGCTGGTGGTGGCCGCCGATCTCCAGCGTACCGATATCGCGGTGCAAAAACCCCATGCCGAAATCCATTGGCTCTGTTATGATGTCTCCTCTCAGGAGTTCGTCGACTATCTGCGGCAGCACTGGCCGGGTTTTCATGTTGTCTTGAGCGATATGGCGCCCCGAACCACGGGCAGCCAGTATGCCGATCACCAGCAGTCACTCCGGCTGGCGCGGCGAGTGCTCGAGTTGGCCGCTCTGTTTCTGCATGAAAACGGCACATTGTACTGCAAGGTCTTTCAGGGTGAGGATTTTCCTGAATTCCTGCGGGAATGCAAACCGCTGTTTACGACCGTCAAGGTGGTGAAACCCAAGAGTTCGCGACTGGAAAGCCGGGAAGTCTTTGTGCTTGGCCGGGGCTTTCGCCGGACGGTGAAACTATAAGCAATAAGCAACTGAACGATATTTATTTCTGAAGGAGTCAGACCGTGTCGGGACATTCGAAATGGAGCACGATCAAGCGCAAGAAAGGGGCCAATGACGCCAAGCGCGGCAAGATTTTTACCAAACTGATCAAGGAGATCACCATCGCCGCCAGGATGGGCGGCGGCGACCCCGAGGGCAACCCCCGCCTGCGGAGCGCCGTCACCGCGGCCAAGGGCGAGAACATGCCCAAGGACAATATCGACCGGGCCATCAAGAAGGGAACCGGCGACCTGGGCGGCGCGATCTACGAGGAGATCCTCTACGAGGGCTACGGGCCCGGCGGCGTGGCGGTGCTGGTCGAAACCATGACCGACAACAAGAACCGCACCGTGGCCGACATCCGCCATTATTTCGCCAAGAGCGGCGGCAACCTCGGCGAATTCGGCTGCGTGGCCTGGATGTTCGACAAGAAGGGAACCTTGTCGGTGGCCAAGGAGGGCGTGACCGAGGACGAGCTGATGGATCTGGCCCTGGAGGCCGGCGCCGAGGATGTGGTGGAAGAGGAGGACAGCTTCCAGATTGTCACCGCCCCCGAGGCCTTCAACGATGTGGTCGACCGGCTGGAAAAGAGTAATATCAAGTTTTCCGACGCCAGTCTCTCCATGGTGCCCAAGAACAGCATTGAGGTCACCGAGGAAAAAACCGCCCGCTCCCTGCTGCGGTTGCTGGAAAACCTTGAGGATCACGACGATGTCCAGAAGGTGCACGCCAACTTCGACATTGACGACGAACTGATGGACCAGTTGTCCTGAAAGATGCACCCCCTGCCCGCTGATGCGCATCCTCGGTATTGATCCCGGCTCGCGGATCACGGGATACGGGGTGATCGCCACCTGCGGCCATGGCATCGGTTTTGTCGCCTGCGGCACCATTCGCACCGCCGGGGAGACCGATTTTTCCCGGCGGCTCTTGACCATTTTCCAGGACCTGTGCGAGGTTATCAGCCTTCATGGACCCGAGGTGGCCGCGGTCGAGGATATGTTCGTCGACCGCAACCCGCGCTCGGCCCTCAAGCTGGGGCACGCGCGGGGTGCGGCGGTGGTGGCCGCCCTGCACAACAACCTGGCGGTCTACGATTACGCCGCCCGCACGGTGAAACAGACGGTGGCCGGCTACGGTCAGGCGGAGAAAGGCCAGGTGCAGCACATGGTCCGCACCCTCCTGGGGCTGGATGCGATTCCTTCGCAGGACGCCGCCGATGCCCTGGCCGTGGCCATCTGTCATGCCCACCATGCTCCCATGCGCCGTGACGCCGCCATCCGGCTCTAGCCTGTAACCTGCAACCCCTTCACGCCTAACCATGGCTCCTGTCACCCGTTACCGATGATTGCCTCTCTCAGCGGTCTGGTCCTCGCCAAAGGCCCCAATGCCGTCATCCTCGATGTCGGCGGCGTCGGGTATGAGACCTTCATTTCCGGCCGGACCTACGACGCCCTGCCGGAAACCGGCCACACCTGCTTTCTATTCGTGCAGACAGTGGTCCGTGAAGACGCGATCACCCTGTTCGGGTTCCATACGAAGGACGAAAAAGAGCTGTTCCTGCTGCTGGTCACGGTTGCCGGCATCGGCCCGAAGCTGGCCCTGACCATCCTGTCGGGGATCGGGGTGGACGAGTTGTGCCGGGCGATCACGGTGAAGGATTTGTCGCGATTGACCGCCCTGCCCGGGATCGGTAAAAAGACCGCCCAGCGGCTGTGCGTGGAGCTGGCGGAAAAAGTCGGCGGTTTGGGCGGCTTCATCCCTGAGGAGGCCGGGCCGCGAACGGCGGTGCTGGCTGCGGCGCCCAACGTGATGGACGATGCCGTCTCGGCCCTGGTCAATCTCGGCTATCCCCAGGCCACCGCTTGGCAGGCCCTGCGCGCGGTCGAGCACTCGCTCCCCGAGGGGGGGGCGGAGCCGCCCCGGGTTGAGGAGCTGATCCGGCTGGCCCTGCGGTCCCTGGCCGCACGGTAGGCGCACGAGATCGGGACAATACGAGGCGCGATGAAACACGAAGAACAGTTGACCGGAAACCGGCTGGTCGCCGGGGGGGCGCTGGCCGAGGACCTCCAGGCGGGGGTTGGAATCCGGCCGCGCCGCCTGGACGAGTATATCGGCCAGGACCAGGTGAAACAGAGCCTGCGGGTGTTCATCCAGGCGGCCCGGCAGCGGGGCGAACCGCTGGACCATGTGCTGTTTCACGGCTTTCCCGGCCTGGGCAAGACCACGCTTGCCTACATCATCGCCCATGAAATGGGGGCCGGGATCAAGGTGACCTCCGGGCCGGTGATCGAGCGTCCCGGCGATCTGGCGGCAATCCTCACCAGCTTGCAGTCGGGGGATGTGCTCTTTATCGACGAGATCCACCGGCTCAACCATGTGGTCGAGGAGATTCTGTATCCGGCGATGGAGGATTTTCAACTCGATCTGGTGATCGGCCAGGGGCCGGGGGCCCGGTCGGTGAAGATGGATCTGCCCCGGTTCACCTTGGTGGGAGCCACGACCCGGACCGGATTGCTGACGCCGCCCTTGCGCGACCGGTTTGGCGTCATCCTGCGTCTGGACTATTACAGCCCCGAGCAATTAGTGACCATCATCCAGCGCACGGCCCGGGTGTTCAATATCGAAATTGACATCGAGGGCGCGATGGAACTGGGCCGGCGCTCACGGGGCACCCCCCGGATCGCCAACCGGCTGCTGCGCCGGGTCCGCGATTTTTCCGAGGTGGGCGGACACCGGGTCGTCTCCCGGCGTGTGGCCGACGAAGCCCTGACCATGCTCAACGTCGATCCGCTCGGCCTGGACGAGATGGATCGTCGGATCCTGTTGACCCTGATCGAGAAATTTCAGGGCGGCCCCATCGGGCTGGAGACCCTGTCGACCGCGGTCTGCGAGGAAAAAAACACCCTGGAGGACGTGTATGAACCCTTTCTCATCCAGTCCGGTTTTTTGATCCGCACCCCCCGGGGGCGTATGGCCACGGTCGCCGCCTATGAACATTTTGGTTTGCCGGTTCGCGCCGGCGTCGTGCAGCAACCCGGCCTGTTTGACGACCCTGACAGGAAAGGTTGATCCTTCCCCGTTTTTCGCCGCAAAGATGTTCCGCACCCTTTTTTCCTTGAACCCCATTTCCTGATACCTTTCCCGGAGAGTTGTCGTGCCGCATACCGCAAGCGGTTTGTGGGTCGCGGTGCCAGCGGCCGCAGCGGCCGGTGATTGCCCTTTTTTTTCTATTTGTCTGATATCGATTTGATTATTCGTTATTTTATCGTAATGGAACCAGCGGGAGAAGGGCGCCTCAACCTCTCTTTCTCCTTGTGTTTTTCCTTGACTCTCGTGGCCGGTTCGTATACTAATGAGGCATAGAGTGGTGGAAAGTGGTTCAAAGGGGTTGAAAGTGGTGGGTTGTCCCGGTGTCGGCCGGCCAAAGACAACAAAGGGGCGCTGTGCTGCGATTTCGAAGTCACTCGGAACACAGTCTTGATCTGAAGGGACGGCTGAACATACCGGCCCGGTTCCGCGACGTGCTGCGGGAACAGTACAACTCCGAGGAGTTGATTGTCACCCACTGGGAAAAATGTCTGCGCGCCTATCCGGTGGCCGAGTGGGAAGCCCTGGAGGAAAAATTGTTGGCCCGGGGAGAGAATCAGCCCGATTTCGGCCGCTTTGTCCGCTACGTCATTGCCGGCGTCAACGAGTGTCCTGTGGATAAACAGGGCCGCATCCTCCTGCCGCCCACGCTGCGCACCGGCATGGGCATCGAAAAGGATGTGGCGGTGGTCGGCATGCTCCGGCATTTCGAGATCTGGGACAAGAATGCCTGGGATGAGGAGACCAGAAGCACTCGCCAGAACTTCGGCGACTTCAGGGAAGGTCTCGCCAATCTGGGGATTTTTTAGCCCGCAGGGCCGCATGCCGCACGATCTTCATGTCCCGGTGTTGCAGGATGAGATCCTTGCGTGGTTGCAGCCCAAACAGGACGGCCTGTATGTCGACTCCACCCTGGGGCTGGGCGGGCATGCACTGGCGATTTTGGAACGGACGGCGCCGTCGGGCCGGTTGATCGGCTTCGAATGGGATGCGGATGCGGCTGGAAAGGCTGGCGAGCGCTTGGCGCCTTATGACGAGCGGGTACGAATCGTCCGGGCCTCCTATGCCGATCTGGTCCCGGAACTCGCCCGGTTGGAGACCGGAGTCATTGACGGCCTGATCGCCGACCTTGGCGTCTCGTCGCTGCAGCTCGATCAGGCGGAACGAGGATTCAGTTTCCGGACCGACAGCGCCTTGGACATGCGCATGGACCAGCGCAAGCCGCTGACCGCGGCAGCTCTGGTGGCCCGGCTTTCCGAAGAGCAGCTGGCCGATATATTCTATCACTACGGCGAGGAGCGGCAGGCGCGGCGGATTGCCCGCTTCCTGGTCCAGGCGCGGCAGGAAGAGCCGGTGACGACCACCGGCCGGCTGGCGGCCATCGTGGCTGAGGCGGTTCCCCGGAAATATCATCCGCCCAAGGTCCACGTGGCCACCAAGGTCTTTCAGGCCTTGCGGATTGCGGTGAATGGCGAACTCGACAATCTGACCAGGCTGCTGGCCACGGCGCCGGAAGTCTTGCGGCAGGGCGCGCGCATCTGCATCATCACCTTCCATTCCCTGGAGGACCGGATGGTGAAACAGGCCTTTGCGCAGAATCCGGCGTACAAGGTGGAGAACAAGCGGCCGATTGTGCCGTCGGCCGCGGAGATCGAACGCAATCCGAGGGCGCGGAGCGCAAAATTGCGGGTGGCGGCAAGGGTGTGACCTGTTTTCAGGAACTGGTCCCGGAGAATACCTAAGGAGAAGAGGGGAGGATTGGTTATGACACCGAACAGCAGTGTCCGGACATACAGACCCCGCCAGCAGGTGTTTGCGAAGGCAAAACCCCGCAAGCGCGCCCGGTTTGCGTTCCATCTGCCCATTGCCCAGGGGAAGGTGCTTGCCGTGATGGCGGCGTCGGCCTTGGTGATCGGTTTGGCGCTGACCCAATTCTTCCATGGTCAAACGGTGGCAATGCAGGCCGGGGCGGATCAGCTGCGCGCCAGGAATACCGCGATTGCCAACGAAAATGTCCGTTTGTTGGCGGCCCGCGCGCAGGTGGCCTCAAAGACGCAGGTGGCGATCCTCGCCCGGACCAAATTAAAGTTGTTTGAACCTGATCAAGGACAGGTGCGTCGGATGTAGCGTGGCGATGACAAAATCCCTCAGGTCCAGAAAGAATAAACGACGATGGTTTTTTCCTTTACTCTTCTTTGTTATTTTGCTGACAGCAGCTGGCGCCGTTCTGTATAGAATCCATCCCTCCCTCCAGGATATCGGCAGGATACTACAGTCTGCTGTCGGCAAAATTTCCACTCGTTCAGCGGGCCAAACGCCCGCTGAACCTGTTTTAAGGGGAGCGGTGTACGATCGGAAGTGGCGGGAAATGGCGGTGTCCTACCGGTTGTTTTCCCTGCAGGTGAATCCGGCGGAAATCGGCGACCGGCGTCAGACAGCGGAACAGTTGGCCCGGCTTCTTGGCGAGAAGCCGGAGATTGTCGAGGCGCGGCTGAAGAATTCGCAGGACTCCATGGTTCTGGCAGAAGATATCGACGAGAAGCAGGCCGAGCAGATCAATGCGCTGCAACTCAGGGGCGTGGTATGCAAGGCCGAGGAGGTCCGGTTTTATCCCGGCCACACCACCGCCTCGCATGTACTGGGTTTCATGGGCGACGGTGTCGGCCTTGCCGGTGTGGAAGGGAAATACGATGCGGTGCTGCAGGCCGAAGGATTCCGGAAGAGCAATATACCGGACATCGATTTTCAGGGGCAGGAGAGTCTGGGCACTGCCGGGACGGACTTGATGCTCACCTTGGATGTCGAGCTGCAAAAGCAGTTGGAAAACCGGTTTCGTGGCTACCTTGCCGCCCAGGGGGCGGAAAAGGGTATGGGGCTGGTGATCGAACCGGGAAGCGGCCGGATCCTGGCCCTGGTGAATCAGCCGTCCTTCAATCCCAACTATTTCTGGAAGGCCAGCGAAAGCAACCGGGTCAACCGCATGTACAACCATGTGCTCGATAAGGATTTGATCCGTCCGATTCTGGCGAGGGCCGCGGCCATCGAGCGGGAAGGCCTGGAAGGTCCGGCGTTGCTCCCCCCCGCCGTGGCCGCCCCGAATTACGGTTTTTCCGGGGCGCAGCTCGATGCCTTTGAGCAGCAGATTCAGCTCTATGGCTCGGTTTTCGGCAACTGGGAATCGGGTCCGGGCGCACCGGAACAGGCAAGCGCCGAACCGGTGGTCACCGGGGTGCAGGTGGGGGTTACCTTGGCGAGCCTGGTCAATGGCGGCTGGCGGATAACTCCCTATGTGGTCGATTCGTTGTACGATCACAAAACAGCCAAGCGCTATACCCGGAACCACGAGGCCACGGAAAAAATTCATGTGCTCGATCCGGCCCTGGGAGTGAAGATCCGGCGCGACCTGTTCACCAAATGGTTTCTGGAACAGGAAAACCTGGTGGCATTTACCGCCGATCATGCCCAGATGCGCAAGGAAAAGCAGTTTTCCCGCTTCTCCATGCAGGAACTGTTCGTCGGATTCGCGCCGGCCAAGCAGCCCAAATTCCTGCTGCTGGTGGCGGTTGAGCAGGAGCATCTCTTTCCCAAGCCCAATGACAAGGGGAGCGGCTTGGCTGCCCTGGAGTCCATGGGCAAGGAGTTGCTGACCGGGTTCGTCAAGAGTCAATCGCCGGAAACCGTGGCGGCGCAGCCCCCGGAGCGGAGCAAGGAGAATCTGCGGCAGTTTTTCATCAGCAAACGGTTAACCTTCCGGGAGGCTCCGGGCAAGGTGAACGAGCCGGTTCCGGTTATGCCGCAGATGCGGGGCATGAGCCTGCGCAAGGGATTGCAGCAGATTGACAAATACAAGATGAAAGTGCGAATCAACGGCAGCGGCCGGATTGTTGCCCAATACCCGTTGCCGGGCCAATCGCTGCTCGGGGTCGATGAATGCATTCTCACGCTGGACACCAAATGAACAGGGCAAGGCGATGATCACCTTGGCGCACCTCCTCCGCTCCGTTCCATCCCTGGATGCTGGACGGCTGCCCATGGCAGTCCTGGAGACGGAAGTCGTTTCCGTGACCGCCGATTCCCGGCAGGTACGGCCCGGCAGCCTCTTTGTCGCCGTGCCCGGCGAAAAGACCGATGGCCGCCTGTTCATCCCCGATGCAATCACCAGGGGGTGCCTGGCCGTCGTGGTCGAGGGGCAGGGCGAGGTGACAGATGTGCCGGTGCCGGTGCTCCGCACCGCGGACTGCCATGCCGCGATCAGCGAACTGGTCGCGGCCTGGCATGGGTTCCCGGCCGAGGCAATGCGCCTGATCGGCATCACCGGCACCAACGGCAAGACGACCTGCAGCTGGCTGATCGAGGGGATGCTGCTGGCGGCCGGGTATCGGCCCGGGGTGATTGGGACGGTCAACTACCGGTATCACGATGGCGAAGGGGTGCATGTCCTCCAGGAGGCGCCGTTGACCACGCCTGATCCGATGACCTTGCAGGGCTTGTTCCGCACTATGGCCGATGCGGGCGTCACCCACGTCATCATGGAGGTCTCGTCGCACGCCCTGGACCAGAAACGGTTGGGTCGAACCTGTTTCGATGTGGCCCTGTTCACCAACTTGAGCCGCGATCATCTCGACTATCATCGCACCATGGACGAGTATTTTGCCGCCAAGCAGCAGCTGTTCCGGCAGCATCTCAAGCCGGACGGCACGGCGGTGGTGGTGATGGGGCCGCAAGCCGAGGGCATCGATTGGGGCGAGCGCATTTGCCGGGCAATCGTCGGCGGCTCGCTTATCCGCTGCGGCTTCGCGGCATCGGGCACTGAGGTGCGTGCCGACGAGGTGACTCAGAGCGTGGAAGGATTTCACTGCACCCTCGACCTCATGGGCGAGCGGGCCGCCTTCGCCTCGCCGCTCACCGGGGGGTACAATGTCCTCAACGTGCTGGCCGCCGCCGGTGTCGGTCTCGGGCTGGGGCTGCCGCATGAGGCGATCCGCACGGGACTGGCCACGGTCGGCCGTGTTCCTGGCCGCCTCGAGCGGGTGCGCCTGCCGGGGAAGACAACGCCCTCGGGGCCGGCGGTCTTTGTCGACTACGCCCATACCCCCGATGCCCTGGACAATGTGCTCACCACCTTGAGAGGCTTGACGCCCCGCCGGCTGGTCTGCGTGTTCGGCTGCGGCGGCGACCGCGATCGCGGCAAACGGCCGCAGATGGGGGCCATCGCCGCCCGCCTGGCCGATGTGGTCATCGTTACCTCCGACAACCCGCGCACCGAGGATCCGGAGTCGATCATCGCCGGGATCGTGCAGGGGGTGGCGGCGAGCGGCAAAACGCACCGTGCGGTGACGGAGCTGCTCTGCGGCCCGCATCCGGCCGACGGCTATACGGTGATCGCCAACCGGCGGGAGGCCATTGCCGCCGCCTGTAGCCTGGCCGGGCCCGGCGACAGCGTGCTCATTGCCGGCAAGGGTCATGAAAATTACCAAATTCTGGGCACGGTCAAACATTTTTTCGACGACGGCCTGGAAGCCACCAACGGCCTCCTGCACTGGAACGCGCACCATCTCCTGGCGGCCACCGGCGGCCGGGTCGTGGCCGGCAGTCAGCGGACTGTCCTGCGGGAGATCTCGACCGATACCCGCACGCTCCAGGCTGGCGATATCTTCGTGGTCTTGAGCGGTGAAACCTTTGACGGCCATCAGTTCATCGATGCTGCCGTGGAACGCGGCGCGGCGGTGGTGATCGCCGAGCGCATGCCCGCAACCATCCGACCCGGCGTCCTGTACATCCAGGTCAGCGACAGCCTCCGCGCCCTCGGCGACCTGGCCGCCCACCGCCGCCGGTTGCTCGGTGGCGCGGTCACGGTGGCGGCCATCACCGGCAGTTCGGGCAAGACCTCGGTCAAGGAAATGGTGGCCGCCATTTTTACGGAGGCATTGCGGCACACCTCTGCCGGCATCGATCCGCTTTTGAAGACGAAAGGCAACTTCAACAATCTGGTTGGCGTGCCCCTCACGCTTCTCCCCTTGGAGGCCGGCCATCGGTTGGCGATTATCGAGATGGGGATGAACGTGCCCGGCGAGATTGCCCGGCTGACCGAGATTGTGGACCCCGACATCGGCTGCATCAACAATGTGCATCCCGCCCATCTCCAGGGTTTGGGCAGCGTGGCCGGGGTGGCGGCGGCCAAGGGCGAGCTCTTTGCCGGGATGCGGCCCGAGGCCGTCCGGGTGGTCAACTGCGACGATCCCCATGTCCGGGCGCAGGCGCGCGCAGCGGGCGGCGCCCAGATCGGGTTCGCGGTCACTGCGGCCGGACGCAAACAGAATCCCGTGATCCGCGTCACCCGCCAGCACCATCTCGGCGAACAGGGCATGCGGTTCACCTTGCACATCGGCCCCTGGCAGCGCCGGATCACCGTGCCGGTCTGCGGCAGCCACAACGTCAGCAACTGTGCCGCCGCCGCCGCCATTGCCCATGGCGCCGGCATCGGGTCGGAGGTCATCGCCCAGGGACTTTCGCACTACGCACCCACGGTGGACAAGCGGCTGGCGATCAGCGAACTGCCCGGCGGGCTGAAGGTGGTCAACGACGCCTACAACGCCAACCCCGCCTCCATGG
>Ga0074195_1001208_pt1 | contig 38253 bp, 34 predicted proteins | sample EPASupsiteHSE623_FD_64525 | JGI IMG/M metagenome (GOLD analysis project Ga0074195, IMG submission 64525) | Bioremediated contaminated groundwater from EPA Superfund site, New Mexico - Sample HSE6-23 | ecosystem: Environmental > Aquatic > Deep subsurface > Groundwater > Contaminated ...
AGCGGCATATCCATAGCCGCCGGTAAGTGACAGCTGAATTCTCACCCCGCTTACTTGTTGTCGGCTAAACTACAACGCCATTGACGGTGAGAATGTCACCGTCAGAATGCGTGAGAGGCAACACCTTCTAAGTTTAAATGTTTCAATTCCTCATAGGTAGTCTAGAAACAAACACCTGAACACCCACGGCACAACCATTGAAGAGTAGTTTCAATTCCTCATAGGTAGTCTAGAAACTGAGCGTGCAACTCGTCGAATATTACAACCGTAGGGTGTTTCAATTCCTCATAGGTAGTCTAGAAACAAAGGAGGGGTGAGGATGGTTCCAGATACAACAAAAGGGTTTCAATTCCTCATAGGTAGTCTAGAAACTATAAATAGTGTTACTGTAGCGTAAGAACCATAATTGTTTCAATTCCTCATAGGTAGTCTAGAAACGGCATGGACGGATGATCCGTTGTGGATTAAGAAGGGTTTCAATTCCTCATAGGTAGTCTAGAAACAAAACTTCACTGGGGCAACATTAGCCGATGAGTTAGAGTTTCAATTCCTCATAGGTAGTCTAGAAACTTTCGAAGAGTTTATCTTGTTTGGTTTGCTCGTCCTTGTTTCAATTCCTCATAGGTAGTCTAGAAACAATGTTTTACTTGTCAAAAAAAGTAACGGGGAGGAGGTTTCAATTCCTCATAGGTAGTCTAGAAACGCGGCATTTTGGAGGTACTGTTTGGCTTTTTCTGCGGGTTTCAATTCCTCATAGGTAGTCTAGAAACCCAAAGGACACCAGAAAGGATTTTGCTTTATATGTGTTTCAATTCCTCATAGGTAGTCTAGAAACGTTGAGTTGTTGGGTCAGCATCTGCAACTTGGATTGGTTTCAATTCCTCATAGGTAGTCTAGAAACTTCTTTATGTTCAACCTCGACAATAGAACCTATATTGTTTCAATTCCTCATAGGTAGTCTAGAAACCCACACTGCTGCACCGACTGAACCAACCACAACCCCGGTTTCAATTCCTCATAGGTAGTCTAGAAACGGAAGAAGAATGCCTGGAGGATGTCTCCGCAGAAGGTTTCAATTCCTCATAGGTAGTCTAGAAACTCAACTGTTCCGGTAACGGAATCAGTATTTTTTATGGTGTTTCAATTCCTCATAGGTAGTCTAGAAACGGAAGAAGAATGCCTGGAGGATGTCTCCGCAGAAGGTTTCAATTCCTCATAGGTAGTCTAGAAACATGGGATGTGTTGTTTAGGTACTGGAAGCTTGTATGTTTCAATTCCTCATAGGTAGTCTAGAAACTTTTTAAAGAATTTGTAAACAAAAAGAAGGAAATGGTTTCAATTCCTCATAGGTAGTCTAGAAACCATTTTTGCTGTATGAATCCCCGCCGTTACCGTAGCACGTTTCAATTCCTCATAGGTAGTCTAGAAACTAAAATAAACTAACAGACACAAAAACAGCAAACCAAACGTTTCAATTCCTCATAGGTAGTCTAGAAACCCTTTATCCCAAAAACAATAGATTCCCGTAAACCATGGTTTCAATTCCTCATAGGTAGTCTAGAAACCCCAATGAACCCCGAAACTGTGTACGTGCCCAATAGCGTTTCAATTCCTCATAGGTAGTCTAGAAACTACAGCTTGCGTTTCTTGTACCGGCACCACTATTGACAGTTTCAATTCCTCATAGGTAGTCTAGAAACACATACCACCAGCCAAGATATATACGTCTTTGACGAGTTTCAATTCCTCATAGGTAGTCTAGAAACTAGCGGAAATAGCGTCGTTGCTTCAGGTATGTTAGCCCGTTTCAATTCCTCATAGGTAGTCTAGAAACTAATCGACTGTAGTTACATCCCCAACCAACCCCGTAGAGTTTCAATTCCTCATAGGTAGTCTAGAAACCAGTCAAATGCGAAACCATAGAAGTAACCGGAACGAAAGTTTCAATTCCTCATAGGTAGTCTAGAAACCCAAAAAAGCCGCATAAAATAAGGGTTCCATCCATTGTGACTTTACCAAAATAATTTATCTGGTCTCTTCCTATCGCATGGAAACCTTGCCACTGCTAACTTCTCTATTCAGGCTTGGTTCGTCGTACCCCGGGGGTTTTTGCACTATTACAAGTCGACGACTTTTATAAGATATTCTCATCACCACCTTTTTTCAGTCCCATCGTCTCACGATTGGAGTATTTGGTTGTCCTGAATGTGTAAAAGATCACCGAATCCTCATTTTCCTTAATGATCCGGTTCAATTCCATTTTTAACTTATTTAAATTAGTTTCCGAAATCTCACCCTCAAATACCGAATTCTGCACCCAGTAGAGATATTTCCGGGAGCGCTTCAACACTTTCGCAACCCTTTTTACATTTATATCATAAACCATTATGACAAACAGCTGCGTCACCCCCAATATCCTACCAGGACGCTACAAAAGGTTCATATTCCTGCTCTCCCATTAAGTGTTTCTCCAGTTTGTATAGTTCCAGGCGTAACAATCGCCGATACGAAACGCTCCGCCCCAAACTCTTCAGGTTGATAGTAGTTTCCAATTTTTTGTCCAGCTCTTCCACGAAAGTCCTTTTCCCTTTCTCCTTGAGCAATAATCCTTCTGCCTGGTGCTCAAAATCGTCCTTGGTGATCATCTTCTTGTCCAACAGGGAAAATATCAGACGGTCTATAATAAGCGGTTTAAAGATTTCTGCCACATCCAGATTCAGGGTAAATCTGCGAAAATTGGTGGTATGCAAAAGGCCAATACGGGGATCGAGATGGGTTTTATAGATTTCACTCAATACCATAGAATACATGATTGAGTTGCCAAAACTGATCAGGACGTTCAAGTGATTTTTCGGCGGTCTCCTGGACCTTTCCTGAAAACAGAAATCTTTGTTATTAATAATCAAATCAAAAGCCTGATAATAATGTTCGCGTATGTGTCCTTCCAGTGCCATAAGCTGGCTGATGTCCCAGCAGTCCCCGACTCCCTGGGCCAGGTTTTCAATTGACGAAATCATTTCCGCAAGTTCCCGGCCCCTGTTCTGGTAATATTTGAGCACCTGCCTGATATTCCGGTAGGCCCCGCTTACAAAAGCCCGGGCCAATACCAGGCGTTTTTCGGGGTCCTGGTAATATTCTGCCTGCTTGAGGATCATATACCCTGAGTTTAGATGTTCCCTCGGGTAGAAAGTACCCATATAGTACCCGAAGTAATTAAAGTAATGAATCAATATTTCTTTTTGGGAGACAAATTCCAGCAAGCTTTTATTGAAGTTGACCTCCCCAAAAGCCATTATTTCTTTGATGTCCTCCACAGGTAGGTATCTCTTCCCTGCTTCCGTCTCAAAAACAAGGGTGTTGTCTTTTCGCTTCAGTTCACCTTCTGAAAAAATAAAAAGGCTTTTCTTCATGCAGGGCCTCCTATGACCAGCAAAACTCTGCATAGGCGCAGTTGCGGCAAAACACAATTTTTTTCGGCGCCTGCGGCACATCCTGGTAGATTATCCTGAGAATATCTTTCTTGGCTTTTTCTATATCGGCTATGAGTCCATCATTTAACTCAACCCTAATTTTTTTCTTTTCCTTGGGGAACAGCAATTCCCCCACCGCCTCCACGCCTCTTTCTTTCAGTTCCAGGAGATAAAAGGCCAACTGCATCATGGCGCTTTTTTCATACTTCGAACTTTTCTTTACTTCACCGATAACCAATTGTCCCTTCTCTTTGCGCAGGACGTCAAGTTTAATATGACCCACGGTAATTTCTTTTTTATCCCTTTGATAGGTGTTTTCCCCGATAAACCTTCCTAAATCAATATTAGGGTTGTCCTGGTCAGGGACAAGGTGCCTGGCCATCAGCCACACTTCTCGCTGACAGATGTAATAGTACCATACCAGGGTACCAGTCACGTGGAGGTCATTTTCGGGCATAGCACATCACCTTCCGATGGCAGCAAAACGGTCATAGTAGCCGGTTAACGGAGCGGATGAATTCCCGGAAATCAGACAGGTTCTGTTTCAACACTATGTACACTATTTCCGGGTCGATCCTGGCATAATCATGAACAAGGACATTGCGAAACTGGGCCATTTTCTGCAGCTTGGGCAGTAAATCCCGGGATACAACACCTTTTTCCTCCAATACGGCAAATATATCCTTGTTGTCGATAGGTTCCCGCCAGCCGTTGTCAGCGATTATATGGCTTCCAATGTCCAGGCAGCATTCGATAGCTAAATGAAGCGTCCGTTCCACATAACGACGAGTTTTTTTATCCAACCGAAATTCATCCGGCGTCACAACTTGTGACTCCTTAAGGTCCGTGAAGTAATCCGCAAGTTGCGCTATTTTGATCTTAAGCAACTCAACATTGACCATCTTGTTTGCCTCCCAAAGCTCTCTGGATAAGCCGTTGATTCCTAAGTTCCAAGACCGGGGCAAAATCAAAATACTCTCGGCGGGAATGCACATCAAAGGCCATCCGGTAGGCATGATCCTTTTCCACAATCAGCCGCCCGGCTTTTCGAACTTGATGCTGAAGGTACAGGGGCGCAGACTGCATGTCCACTACATCCACATCCCTCCCCGCCATCCGCGTCAGTTCTCCGGCCAGGCAAAGCTTTAAATCAAACCGCTCATGCTTAGACAAACCGGGTACAAACAGCACGGCGATGTCAATATCGCTGTCCGTCCCGTCCTTTCCGGTTGCGACTGAGCCGAAGAGCCAAGCGGCAGAAATTTTGGGATCATTATGCAGGTATTCGGTGATTTGTGGTAAAGAGGCATTCATTTAATCACACCTCAATCATTTATAGCTGGGCCTGATGTTTCGAAACCGTTGCGAATAACGTGCGTCCCCTTTGCATTTAGTATAGAAACGCCTGATGTTCTGCTTTGTATCCTGTTCGAGGACTGTAGTACAATCCCTTTTCACTATTCGGAACCCAAAATAGACTTGAGTCATTTCCAAAATCAAAAGGATGCTTTTCCTGTATCTTTTTAACTCGAATTTGCACTACGTAATCGCTCAATTTAGCGCCAACCAACCGTAACAACGCACGCCGGGTAAATTCTGATAAATCCGGTTCTTCCTTAACAGATGGAAGAACCTTCCGAATCAATGCCCAATCAATGTTTTTCGGCTGCTGCAAAAGCTCCCGATATGCTTTGGAAATTTGCGTTGCTTCTTTGTCATATTCGATAAAGACATCTGCAACTTCGCCTATTGAATCAATCAGAGTGAATTTCTTTAGCTCGTCAAAATCGAGGCCTAAAACTCCTAGCTCCCAAATATCTTTGATCGTACCATTCAAGCCATTGGCCTTAAGCTTCCGGTAATACGCTTCAACCAATGCACGATATTCTGATTCCAGCACCCTCTCTTTTTCCTTCAATAATTCTTTGGTTATACTCATCTCACTAGTGCTATAAATCCAGGAACAGTCCTTTTCCAAATGTACAATATAAAGTGGGCAGAATGTTCCTTTCATTCCCTCCCGGTTGATTCGTCCGGCAGTCTGAATCAGGGATGAGAGTGGCGCTAAATCGCGGAACCCCATATCAAAGTCCAAATCCACCCCTGCTTCAATAGTCTGTGTCGAAACCAAAATAACCGGTTTCCCCTTTTTCAGGCATTTCCTAACCAATCTAATAATGCGCTGCCGATGTTTCGGAATAAGATTGGTTGAAAGACACGCTAATACGGTTCCATGTGCTAACTTCTTTTCCTTACGCAACTCTCGGAGTTGCCTAAAGACATCAATACTTCGTTGAATAGTATTGACCACTATCAGTACTGACGGATTCTGACCCTGCTCTTTGTTGCCAGTATTTTCTTCGTCCTTAACCCGCCATTCTTTGATTATTTCATGCACAAAATCACAAAACGAAACAGTATCCAATCCAGTTTTAAAGTAAGGAACAAATTGAGTGCGTTTCAAAACCTCAAAATACCTTGGATAGTCCGGCAGAAGCTCAATGGCTGCAGGGCTTACGCCGCTCTCACACGGTACATATTCGTGTAATAATTTTATCCCCTGATCTAGCAACATCGGTTGAGTCGCTGTCATTAAAATGAAGCGGGTACCAAAAAACTCCCCTACCTTCTGGAGCAAAGCCCCAATTAACGGCATTTTTTCATGCGCAATTGATTGAATTTCATCCAAAATCACTATACTGCCGGCTAACTTGTTGATTTTTTTCAATGACCGATTGGCTCCTGTAAATAAAGAATGGAATAATTGGACAAAAGTGGTCAGAACCACCTTGCCTTCCCATGCCTCTACCAGCATCAACTGCTTATCGACTAAAATATCTTCCCGTTTTTTGTTAAACTTTTGTTCAGTAATGTCTGCTAAACGATGATGTACAACCAGGCTGTCCGGGAAAATAGTCTCATAGTCACTCCGGGTTTGCTCGATGATATTAATAAATGGTATTGCAGTGATAATCCTCGGAGTATATCCCTCCAAATGTGCAATGCGGTTTTGTAATTTCAATGCTGCTTGTAACGACGCTAGCGTTTTCCCAATCCCTGTCGGGGCTGTTAAAGAAAAAAACCGTTGCTGTTTCACCTGCTCATCCGTCAGATTATCAATAGTCCCAACAATCGTTCTGCGAGCCTTTTCGCGGTTACCAGTGAGATCAGACTGCCTTCCTTTGTTTTTCTTCTTCAAATAAGAGTCTACTCTTTCCGGGTCCGTAGCCTGTACACAACTGTATTCCAATCCCCCCGAATCTGCTTTATCCGCATCAATTAACAGCGAGAAAAGATATACCAGCGGGAAATACCAATAGTTTGCATATTGTCGCTTTCCAGTCAGTTGGGCAGACATCTTCCAAAATAATCGCTCATTTTCGAATAGCTTCTGCACCTTCAATAGTTCTTGCATGGTTTGTTCATCAAAATATTTCCCCCATGGCGCTTCCGCAAAAATAGCAGGTAGTTTCTTCTGTAAATGAGTGGCTTGTCTTTTCAGGCATTCCTGTTCAGATTCCGCTTCTTTATTCAGAATTCCATTTACCTGCAATGATGAATGATGCCGTAGTGTACATATAAATCCTAAAAATGCTTTTATGGCTTCTTGATGGGTATCTATCCTGTAACACTTCAGTAAAAACGCATAAGTAAGACATGCAGAAATAAAAGAGTGCCCCTTGTCGGAAGACATAACACCATTCAACAGATAATCCTGGAAATAATCAGTATATTTCCCGAAGTCATGAAAGAGATAGACCCACCGGGCTATCTCCTTTACCTCTTCTAGGGGCATCCCCGGGAATACGACTGAAGGGGGAATGGCTTCTACCACCAGTTCAACCGGATTCATCAGATGATCATGCAATAATTGTTTTTCCCCGGTTTTTTTATCATAATGTGCATAATGACAAGCCATTCCCCTCACCCCCAACCCTAATCAGCTGAGCCAAACAATTCGTTCATTGCTAGCTAGATCAACATGTCGTTTCATTTTCGCCTTGATACGAGCGGCCGTCAGATTAATGAGCACATCTCCCATTCCTCTTGGTGTTAACCGCCGATCTTTATCAAACTCCATCGGCAACTCTTCCCGAATAAACTGGTAGCCTTCATCCGGTATATTGTCAAGACACAGGTCTTTCAGCAAAATGACCGGCAGCACCGAATCATACTCCAAAGCCTCCTCACTGCAACGGTCAATACCTTCAACTTTTCCCCCATACTCCAGCCATCCCAGATTATAAGCCGTGCCTATACTGACAGGTATATAAGCTGAACCGTATCCGTAGTCGACCTTCCCCAGAATACCATGCAGTGCATCCATGATATTTGTTTCCTTATGATGTACCCAAACCTGATAGTGCAAAGCGTCTGTACGAATATTAGCAGGAAGGATTAGTTCCGTCGGCGTTTGTGAATGGAATTCCTGGGACCCGTTTAGGTCATTATTGCTTTTAACCATCAGCAAATTCAGCGTCTGAATTTGTTTTTTTATCGGACCCCGCAACGCAACGGCAATATCGCAATTCTCCAGAGAAAACTGCTCATAGTAACTGTCCCGCTCCATTCCTAAGACTCCGGCCAGTATCCCGCAAATTGTCGTCCGGGGTGGAACGGAATATGTCAGCGAGGAAGAATTACAATAGTACCGACGGAAATGACCGATTTTCCCTTTCAGATGGAAGGAAAGAACATCCATAGCGATTATTCCCCCTTATGCATGGTCCGGAATCGATTCAAGTAGATCCAACACTTCCACCTGAACGGGAAGATTCTTAAACGATTCTTGTGCCAAAGCCGGATGCTTCCACAGCAACACTTTTTCGTATTTTCCGCTGATTTTTTCTAATACGTTATTCAAAGATCCAAAATCAACCTGTAGATCCGCCAGTTTTCGAATAGGCCGTGCTTCTTCATAATCAACTTTGATGAACCGGCGCAAATCACCCAAATACCCGTCAAACTCCGGCGTGTAAGCCACTTCCAGGTATAGCAAAGGAGACTGCCCCTGCTTGCTATCCGTCTGATTGCTCATCAAACCCTGCACTAACGCTTTGCGGAATAAGGTCAAATCGGCATCCGTCATTCCGGTCTTTTCAGCATTACGCTTGCTAACTGTCCCATAATGGGCCGTCAACGCGTAGTACACCTTATACTTTTTCCCAAACGTCGAATTATCTTCGTTCATAATGGAGGAAATAGTACTTGACTGTACCAATTCCACCGGGTGCAACGAATAACCCCAGGCCAACTGAATCGGGCCAGTATATGTCCGGGAAACACCTTCTACGGCCATAGCACTGCCAAACCAACGGATATCAATCAAACTTTCCCTGATGATAGCAGTTAGAAGCACGTTATTGAATTTAATTAGTTCAGCCTTCTTCTTGCTGTTTTTTAACACATCTTTTCTGTTCTGTATATACTGTTCCAGCTTATCTAAAGGCAATTCGGCCGCTTTAGCAAGTTCATGTAATACAGCATTTTGGCTGAGCAGTCCATTCACTTTTTCCTTATCCCGCAAGAAGCTGCCGACAACTGCATCGAACATAGTCTCCATCGACACCTTATTGTCGGCCAAGGTATCGACGAAAATCGGATACCCTTTAGTTTTGATGAAATCCCGTACATCCCGCTTGCGCCTGGCATCGCTCACCAGCATAGTATTCGTTTCGTAATCCATGCGCGGTTTGTTTTCCTGGTCAGGATCCCCATTCGCGTTACTCATAACCACATCAAACAAAAACAGAAAGTCCCGGTTGCTGTTTACCTCCATCATGCTTGTCCCCCTTTATTATTATCTTAATTTTCCTCTTGTTGGTTACTTTCATCCTCTGACATCAAGCTTTGCTGTATCTTCTCTTCTGCCTTACTGGCGTCTGGTGCTTTTTTACCAACCATATATGCATACCCAGCCAACAAAAAGAACACGTTTCGTAATTCATCCAGTGTGGTTGCCGCCCCAGCAACAACCGGATCATAATAGGCATGATATCTGTTCATAAGTGCATCTGTGAAAGCATTCATCCGCCGGTATTGTAAAAGTTTTTCAGCTAAATCCAATGAAAGTCGCTGTATATCCCGTGTTTTCATTCCTTGATAGTTGATTTTTTTCAATATAGGTTTTGATTTATGACCTTTAATATATTGATCTAAGGCCACTCGATGAAGCAACACTCCTAAGTAAAACACCCCCTTGGCTTCAGTGTTAAATCCTTGTTCTTCAATAAAGTCCTCCATCCGCCGTATGGATTCTTGCACTCTTTCGTTTTTGAATGTCTGCTCCACAACCTTCACATCCTTTCCGAATATTGGTTGCACCAAAACACCTGATTCCTGCATCACCTGCATCAACGCGAGGTGATTCATAACCATATCGCGCAAGTAGAGATCGCTGCTTCCTTTTGGGTAATAAGGTAGGTTTAAAAATACTTCCCGCTTCTGCCGCTGGATTTGTGAAAGTCCTTCATCTATTGATTCCATTGCATATTGAAACAACTGGCGTGGGCTAAACAGTTGCTTCAATAATAGAGCTTTGTATATATCTAGGACCCTTTGAATATCCAATTGTTCTTTTTTCCTGGTGGACCGCACCGGAATTATCCGATATACTCTCCCCAGAGTCATACCCCATTTGTTCTGCTCCCGCATCCGGTTTTTCCAAACCCCAAAACGCTTCATGATTTCTACTAACCGTAAAGGAGGCACATCTTCCAAAGTCTCAATTACATTTATGGAATTCCCGTCCGTACGATGAAACACCAAATTGATAGTATATCCATTAGTGAATATCTGATATTCAGCTTCTGAAATCGCTTTTTTATACCAGTCTTCCGCATCTTTTGCCTGAAACACAAAATCCACAGCATCTTTAATATTGGGAAAATATTTATATGTTTCGAAAGGCGTAAGCAAACCTTCGGGCAAGATAAATACCTTTTCTCCGGCAATTCGTCCAGACAGGTTATTAGCTATATACCTTTCGCCCCTGCTGAGTTTTCCGTAGCACTGCTGACATACCGCATATGCATCATCATATCCGGACTTCTGGATATCCCTGGCTGAATTCACAGTGGTTGTAGTAAAGATTTTGTTTAACCCGGTTCGGGACAACTTCGCCAAATACTTATCACTGGCGACTTGCGGCATTTCCCGGTGACAAAGGTGACATGTTCGCAATTCTTGCTCATTCGCTTCAGGATCTTCTTCGGCGTCTAGTTTCAGTGATTTACGCACTAATGCATGATAATCAGGGTGTTCGTTCAACAGCAATTCCGAACCATCCGGGAAAAGCACAGCCGGAACAACTACGACAATCCTATCCCGCGGATTAATCTCCTCAGCATCTCGTATCATTTTTTCAACGGATACGTCCCGCCCAGCGGCTTGAAATACTCCTTTTTCTTTATTATAAAGAAACTGCTCACCCTGAGGATCATACCATTTATCAGTCGCCAAGAAACCTTCTTTGGTTTTAGATGCCTGAATGTACAATTCCGCTTCCTGTAATTGCTGCAAAACCCGACCCAACTCGCTGTCCTGCATGTTGAGCTTGCGTAACTCCAAAAATAAATCGCTTAATACAGTTCCTATTAAATACTTTACGTCTTTCAATGCGCGGACTAAAAAAATCTGCGCTGATGCTGCCTTGTTATTTCCAAAGTAATAAAGCTCCCGTTCCGTCCTACTATCCGAATGAAACTTAAAATACAGCCGTTTCTTATTCAAATCAAAAACCAGTTTAGCCGAGCAAGGAACTTCTCCTTTGTCAGCTTTAACTTTTGGCAATGGTGCAAATGGCAAATTGTCTGTTTCCGGTTGCATCGAGCCAATTTGAGTTGTGATTTGAGTTAAATTCAATTTTTCCACCTCCCTACCAAATTATTCTTGGGATAATTGTAATATACTAGTATGCAAAATGCAATTCCTTATTTGAAAAAAAAACCAATTTATTATTCGCTTCCTCGCTATTAAGTGAGGTGAAACAGTTGTTCCGTAGCAATTGGGCTGTTACCTCATCTTAGGATAGCCCGAAAAAACAAGTTTTCCAATGATGAGGGAGGCCCCCATATGTGGGTAACATTTAAAATGTCGATGGGCAATACAAAATGCTCATGTCCCTGGTCCCATCGGCAACTTAGTTGCCCCCACCGGTGGGTTGGCAGTCAAGGCAACCGCCTATAAATCTTGACCTAACCACATAAATGTTAAACGGAACCCTTAAACCATATGGGTATGAAAAGTGGTAGGGTTACCCTCAGTTTTTAGCAAGGAACCATTATTAATTGCATAATCACACTGGTTTGTTTTATATTATAGTTAGTTTACCTAACAAGGATTTGAAATTAATACACTAGTATGCTTGTTTTAGCCTACCTACAAGGATTTGAGAAAAACACCGGCCAACGGTGTTTTTCTCATTTTCCTCCTCCCGCTATCTCCACACACCCAAATCCCTGGGCGTTCTTCCCGCCTAGGCCCGCATCCACCGCCAACTGCAGCAGGGGTATAGGCCCGGTTAAAAGCAGCTTACCGGAATAACCCTTGATTATGATGCCTTTATAATTGATGATATGCATCCTTTGTCTTCCCAGGGCTTTGGCCCGGACTTCCCCCGCGGGAGGTTCGGTCCCGAAAAGAGCCTTGTATTTTTTTTGCAGGTTGCTGTTCAACAGTCTGTCATAATCGGGTTCTCCAGGTTGAAAGTAACAAGTGTATTTGCGCCCGTCAGGCCTCAGCAATGTGCTGTACAGGACAACAGGAGAGAGGGTCCATAAAGGGACTTCTTCTTTTTCCACCTTGAATTTTTGCGCATAAACCTTTTCAACAGCTGCCTCTGATTCCCCCAGTCTTATGTATCCCCTGGTCAGCAAGGTATTGACCAGCGATTGGCAGAACTCATCCACCGGCGAAGAGACGGTTAGCTGTATTTCGTTTGTAAACTTGATAGAGTTTTGACTTTTATCAATAGCAAACAGACCCCGCAAAAGGGAAAAAGCAAACATTTTAAAGGTCCGTTTCCCATCCAGAAAGCCTTTTTCATGCAGGAAAGCGGCCAGTTCGGCATCGATGGAATTGTAGATGGCAGCTTGGGCAATATGGTTATAATGAATTGGCAGGATTACATCAGCCTTCACAGGTCTAAGATGAATAGTAAGATGAATGTTTCTCCCTCCTCACGATGCGTGTTACTCAATCCAGCGTCTTGTAAGGCTAAGAATCTATTTTTCCATATTCTACTAAAAATCTACATCACCTGCATATCTTTACCATTTTTATCATAGAAAAAATGTGATTTCAAACGCTAATTAAAAGTTTGAAATCACATCCTGAATGCTGGCATTATCCACTCTTTTTTGCTACATGGTAACACAACCGCTTTTCAAACAGACTCTTTCCTCATCCGGAGAGACTCAGGCGTGACTTCCAGCAGTTCGTCATCAGCGATAAACTCGAGGCACTGCTCCAGGCTCATCTGCCTGGGCGGGACTAGGCTGACCGATATTTCCCCGGTGGAACTGCGCATATTGGTCAACTGCTTCTTCTTGCAGACATTGATCAGAAGATCCCCGGGACGGGCGTGCTCCCCGACAACCATGCCCCGGTAAACCGGCACACCAGGCCCAACAAAGAGTTCACCGCGCTCCTGGGCCTTTTCCAGGCCGTAAGAGTTGGTTTCCCCGGTCTCGAAGGCCACCAGGGATCCCCGCTGCCGGGTCTGAATATCCCCCCGGTGAGGGGCGAAGTGGTGGAAGGAATGGTGCATCGTACCCAGGCCCTTGGTGTCGGTCAGGAACTCCGACCGGAAGCCGAACAGACCGCGGGTGGGAACGTGGAAGTCCAGGTGCACACGGCCGTCGCCCTGGTGAATCATGTTCACCAGTTCGCTCTTGCGCGGCCCCAGCCGCTCCATCACGATCCCCACGTATTCTTCCGGGACATCTATGACCAGTTCCTCAATTGGCTCTTGTTTGACCCCGTCCTTCTCCCGCTCGATTACCTGGGGCCGGGATACTTCGAACTCATACCCCTCCCGGCGCATGGTTTCAATGAGAATGGACAGGTGCAGTTCCCCCCTACCGGAAACCAGGAAGGCGTCCGGGGAACCGGTGGATTCCACTCGTAGGCTGACATCAGATTCCAGTTCCCGCATCAGCCTCTCACTGACTTTGCGAGAAGTGACATATTGGCCTTCGTTTCCGCAAAAGGGACTCTTGTTTACCCGGAAGGTCACGGCCACGGTGGGCTCATCGATGCTGACAAAGTCGAGGGGGACCGGATGTTCCGGGTCGGCAATGGTGTTTCCCACGTTGATGTCAGGCAGACCCGCCACCACCACGATGTCCCCGGCGCCGGCCTCGTCTACCGCCACTTTTTTCAACCCGTCAAAAACGAAGAGTCCTGCCAACCGGTGGCTCCGGGTGGCTCCGTCAAGCCCAATCACCGCCACTTCCTGCTTGGCCCGGATGTGGCCCTGGTGAATCCGCCCCACGGCCTGCCGGCCCAGGTAAGTGTCATAATCGATCATGGTCACCCCCAGCTGCAAGGGAGCTTCAGGGTCACCTCCCGGAGCGGGAATCTTATTGACGATCATTTCGAAGAGGGGTTTCAGGTCGGTCCCCTCAGATTCCGGCTGGAGCGAGGCCTGTCCCGCTCGCGCGTTGGTGAATACCACCGGGAAGTCAAGCTGGTCTTCACCGGCTTCCAACTCGATGAGCAGTCCCAGCACTTCGTCCTGCACCTCGTCCGGGCGAGCGTGGGGCCGGTCGATTTTATTAATCACCACGATGGGGGCTAACCCGGCCTCCAGCGCTTTGCGGAGAACAAAACGTGTCTGCGGCATCGTCCCTTCGAAGGCGTCTACCAGGAGCAGCACGCCATCCACCATTTGGACGATGCGTTCCACCTCACCGCCAAAATCAGCATGACCGGGGGTATCGACGATATTCAGCTTATAGCCGTTATAAAACACAGCCGTGTTCTTGGCCATGATGGTGATGCCGCGTTCCCGCTCCAACTCGTTCCGGTCCATTACACACGCTTCCACTACCTGCTTCTCGTGAAAAACGCCGCTCTGTTTCAGCATTCCGTCCACCAGGGTAGTCTTGCCGTGGTCGACGTGGGCGATAATAGCCAAATTACGAATCTTGTCCCGTTCCATATTGATCCTTTCCGAAATCCTTTTTGTTATCACTGCTACTAATATTACCCCATTTTTGAACCGGTTTAAACCTCTAACTCCCTGTATCTTCTTGCCGCCAGTGCCAGCAGCCACCGGAACAGGCCTATCGCCGCCCCGCCCATTATGAGCAGCAGCACCATGTAACCCAGCCACCAGGGGATGTACAGTGCCAGAATGACGGTGATCACCGCCATCACGATCAGCCACAGCAGGGTCGCCAGCATCCCGAACACGACATTGAGGTTATTCTTGACGGCGCGCTGGGGGTTGTCCCAGGTGAAAAAGGGGTGGAAGAGGTCGATTAACAGACCGAGGTTGGTTACTGCCGCCACTGCCGAAAAACTCAGGACCGCCAGAGCCAATGCGCCCAGTCCCGGCAGCCGGCCAAGGACCACGGCCACGATGAAAAAGGGCAGAGAGCAGGCATAGTTTACCCCAAGGATATACCAGAACTTGGCGGTGATTTGTGCCTCGGGGTTGACTGGAATCAGCTGGGAAAACCAGAATAGCCGCCCCTCGCGGGAAAGTGCCGAAGGAGCAAGCGGAAGGGTGCCCGCAATAAAGCAGGCAACGGCCACAATAATCAGCCCCAGATAGGGCCGTTGGCCCAGCAGCGGCGCAAATTTCGCCACATCCGCCGCTTTGTTCCCGGAAATAGCGGGCAGCAGCAGCAGGAAGGGGACGATAACCGCCACCGGCAGGACATTCATAACGTAAACCGGCGTTCGCAAAAAAAGCCGGTGTTCACGGAGCAGCAGTGCCTTGAAGGTCGAGGAGGCTTCCCAGACCCCGGCCAATGAGCGTGTGCCCCGGCGCCGGCGGGCCACCTCTTCCCCCGCCAGCAGCCCCCGGTAGAAAAACCGGTTCCCCAGCGCCAGCATCAGGAACACAAGAACGGCAGTCAAACCAATAAACAGAACCAGATTGATCCAACCCTCTCCCGTACCGGCGAGGGAAAGGGCTTTTGTCGCCCAGACCGCGGGGGGGAAACTCTTTTCGATACTTCCCACAAGAGAACTGTTCGACCTGATGATTTCCTCAAGTGAATTTAGTTCCCGGCCTTTGGGAAGTGTCTGCACAAAGAACTGCATGCCAAGCCCGAACACAATCAACACGGCGTAGGTGAAAAACGTAAACAAGTCCTTCAACCGCTTGCTGCCGGAGCGGCTCATCAGGACCGTTGCCAAAGCCGCTGCCGGTGCCAGGGGTACTACCGGAAAAAAGACAAAAACCAGGACCGCAACCAGGCCGAACATAAGCCCCATCCCTTCCCCTGCCGCAAAAATCACGAGCGGGGGGATTAGAAAAAAGGCCAGCACCAGGTACTGGTTAAACACCACCAGGGAGAATTTTGCCGCCAGCACCTGAAAGGGCTTGAGAGGCAGGGACGCCAGCAGCGCGTTGTCCTGGGTGAAATAAAGCGTGCCGATGATGGCGCTGACCCCGAAAATGAAAATGACCAGGCCGGACGTGACCAGACTAAGTGCCAGACCCAGTGCCGGCTGCCCCAACATTTTGCCGCCGGCGTAAAGCCCCGAGGACAGGAGAAAATAAAATGACAGAAGGGCAGAGCCGCCAATCCCCAACCCGATAACTGCCAGGGCGGGCTGCCAGAGTTCCTTCTTCTGCTTGATGTATTTTTGTTTCATGACCGACAGGCCAAAGTAGTTCCTGAATGTGACCTTCAACAAAGCGCGAAAAGGGCTCATCGTTCCGTCAACTCCAAGAAGATATTTTCCAGGGTCTCTTTCCCTCGGTGCTCCTTAATCTCTTCCATGGTGCCGCTGAGGATTATCTGGCCTTTGTTAATGATGGCGATCCTATCGCACAGCTTTTCCGCCACTTCCAGGATGTGGGTGGAAAAAAACACGGTGTGGCCCTGGCGGCAGTGGTCGGCCATTAGATCCTTAAGGACGAAAGCGGAGTGCGGATCAAGCCCTACCATGGGCTCATCCATAATCCAGACTGGCGGGTTATGCAGGAGGGCTCCGGTGAGAACGAGCTTCTGCTTCATTCCGTGGGAAAAGCTCTGCACCAGATCCCCGATGGCCTCCTCAATTTCGAAGATTTTCAGGTAACGTTCGATCTGCTCCCGGCGTGCCCCGGTTGGCACCTGGTAGACATCGGCCAGAAAGTTCAGGTACTCTATCCCGGTCAGCCGTTCATAGACCTGGGGTTGATCGGGGACAAAACCGATGCTGCGCTTGGCCCCCAGGGGATCCGCCGCCATATCGACGCCGGCCACTTTGACACTGCCGGAGTCGGGCTGCAGCAGCCCGACAATCATCTTGATGGTTGTGGTTTTTCCGGCTCCATTCGGCCCCAGGAACCCGAAGATCTCACCCGGATTCACCGTCAGGCTGATATTGTCTACGGCTTTGATTTTTCCCTTGGCATAGGATTTGGACAGGTTGCGAATTTCAATCATTCGGCTATTCTATTCCTTCCATACTAATCAGGGTCTAATTACCGCGGTCAAATCAATCTCGGCCCAATCCCCGTGCCAGCACGGGCGGCCCCTCTGCAGGGGCTCACTATATTGGTCTGTTTTTGGTAAAAGTCCGGCCGTTCTGTGTCCAGGTGATACTGATGTTGGCGATTACCGGGCCCATTCCCATTATCTCTTCCTTGGTCATATTCCTGGTATCTAATCGGATTTTACCTTCCATGGTGATCGGGTCGTCCGGCTGTAACGCCGTTACTTGCACCTGCAGGGTGCCGTCCTTTCCCAGAATTCGCTCTTGAAATTTATCATTTATCTGCAGCTCGACCTTCACATTTTGAAACTCCTGCTTGCTGTTTTGGGACAGGCTGAGGTTATAACTGAACTCCTGCAGATCAGGGTTGTTGTTCACACCACCCAACCCGGTGTTCATGCCGTACTGCCATGGGTCTTTGTCAGCTGTCCCGCTGGAACAGCCAGTTAATACGGCGAACAGGATCACCAATAAAAACGCTAACCCCTTTTTCATTGTCCTGCCTCCTGTGCCCTATGCTTCGTTTCCAGAATCCGCCTTCCCTACCCGGCCGGCCTTATCGCAGGGTCCGCCTTTCATCAGGAGTTCCTTACCGTCTTTTCGACAATGGGGTTTCAATTCCTCTAATCGGCCTTCATTAGTGAACTAGAAAAGGCACCCATTAACATTTTGCTCAGCTGTTTGGCTGCTTCTTCAAAGGTGAAGCCATTTTTGAGGATAAAGTCGGGGGTGAGGACAGCCTGGAAGGAGGCCATAATTACCGCCGTCACGATCCGGGGGTCAACGTCCCAGAAAGCAGTGCCCCCCTTCCGCATCAGAACCTCGATGCCACTTCGCGCCCGTTCCGCCCTGAATTTCTCGATTTTCTGCCACAGGTGCGGATAGTGCCGGCGCAAATCGTCGAGCCCCTGCTGGGTGATGATAAACTGCCCATGAGAGGTAAAGTATTTGATTACACTGGCCATAATGGTAGGGGGGTTTTCCTCGGTGGCCAGGATGTTTTCCACTTCCCGGCCGGCATCAGCCATAAATTCGTCCAGGGTGGCCTCAATAACCTCTTCCTTGCTCCGGAAATATCGGTACAGTGTTCTTTTACTGATTCGGGTACGGGCGGCCAGTTCGTCCATGGTTGTGTTGTGAAAACCCCGGGCCAGCGACAATTCCCTGTAAGCCTCAATGATCCGGTCTCTGATACCCAAGAGTGACACCACCTTCGGCTAAACGATCTTCTTTTTGAACTTCATAATGCTAATGGTCAGGAATATCACCGAGAACACCAGAAGTGAAGTCACCTGCCCCACCAGGTATTGAAACCCGATACCCTTGAGCACAATGCCCCTGATGATGTCCAGGTAATAGGTCAATGGGATAATGTTGCTGATATAGTAGATGACCCGGGGCATGGCGGCCCGGGGGAACAGGAACCCGGACAGCATAATGCTTGGCAGCATCACGAAAAACGACATCTGAAACGCCTGCATCTGGGTTTTGGCGATGTTGGAGATCAGAATCCCCAGTCCCAGCGAGGCAGTTATAAAAAACAGAGTTAACAGGTAGAGCTGCATGAGGCTCCCGCGAATAGGCACATGGAAAACCAGGAAACCCACAAGCAAGGCCACCGTAATCTGGACATAGCCCAAGACTATATACGGCACAATCTTGCCGATCATCAGTTCATATGATTTTATCGGAGTCACGATCAACTGCTCTAAAGTGCCCCTCTCCCTCTCCCGCACGATGGCAACTGATGTCATGATCACCATGGTCATGGTCACAATGATGCCCAGAATGGCCGGCACCATATAATAAGCTGTGATTCCGTCCGGGTTATACCAGGGGCGAACCCTGATGTCATACGGAGCCGCCCTGACGTGCATCTTCTGGAACAGGATCTCCTGAGACTTGAGCAGCCCAATAGAATTGGCGGTGGCTACAGCCTGGTTGGCAACCATGTTGTCGCTGGCATCCACGATCACCTGCACCGGCGAGGACTCTTCCCGCTTTAAGTTCCGGGCAAAGTCCGGGGGAATGATGATGCCGACTTTTCCCTGGCCGCTGTCAATTGTTCTGTTAACATCCGAGAAGCTGCCCGCGACGTACGTGATGTCAAAGTAACCGGAAGCGGAAAAGGCTTCAACCAGTTCCCGGCTCTCACTGGACAGGGACTGGTCAAAGACCACCGTGGGAATATGTTTCACTTCGGTTTGAATGGCATAACCGAACAGAAGCAGCTGGATCAGAGGAAGCATGAAAACGAGACCAAGGGTCATTCGGTCCCGCCGCATCTGCAGGAATTCCTTATATAACACGGCAATTATCCTGCTCATTTGGCAACCTACCTCCTTTCACGTTTGGCGAGGGCGATGAAAACATCTTCCAGGGTCGGCGTAATCCGCCTGGGCAGGATACCGGTAAAGGCTTGCAGGGCCGCCACACAGGATTGATCTTCAAGCAGCACGTGAAGCAGCGGGCCGTGGAGGCTGCACTCCCTGACGTAAGGCAGCCCTTCGATGCTGCTGATTCTGTTCATGGCATCGGGGAGATCAAGCTCCACCAGGAAACCTTCCAGCACATTTGACTTCAGGTTGTCCGGGGCGTCCAGAGCCAGAAGCTTCCCGCCCGAGATGAAGGCGATCCTGCTGCAGCGTTCCGCCTCATCCATGAAATGGGTAGTAACTATGACTGTGGTACCTTCGTTGGCCAGCTTCTGAATGATATTGAAAAAAGCGCGCCTGCTGGTGGGGCTGACGCCGCTGGTGGGCTCGTCGAGAAAGACGATGGAGGGCCGGCAGATAATGGCGCACCCCAGAGCCAACCTTTGTTTCCACCCGCCGCTCAAATTGGACACCAGTTCACCTTCCCTGCCGGTGAGTCCCGCCATGGTAATCATTTCCGCGATGCGACTGCGCCGCTCCCCATTGGGAATACTGTAAATACCGGCATAAAAGTTCAGGTTTTCCTGCACGGTCAGGTCGTCATAGAGACTGAATTTCTGAGACATATACCCGATGTGCCGCTTGATCTGTTCGCTTTCCTTGAGGAGGTCAAAACCCAGCACTGTCGCCGAGCCGGATGTGGGTTCCAGGATACCGCACAGCATCCTGATGGCCGTAGATTTGCCGGCACCATTCGGCCCCAGAAACCCGCAGATCTCACCCTGCCCGATATCGAGCGTCAGGCGGTCAACCGCTGTGAAGCTGCCGAATACCCGGGTCAGTTCCCGGGTGCTTATGGCGAAGTTCATCAGAACACCTCTTTTTCCGCCAGAGCCACAAATACGTCTTCCATGGAAGGAGCCACCTCATTCATCGAGACAATCTTGATATTTCGCCGGGAACAGCAGCCCTCAATAGCCGTGCGGGCGGCGGGAACATCGCCCACCACCACATGGTATCTATCTCCATAGAAAGAGGCGTCCATCACCTCAGCCATACCCTCGAACAGGTACGGGTCCTTCACCTCAGCCCGCACTTCCAGGAGCCGGTGCCGAAAACTCGCCCGCAATCTGGGAGGCGAGTCAACCGCCGTCAGCTGGCCGCTGCTGATAAAGGCCACTACGGAGCACAGTTCGGCTTCGTCCATGTAGGGGGTGGAAACAAGAATCGTCATGCCCTCCCTGTTGAGGCGGTAAAGAATCTTCCAGAACTCCTTGCGGGATTCCGGATCAACCCCGTAGGTTGGCTCATCAAGCACAAGCATGTTGGGCCGGGTAATCAGGGAGCAGGTAAGGGCCAGTTTCTGTTTCATCCCGCCGGACAGATTGTCGGCAAGGCGGTTCCGAAAATCGCCGAGGTTGGTTATTTGCAGGATTTCATCGGCCCGCTGTCTGATGGTATTTTTGTTCAGTCTGTACATGGCACCAAAGAAATTGATGTTCTCCATCAGTGTCAAATCTCCATACAGGCTGAATCGTTGGGGCATGTAACCCAGGTTTTCTTTGGCTTGTTCCATCCTGCCCTGGGGGTACCCCATCAACGATACCTGCCCCCGGTCAGGGGTAATGAGGCCGCAGATCATCCTCATCAGGGTGGTCTTTCCCGCCCCATCCGGCCCCACCAGGCCGAATATATCCTGTTCCTTGACATGGAGGCTGATCCCGTCAACCGCTGTATTGCTGCCAAAGGCCTTACTAAGACCTTCTGTTCTAATCATGCGGCCCTACCTCCGATCAAAAGTCACATCCGCGGGCATTCCGGGTTTAAGAATGCCTCCCCCGTTGTTGATTCTGATCTTGACGCCGAACACAACATTGGTTCTTTCTTTTTTGGTCTGAATCGACTTGGGGGTGAATTCACCCCTGGACGCAATTTCGGCCACGACACCTTCGAAAACCTTGGCCTCCCCACTGACGGCGACCTGGACTTTCTGGCCGAGTTTAATGGCCGGCAGATCATCTGTGGGAATGTACACCTTTACCCGCAAATCGTTAAGGTCGGCGACCGTGGCTACGGAAGCCCCCATCTGGACGTATTCGCCCTTTTCGTAATTCTTGCTCACAATCACCCCATTAATTGGGGAGTAAACTTTCAAATCTTCAAGCATGGCATCTGTGGCCTTGAGCACAGCTTTACTGCGCTCAACTTCCGCCCGGGCAGCAGAGATCAACTCGGGCCTGTTTCCCGATTCCAGGAGGCTCAGCCTCGCTTCCGCGGCCTGCAGCCGGTATTTCTCCAGGTCGGCACTCACCCTGGCCCTGTCCAGTTCCTCCTGGGAAATGGCCCCTTCGTCGAACAGAGTCTGTTTCCGGGCAAGGTCTGTATTGGCCTTGTCGAAGCTGACCCGGGCCATATTGGCATTGGCCGCTGCCTCTTCCCTCTCCTGCGCCCGAGCGCCGGAATTAAGGTCGGCAAGCTGTGCTTCCGCCTTTAACAAAGCCATGGCGTCCCGCTCCCTCTGAGCAGTCAGGTCGTTGCGGGAAAGCTCCGCCACCGGCTGCCCGGCTTTCACCGAATCGCCTTCCTGAACGGAAAGTGTTTTGATGGCCCCGGGCGTTTTGGCAGTCAACTCAACACTGGTGGCCTCGATGGTTCCAGTGGCCTTAATGGCCGATACCCCCCGCGCAAAAATCCCGCGGTACCCCAGGAAAGAACCCGCTGCCAGCAGCAGCACAACCAGGACAACTGCTGCCCTCTTTTTGATTCCCATTAGGTTGTCCCTCCTCCAGTGTTCATGCCCCAATTCATATTTCTGTAAACCGGCGTTTTCCAGGAGGCGTCCGGTTTGGATTTGGTAAACTATTGCCACCCTTGCAGTTTACCTGGTTCCAGAATAGCACTGCCCCTTGTTGATGACAACACATTTATTTCGACAATCACAGGCACCGTCTTTGGTGGCACCGCTCAACGCCGCCACCCGCCAGGGCCGCTTTTCCGGCATGACCTGCCGCGTCTTCGGCACTTGAAGGCGTTTTTTCGGCTCAAATGGGGTGGAATAAGGGCCTGAAAATGCTGCGGCGCTGTCCCCAACCACGATCGGGTCCCCTCAAACCCGCGCCAGTCCTGCCCCGCCGGTACTCTCTGTTTGGTTGCAGAGAGATTGGCACGGGAATTGCGTATTTAGGTGGGCAGGAGCGACCAAGAAAAAAAGAGAGGTGAGTTCCGATGGGAGTTAACTGTGAACACTGGAAGGAATACGACTCAGTCAGCGGCCCCGTCAGTTTCTGCGAAGTGTCCGCGTTCGGCAGCAAGCTGACGGCCAAGGAACTGGAGGTAATCGGCTGTACGGCGAAAAAACGTGAGGTTTGTGACACGGTAATGGAGTTTAACATGGGTACGGCGGCTGTGCCCATGGCTGCCCCGCCGATAACGCCTACCATCTCCTGTGACCCGCCCAAGGATGTGGCGGCAACCACGGTCGGCGTCTCGGAAAAGAAGGCCGCGACCCCGTTTTTCAACCTCCTGGTACTGGGAATTCTGGCTGGCGCCTATATCGCTCTGGGTGCGGAACTATCCACCATGATCACCAACGACCTGGCCAAATTTGTGGGCGACGGATTGTCAAGACTGTTTGGCGGCTTCGTCTTCTCCCTGGGCCTGATCCTGGTAGTAATCGGCGGAGCGGAACTTTTCACCGGCAACACCCTGATGGTTACCGGGTGGCTGGAAGGCAAAATCAACGGTCGTCAGGTGCTGCGCAACTGGACAATCGTGTACTGTGCCAACTTCATCGGTGCCATTCTGCTGGCCTGGTTCTTCTATAATTCGGGCCTCTGGAAGGTAAACGGGGGTCTCGTCGGCGCCAAGGCGGTTCTGATCGCCAACAGCAAGGCCAACCTGGCCTGGAATGAAGCATTGGTCCGCGGCATTCTCTGCAACTGGCTGGTGTGCCTGGCGGTCTGGCTGGCGAGCGCCAGCAGGGACGGTGTCAGTAAAATCCTCGCCATCGTCTTCCCGGTCACCGCTTTCGTTGCCAGCGGGTTCGAACACAGCATCGCCAACATGTACTTCATCCCGACAGGGATTTTCCTCAAGAGCCAGGCGGCTGTCCTGCCGGCAGTGGCCACCGCCCTGGGGACCGACCCGGCCGGGGCGACCGCGGCCTTAGCCAACCTGAACTGGGGTTCGTTCCTCGTGAAAAACCTGATCCCGGTGACCATTGGGAACATCATCGGCGGAGCCCTGTTCGTCGGTGCCTTCTACTGGAGCGTGTTCCTCAGACCCTCGTGGAAAGGCCCGTCAAAAAGTTCCAACGTCTCACCGAAACTGATCGGTGCCACCCTGACCCGGATTTTTACGCACCTTCATCTGTAGGGTAGACGGCTCAACAACAGAATAACAGCCTCACAGGACTTTAACGAAAGGGAGGAATCAATGATGACCGAACACAAATGCCCTTACTGGACTGAAACACAGACAATGAATGGTTGGGAATACTTCTGCCAGCTGGGAGCGTACGGGCAAACCATCCTGAAAGAGGATTTGCAGGCCATCGGATGCAACCGGCAAAAAAGGGATCACTGCCTGCAGACCATGATTGCCCGCCAGGGGTACGGTCTGGTCCCGACGGAAATCTCCATCTTCCCGAAGCCGAAGGCGGCACCCGCGGCCGCACCCGAAACCGAACCGCTGCGAAAAGCGGAGTAAGACACAGAAACCGCCAAGGCGGGAAAGTCAACCAAAGAAACAAAGAGGAGTGCCTTTATAAGGGCACTCCTCTTTGTTTCTTATTCCGAACCCATTGGCGGCACTGAGGTTGTTTACCCTGGTGACATTTCGGTGTTACCGCAGTTTTTGGCGAACCATTTGCCCCACTTCGTCCGCCAGCCTCTGGCCTTCCCGGAGCAGCCGGTCCTTTTCTGCGGCCAGCTTCTGGTTGAATTCCTGGTCCTTGATACCGCCCAGGTTTATTTCCACGTTATATATGGCACCCTGCAAGCCTGCATAAGCCATCAGTCCGGACACCCCGGCGTCGCTCAGGGCGTTGGGGTTGCCGCAGGTGACGGCCACCCGGCTCAGCTCCATAACCGCCAGGCAGTGCCGGGCCACTTCCAGCGGCAGGAGAGCCGCCTGCTTCGTCGCTTCCTGAATGGCCCGGGAGCGCGCCGCCTTTTCCTCATCTGTGCCTTTAGGCATCTGAAATGCCGCCATTACGTGGTTGAAGGCATTGGTGTCCTCGTCCACGAGGATGCCCAGGCGCTCCTTAAGCTCAACGCCCTTTTGAGCAACCTCCCGCATTTTTTCCTCGTTTTCCTTGAAACTCTCTTTGCCCACCGTCAGGCTTGCCACCATGGAGGCAAGGGCGGCTCCCATTGATCCGGCCAGGGCGGAGACGCTGCCTCCCCCCGGGGCGGGGGAATTGGAACCGAGTTCCTCAATAAACCCTTTCACCGTCAAGTCCATCAGTTTCATTAAGCCTGCTCCTTCCATTTACTCGCTCAATCTCGTCTCCAGGATTTGAGCCAGCTGGAAATTCTCCAGCCGGAGGTAAAATTCGGCGGCCAGGGCCAGTGCTTCCAGGGGAACCAGACCCACGATTTCACTTCCGATAACACTCACTCCGTAGCGGGAAGCCTCGCACTTGACCGTTTCCATGACCCGATGGAGGGGCACATCCCGGAAGTTGCACACATTGATGGTCACCTGGGCTATGTTCCTGTCCTCCAGCATTACCCCTAGGGCTTTGATGCTCTGGTACCCTCCGCTCGAACCCCGGATGGCTTTGGCGATGGCCTTGGCGATGTTAATATCGGAGGTGTTCAGGTTGACATTATAGGCGATAAGCGGCGGGCGGGCACCTACGGCGGTGGCGCCGGCGGTGGAGTGCACCCTGGCCGGCCCGAAATCGGGCTGCCGTTCCGGCAGGTGGATGGTTTCTTTTAGGCCCTCAAACTCACCCTTGCGCACGTTGGGGAGACTTTTCCGCTCGGGTCGGGTGGCGGCTGCTTCATACAGGTAAACCGGGATCTCCAGTTTCTCGCCGATTTCCCGCCCCAACTCCCGGGCCAGCCCGACGCACTCGTCCATGGTTACCCCGGAAATCGGAATGAAGGGGATGACATCAGTGGCGCCCATGCGGGGGTGTTCGCCCCGGTGCAGTTCCATGTTGATCAGTTCCTTAGCCTTCTGGGCTGCCAGAAAAGCTGCTCGTTTCACCTTTTCCGGTTCCCCGACAAAGGTCACTACTGAACGGTGATGGCTTGCGTCGGAGGAGTAATCCAGGAGTTTCACGCCTGCGACGCTCTCTATCACGTTAAGGATCTCCCTTATCACTTCCGGGCGGCGGCCCTCGCTAAAGTTGGGGACGCATTCTACAAGTCTTGCCATAATTGCCCTCCTGTGCTTGCTTTCCTTCTGTTTCGCCCAAATGCCCCGTTTCCCCTGACATCAAACCACCGATGCACAGCCCCCCATACCCTGCTTAGCCCCGCCTATGACTACCTTTCCGTCCTTGATTACTTTTTCCACTAGGTTGGTGCCGAAACGGTACGAAAGGTACTGGTACGTGGGGGCATCAAAGACGATCATGTCGGCTTTTTTCCCCACCTCGATGCTGCCCACCAACGCCGCCTGGCCGATGGCGTGCGCGGCATTGATAGTAACCGCAGAAATTACCTCCGCCGGAGTCATCTTGAGTTGGCGGCAGGCTATGCCCATCACTACCTGGAGGGAGTTAACCGGGGAACTGCCCGGGTTGAAATCGGTGGCCAGGGCCACCGGTACGCCTTCCCCGATTATCTTCCTGGCCGGGGCGTACTGTTTGCCCATCAGGCAAAAGGTGGTAGCCGGAAGCAGTACCGCGATAGTCCCCTGCCGGGCCATCAGGGCGATTCCCTGATCGGATACAGCCATCAGGTGTTCGGCGGACACTGCTCCGACCTCGGCCGCCAGTTCCGCCCCTCCAAGTGTACCAATCTCGTCAGCATGGATCTTGAGCTTGAATCCCAATTCCCTGGCGGCCAGCAGGATGCGGCGAGACTGTTCCACGGTAAAAACACCCTCTTCACAGAAGACGTCGCAGAACTCGGCCAGCTTCTCCCTGGCTACAGCCGGAAGCATTTCGTTTATAACAAGATTGACGAACTCTTCCGGATTATCCCTGTACTCCTCCGGTGTGGCGTGAGCCCCTAAAAAAGTGGGAACCAGGCCAACCGGGTGGAAAACATCCAAATCCCGGATCACCTTCAGCGTTTTGATTTCGTCCTCGAGGGTTAATCCATAACCGCTCTTGGCCTCGGCAGTCGTGGTGCCCTGGGCCAGCATCTGGTCCAGGTACTTACATCCGGCCAGGAACAGGTCTTTCTGCGAAGCCTCCCTGGTTTGCCGGACTGTTTTCAGTATCCCTCCGCCTGCTTTGAGAATGTCCAGGTACCCCATCCCATTCAGCTTGAGTTCCAACTCGTGCTCCCTGGAACCGGCAAAAACGAGATGAGTGTGGGGATCCACCAATCCCGGCAGGACTACCTTGCCCCCGGCATCCACCACCCTCGTCCCGGGGCCTGCTTCCACCTGTGCCCATACTTCGGTTGTGGTGCCTACAGCGGCAATGATCCCGTCCCTGACAGCCACGGCGCCATCCTCGATAATGCCTATTTCAGACATTTCCGGCCCGCGTTTGGGGTTGTCGGATGCTCCGGCCACGGTAACCAGTTGGCCGGCATGGCGGAGGATTAGATCGGCTTTAATTTTTCCTTCCATTATTGTTGATGCTCCCTGGTAGTTTTTAGATGCTTTTTTCGCCCTATTACTTCACCAACGGTATCTTAATTCCCTTTTCCTTTGCTATTTCGATAGCTTTATCATACCCCGCGTCATCATGGAGGAATGATGCCCATGCCGGGGTCCGTGGTCATCCCTGTACCGATTAACTCCTTTAATATGTTAAAAAATTGCCATACCGAAAAGCTCCCCCCGGAGGTTCTCCAGGGGGGCTTCTCGATTGGGTTCATTATTCGATTTCGTTAAAGTCTCGGACTGTATCTATCTCTTGCAAGCTTCAATTAACTGGTTTAACTGCTCTTCTTCCAGAGGTCGGCGAGCTTGTTCTCCCAGAGGCGGGAATCGTCCGACTTGACCTCTGTCGGGACAACAGGGCCCTGGAGAATCATGAAAGCGCCTTCTTCAGCCCACGGGTTCTTGACAACCTGGGCGGGTGACCAAAGGGCTCCTTCCTGAGTTACAGTATCCCCAACCTTGGGAATCGGCTTGCCGTTATTCATGTCGTACAGGTACTGAACGGCAAGCTGCGCTGAGTCATACGCCGGCTGCTCGACGATAGCCAGCACCTTGCCTTCGTTGATCAGCTGCATACCTTCCGGTCCCATGCAGATTCCGGTGATGCCGAAATCTTTGGGGTTCATCCCTGCCGCTTCAATGGCGGAAACAACCCCGGGGCCCATAATGTCAGGGGTGTGGACATAAATACCCTTAACCTGTTTGCCGTAACGGGTCAGCAGGTCACTGGTGCGGGTGTTCGAATCGACGTTGTTCCACTTGCCGTCGCCTTGAACGACCTTCAGCTGCGGGTATTGATCAGTCACGGAATGGAATCCCTTGGAGCAGGCCTGGGCAAACATATCCTCTACCGCCCCAATGATCTCGATAACGACACCGCTCGGGACTTTGCCACCATTTCTGTCTTTTAAACCCTGGACAAAGATCTCGGCAGCTTTCTTGCTGGACTGTTCAATGTCAAACGAAATGAACATGTCGACCTTGCCGCCTTCAGGCGAGGTGTCAAGAGCCATAACCGGTATGTTGGCTTCGTTCAGTTTCTGGACTCCTGGAACAATCGCCTTCAGGTCCACGGCGCCGGCCATGATGAAACCGTCAACTTTTTGCAGTATGTAGTTGTCCATCAGCTCCATTATTTTCAGGGAATCGGCCTGGCCGTCTTTAATATCAACCGTGATCCCCAATTCCTTGGCCTTATCTTCGGCGCCACGGATGAATGCCTGGATGTAGGGGGCCGACGGTTCCTTGATTACCATACCGAATTTCAGCTGTTTTTTGCCGGTTTCACCTTGATCCTTGGAGGTATCACCTGCCTGCTGTTTGGCGCCGCAACCTGACAACAGGGCTGCCAGCATCACTGCCACCAGAGCAATAGACAACCATTTTTTTGTCCTCACCTTAAACCCTCCTTCTTTCGTGTCCAAACTACCTGATTGAAGCCAAAAATCTGCCCATCCCTAACTCTACCCCCGTCTAAATTTCCCCTCCCCTCATCTTCGTTTAAACGGAAGCCGAAACCGACCGCTGTTCATGGAGGGCCAGCTTCTTCACCTGCTCCTGGCGCAGTAAGTGGTTCCGCATTTTTTCCCTGGCCCTGTCTATGATGATTGCCACAAAAATCAATGCGCCTTCAGTCGCATAAACAAGGGTGACGCCGACTCCCAGGAGGTTCAGGGAGTTGGATATCATTCCAAGGAGAATTGTACCTCCCAACATCCCCAGGGGGGTACCCTTGCCGCCGTCAAGACTGCAGCCACCCAAAATGGCCCCGGCGAAGGCCAGCATAACCATGTTCAACCCCATGGAATTAGAAACCGATCCCTGCCTCCCAGCTGCCAGTAATCCCGCAACCGCTGCCAGCAGGCCGGCCAGAGCAAAAGCAGCAATAACCATCCGGCCCGTGTTTATCCCGGCAATGAAACTCGCCCTCGAGTTCCCGCCGGTAGCCATGAAGTTGCGGCCGAAGGTGGTGTACTGCAGGATAATATGGAACACCAGGTAAATGACGAGTATAATCGGGATGGCTACCGGAATGTTACCGGCCATTCTGGCCTGCCCGGCAAAGATGTAGAGCTTGGGAAGCGGGAAAATCGAAAGGGGCACCAGGAACAGCACCAGACCCCGAAGCATGATCAGTACCGACAGACTCTGCAGAAACGGGTTTACCCCGATCCGGGCGATGCAGTATCCGTTGAACCACCCCACCAGGGTTCCAACCGCAAGTGTTAAGATGATGGCCGTAACCGGATCGAGACCTCCGGGAATCCACCTCGTCGCCAGCAGCATGGCTATCCCCGGGGCAAAAGCCAGGGTGGATTCGAGCGACAAATCCAGGCTCCCAATAATCAATGCCAGGCCCTGCCCCAGAACCAGCATACTCATGATGGCGGAATGGTACAGGATGTTGACAAGATTGCCGTAAGTGGCGAAGTTCGGGGTGATCAAGGCATTGAGCAGGAAGAACACAGCCACGATTACCCAGATGAGGTTATCCAGGATATGCAACTGGATGTGTAACTTTTTGGACATTAGCTATTCCCCTTTATCAAGGTTTTTCAGTAACAGCAGGGTTGGTAAAACCTATCCGGCGGCTTGGGCTTTCGCTTTGCCAGCCCCCTGGAGAGCCAAATAGAGTTCACCCTCCTGAAACTCTTCCCGGGTAAACTCGGCAATCATTTCCCCTTTATAGAGGACGAGGATGCGGTCACAGATCATGATCAGGTCATCCAGCCCCGGGGAGGTTAATATTATCCCTGCCTCTTGACTCAGTCTCTCCTTGACTATTGTCAGTATGCTGTCCTTGGCGGAAATATCTATCCCTCTGGTAGGCTCGTCCAGCAGGAACACCTTCGGCTGGGCTGCCGCGATCCTGCCGACAACAACCTTCTGCTTGTTCCCGCCGCTCAACTGGTCAACTTCCTGCTCAATGGAAGCAACCTTGATCCCGAGAGTGTCGACCAGACTGGAGGCAAAGTCACGTTCCGCCTTCTTGTTCAAAAACGATAGTTTACTTACTTCCCGAAGGGCGTTCAGGATCAGATTATCTCTGACGGTCAGAGCTTTGACAAGGCCCTCCTTCTCGCGGTCTTCGGGGAGATAGACGATACCGTTCTTGAGGGCCTCCGAAGGAGAGGTGAACCGCGTTTGCACTCTCCCGATCCTGACCCAGCCCTCATCAATAGGGTCTATGCCGGCGATGCCTTTTAACAACTCGGTGCGACCACTTCCCCTCAAGCCCGCCAGACCGAGGATTTCGCCCTTCCTCAGCTTAAAATTGATGTTTTGAAACGCTCCCAGCCTTGTCAGGCTCTCCACGGACAGCACGACTTCCTCCAGTTTGTTTGCGACCGGAGCTGCTCCATCTGCCGTCAGCTTAGGCTTGAACCCCTCTCCCACTATCAGTGAGGACAATGCCTCTTTGTCCAGGCGGCCGCAGTCCTCAGTGCCCAAGGACCGGCCGTCACGGATGACAGTCACCCGGTCACACACCTTGAGAAGCTCATCGGTCCGGTGGGAAATAAAGAGGATGGTACTGCCTTGTTTTTTCCTTTCCACGATGATCCGGTGCAGAAGCTTTTCGTCGTCCTGGGAAAGGCTGGCGGAAGCTTCATCAAGGATAATGACCTGGGCGTTTTCCACATAACACGCCTTCAATACCAGAAGCAGCTGCTGCTCGCTGATTGACAGGTCTCTCGCTTTGGCCCGGACGTTAATGTGCAGGTTTGCCTGCCTGATTACCCGCTCCGCTTTTTCATAAAGCTGCTTCCAGTTCACGAACCTGCTGTCGGAGCCGTAGTCGCCGAGGAAAAGGTTTTCGGCCACTGTCAGGTCCAGAATAACCTGGGGCTCCTGGGGAACCACCGCGATTTTTTCCCTTTTGGCGATGATCCTGGACAGGGCGTGGAACTTTTTGCCGCCGACGATGATTTCGCCCTCGGTCGGTTCTATGATCCCGGCGACAATCCCGATCAACGTCGATTTCCCCGCTCCGTTCTTGCCGATGATCCCGTGGACCTCTCCCCGTTTTACTTCGAGGTTGGCTTTATACAGAGCGACGGTCCCGGGGTATATCTTGGAAACGTTGTGGAGCTGCAGTACAATTTCGCCATCGTGGGTATCCAAAACCCGAGGGGACTCGATGTTGCTCATATTACTTCCCCTTTGCTAACCTGCTTGGAGACTGTTGCAAAAGTCCGCCTACGTTGTTCCATCTGCGCATTCTTGCTCGACGTACGTTTAGTGCGCCATCGCTGCGAATGCTTGATGCGCCTAGCATCTAGAGCTTTTTCAACACACCATGACCTACTTCTTCCGTAGCTCGGCGGCCCGCTGGTGGGCCAGCAACCCTTCCACCCCGGCCAGATGTGAACAGTAGCCCGCCAGCTTTGCTGCTCCTTCCGCGGTTACCCTCTGGTACGAAGACGCCTTGATGAAAGTGCCGACCCAGACCCCGTTGGTAAAACGGGCGCAGCTCATAGTGGGCAGGGTGTGGTTGGTTCCGGATACATAGTCCCCGAAGGCCACCGGAGCGGAGCAGCCGATGAAGAGGGAGCCGAAGTTCCGCAGTTTGGCGGCTACCTCTTCACTGTTGGCGGTCATCACCTGCAAATGTTCCGTAGCGACCTGATCAGCGATCTCAATCGCTTCATCCATGGAGTCAACCAGAATGATCTGCCCGTTATCCTCCCAGGTCTGAGCCGCGAGCTTGGCCGTGCCCAGCGTCTTCAACTCTTCCTGGATTTGTTCCTCCACCTCTTCAGCCAGTTTCCGGCTGGTGGTGACCAGGATGGCAACCGAATTCGGGTCGTGCTCGCACCGGGCGAGAAGGTCAACGGCCACAAACCGGGTTGGGGCGGTTTCGTCCGCGATAATGAGCACCTCACTGGGACCGGCCAGCATATCGATACCCACGCTGCCGCTGACCTGCCGCTTGGCTTCAGTCACGTATTTGTTACCCGGGCCGACGATCATGTCAACCTTGGGGATGGTGGCTGTTCCGTAAGTAAAAGCGGCAATGGCCTGGGCTCCTCCCATGCAATAGACCTCGTCCACACCGGCAATGTCCATGGCCACCATCACCGCTGGATGAATCGTCCCGTGCTCCCGTGACGGCGGCGAGCAGGCGGCCACCCGTTTCACGCCGGCGACTTTGGCCGGGATAATGGACATCAAGGCCGTCGACGGCAGGGGGTAGCGCCCGGCGGGAATATAAGCACCTGTAGAAGCCACGGGAATCAGCCTGTGACCAAGGGTAACCCCCGGAAGATTCTGACACTCAAGCGGCTTCAGGCAGCCAAGCTGCTGGGTGGCAAAGAACCGGATCTGCTCGGCGGCAAACTTCAGGCTTTCAATGGTCTGCGCGGACACCTGATCATAAGCTTTTTTCAGCGCCTCCTTCGGAACTCTCAGGTCATCCAGCTTCACCCCGTCAAAGTGCTCCGTCAGTTCAAATAAGGCCTTGTCGCCTTCGTTGTTCACCTTTTGGATAATACCGGCCACTGTTTCCTGTGTACTATCAACCGCTGAATCTATCCGACGTGTGTCTTTCAAAATAATCACGTTGTTTCCTCCCTTTTCATAATGTTTTTGTGATTGTTACTGTTGATTCGTCAGCATTTACTTCAATATGATCTCCGTCCATTACCGTCTTGTAAAAATCCCGTTCAACCCTGTCGACCAAGGGAACATTCATGATAATGGCGCTGGCCACCAGGACAGTTTCCGGGTGCTCGATAATCATTGCTTTCGGGGCCGTCCCCTTCATGGTCAGCTGATATAAACCGTCAGCCTGAACCACCGAACTTCCCTTTCCGCTGGGAAATACCAGCACCTTACCAGCAACGCTCCGGCCTTCGAGAGAATGTCCCTTCTCTATTACTCTACCACTTTGCGGTTCTACTAGGTAGAAGCAAATATCATCAGCTGAAACCAAAACTTCGCCTGCCGCTTTGCCGCCGGCAATTTTGTGGCACTTCATCTCGAAAACTTGTCCTTCTGTCACACCACTTCCCCCTTAATCGCCGCTGCTACGCATTCCGGAATACTCCTGATGACAAAATCCATTTCCCTTCTTTTGGTGTAATAAGCGCACTTCGGGGAATCGGTCACTCCTTTTTTGCCGTACAAGTGGTGCCAGCACGGCTGGTCTATGCAGGTGTCCTCGACGATATGGCCCCCCGCTTTGCGGATAATGTCCAGGAAACCCATCCGGTTTGCCAGTTCCTTTGTCAAATAAGAAGTACAAACCCAAAGCTCGACGGCCAGTTGTTTCCCTACCAGGAGCCGGGCAATTTCGGCAACCTGGGCAATAGTCAGGTGCGGGCAGCCGAAAAAGGCAAAATCAATCTTACCGCCATCCGCGGAAATGGCGTTTCGTACCTGCCGCAGATCATCATCGGTGATGATTACCCGTTTTTTGGGCTCTTCCCCATGAAAAGCTGCCTCCAACGTAGGCGCTTCCGGGGTGACACCGACGATGTGGTAAATGGAAACCGCTCCCGCTGTATTGAGCTGGGCACCCAGGTTCATCAGGTCTTCGGGGCTCGGATTTTGGATGCCGGTGAATACGGGGACGCCAAAACCCGTCTTTTTGGGAGCGGCGTAACCCAGCATGTGGTAGTCGAAGTCGTTCCTGAGTTCGGCCTGAACCTCAACGAGTACTTCACCCTTGCGGTTTTCGTCCAGAAGGAAACCATAGAGGGGGGTTCTCCCCGTCACTGCGGCGCAGAGTGCGCTCTGAGCCGCTTCCCTGTTCGTTCTGGCGCCGTAGACGGAATTTATGTACGGGGTAGCGCTTGATTCTGAATACGCTGTAATTTCCCCAAACCGCGGGATATTTTTTTCTAGATACGGGGTGCAGTTGTAAGTTAGCGTGGCACCGATGGCCTTGTAGGCGGCCCGCGTCCGTTTGATGGTATCCTCATCGGCCGGGCTGACGGACGATACTTCCTGGAAATACTCCAGATTGAAGCCGGGGTTTACCGTTGGTGAAACCCTGCACTTAGCCCCACCCTTGACCAGCTTCTCCACAAACCAGAGGTCTGCCTCCTGGTTGCTCAAGGCCACATGAGCCCTGGATATCTCCACCGTTCTTTCAGCCCCGAAGGCCTCGCCCAATGCCACCAGGACCTGCATGGCTGTAGCTGCACCTTCACCGAACTTGCCTTCAAGCATCTGCTGTTCTTCACGGGTTAACTTCAAGTTTCTGACCTCCCTATGCTGTCAAAAATGACTTCTGATAATGATCTTCTCCGCCGCCTCAATATGCTCCCTGAGTGCCGGAATCAGCTTTTCTGTATTTTTCGCCTTAATGAGCGCAATAATCTCCAGGTGCTGCCTGATGGTGTCTTCCAGGTCGCCGAGAGCCTGAGCCGTTAGAAGCTGATAGCGCAGGATCTGCTGGCTTAACACACCCATAAAGCCCTTCAGGTGCGAGTTGTTGCACTTGTTGATGATCAGGGTGTGCAGTTGATTGTCGGAGCGGCTGATGGTTTCCCATTCTATCTGTTTCTGCTGGCGTACCTGTTCCTTAAACGAAAGCCAGACATTCTCCAGTTCCTGGATTTCGGCACCGGTGATGTTTTGAATCGCGCTATCCGCGGCAAAGCATTCAAGCTCCCGGCGCAATTCGAAGATCTCTCTCAGGTCCTTCAGTGAAATATCCTTAACAAAGGCCCCCCGCCCGGGCATGATCCCGACCAGGTTTTCGCTCTCCAATTCCTTCAAGGCTTCCCGCACAGGCGTCCTGCTCATTTCCAGGACACTGGCCAGCATGTTTTCGCTAATAGAATCTCCAGGTTTTAATTTCGCGGTGACTATAGCCTCCTTGATCTGGTCGTAAGCCACCTGGGCAAGGTTGGACTTTTTTCCCTTACTACGAAACGCTTCTACACGGGCGGATAAATTGGTCATCGCGACTCTCCTCACAAAGGGTACTAAAAAAATCTCTAAGGGGCTAGGAGGATTTTAGCTGCTTTTGGCCCGGGTGAGGTCAAGAGGTAAAACCCTTCCGGAGCCGAACTGAGCGGCAGGACGTGAGATATCACCTGTTCCAATGCCGCTGATGAGCAGGCCAGAAAATCCACAGCCCGCTTCATGTCGGCGGTTTCGTAAGCATTGACACCCACCAGCTTCATTTCCTTGGCAACGATGTCGTTGGGGTCGAGGTGAACTTTCTCCTCGTACAAACCGGCCATCACCAATCGGCCCTGAGGTTTCAGCCATTTCAATGCTCCGGTCAAAGTGGCCTCGATTCCCACTGCCTCGACAACTGCATCAACCCCGTCAGTAGGGTCATCCGGAAAGGCCGGCAACACATTGTCGGCTCCAAGCTTCCGGGCAAGTTCCAGCCTGGTAGAGGAGATGTCAATGACCGTAACCTGTTTCACCGGGACAGCTTTTGCAGCGACGACCGTTAGCAACCCGATCGGGCCCGCACCGACAATACCGAGTGAATCTGTTTCGCTCACCCCGCCCAGGGTGAGAATGTGCAGTGCCACCGCCAGGGGTTCCACGAGGGCAGCCCTGCGGAGTTCAACCTCCGGGGGGACCAGGAACAGTTTCCGGGCATCCATCACGATATACTCCGCGAAGCACCCCTGGGACACTTCACCGATAAACCCGAGGCTGGGGCATAGGTTGAAGGCACCCTGCCGGCACCACTCGCAGGTCCCGCAGCCGACTCGCGGGTCTCCGACCACATGGTCGTGGGGTTTGAACGCGGTAACCCCCTCCCCTACGGCCTCTACGGTGCCCACAAATTCGTGGCCCATGGTCTCAGGGGTATAAGTAACGAACATCCCTTTCCGGAATATGTGCAGATCCGATCCGCAAATGCCCGCATAAGCCACCTTGATCAGGACTTCACCCGGGCCGCAAACGGGCTTGGCTATGTTCTCGACTCTGACATCACCGATTCCGTAATAACGTACAGCCAGCAACCGCACCACCCCCTAACTCGCCAACCAGCCGCCGTCGACGTAAATGATCTGCCCCGTAACGTAGTCCGATGCCGGGCTGGCAAGGAAGACAACAGTTCCCGCCAGGTCTTCCGGCGTACCTATCCGGCCCATGGGAATCCGGTTTTCGATCCACTCCCGGTGTTCGGGATCCTGGAAGAAAGGTTCGGTCATATCAGTGCGGAAATAACCCGGCCCAATGGCGTTGACCTGAACGTTTTTCCGCGCCAACTCCACAGCAAGGGCGCGGGTAAACTGGAGCACCCCTCCCTTGGAAGCGCTGTACACGGTCGCCCCTGCCAGGCCAATCTGGCTGGCCAGAGACCCCAGGTTAATAATCTTGCCGCTGCCCTGGCGCACCATGTGGCGGGCCGCAGCCTGCGCGGCAAAGTAAAGCCCCCTCAGGTTCGTACCCATGATCGTGTCGAAGTCCTGTTCGGTAACGTCAAAAACTTCTTTGGGAATCTCGGTGCCGGCGTTGTTGACGAGGATGTCCAGTCGTCCATAGCGTTCGACAATGTGATCAAACGCGGTCTGGATTTCTGAAGGGCTGGCGACATCGACCTGCCAAACTTCAGCCTTACCGCCCGCCTCACGGATCTGGGCGGCCGTAACCTCCAGGTCCGGAACGCTCCGTGCCATGCAGATCGTCAGCGCCCCCGCTTCAGCCAGGGCTTTGGCAAAACCGCGCCCTAACCCCCTGCTGGCACCGGTGACAACGGCTACTTTCCCATCCAGGTTGAACAAATGCATACTCATACGGCGACACCTCCAAAAAATGCCTTTTCGATTCCCGTGATGGTATACCACTTGTATACCGTATGTATGTAAATTCTGAAACCTGTCAGAAAATCCTGCCATACAAAAAAATTTTCCTTTGATCCCTGAGACGCACCGCTGTGTCTTCCTTATCAAAGGTAAGCATTCAAAGGAAAGCGGGCTTCCCCCGACCAAAAAAGGCCGCCGGTTTGTACCGGCAGCCTTTTTCGACCAGCTTGAGGTTTAGATCCTCTCACAGATTTATTGTTCTTTTGAGAAATTTGTTAAAAATTCGTTTTCGGATAGACCCTTGGGTAACAAGTCGTTTTCTGGGAAAGGTTCAATCTTACCGTCAACAATTTTTACGAACCCTTGATACGGGTTTAAACAAGAGGCTGGAACGTCCTTATACATTTGTATGAAGAAAATTCCTCGCATATTTTTTGAAAAAAATTCACTTTCACCATCCACAATGTACCTGGTACCTTGGTACTCTCCCCCCCATTGTTTTACTTGAATCATTTGCCCAGGCTTTAATGAACCCTTCAATACTTTTTTTACTTCAACATCAGAAACAGTAAATACATCCTCCCAGGGACTACCATCGTCAAATTTCCCGTGAGTTATAAGTATGGGGGGATTTACATTTACTACTTCACCGATTACGATAGCATCTGCGGAATCCGTCAAGTCTTTAATGTTGCTGTAGCCAATAAAATCGGCGTGCATCACAACCTTCTTTGTTCCAAAACCGCCTTGGTCTTGAAGCGAATACGTTCCAAAGCCAACCAATGCAAGACAAATCAATACAATAGACGAAATCAGGGTGATTTTTCCCTTTTTCTTTATTGAACCGCACCTCCTAATATTCATATTCATTACCAAATAGCTTCGACCCCGTGAACATCATCGGAATGTGGTGTATAGATAACGTCCCTATCGCGGTTGACGTTCATAATTGCTTCACCAGTGGTTACGTTACCCAGGCCGAACGCATGCCCTGTTTCGTGGCAAGCAACACTTTGCTTAAAATTGGGAGATTTACTATCACAAATCGTTCTGTTAAAAACAATCATAAACTGGGTTGTGGTATGATATGGGTCTTGATTACTACTAGGAGACCGTTGCAAAAGTCCATCTGCGTCGTTCCATCCGCGCATTCTTGCTCGACGTACGTTTAGTACGCCATCGCTGCGAATGCTTGATGCGCCTAGCATCTGGAGCTTTTTCAACTAG
>Ga0074195_1001209_pt1 | contig 38225 bp, 60 predicted proteins | sample EPASupsiteHSE623_FD_64525 | JGI IMG/M metagenome (GOLD analysis project Ga0074195, IMG submission 64525) | Bioremediated contaminated groundwater from EPA Superfund site, New Mexico - Sample HSE6-23 | ecosystem: Environmental > Aquatic > Deep subsurface > Groundwater > Contaminated ...
CTTATGATTGTAAAAAACTTGTTTCCTTTTGATTCATCTCTGGCAATATGCAGATATTCCAAATTCCCCAAACAAAGCAGGTGCAATTTCAGACTGATAGCCGCCCTTAAGTCTTCGAGGCTATCTGCAATTAATACGCTCATTGAAAGTTTAAGCTGGGGCATTTTCGCTCACATCAAACGCATTTGGATCGCCCAAAGAAATACCAAGCGGAATAGCGGGTAAATCGCAGTAAGGTTCGCTCCTTTTGGCATAGCCCATATATTCCCTCTTTTCGTTAATTGATGCACCCATAGCCGTTAAATTAGCCATTACTTCGGTAGGGGCTGCTTTTAATATTTCTATTTTATCGGTATTTAAGACAAATTTAACACCTTCTTCCATTTTACAGAATGCAGTGTAATCTTCCAAAAACTCATTCATCAAAGGAATTGCCGCCTGCTCGTAAACCGCTTTCTTTGCTTCTTTGGCGTTTTCGTACTTTGATTGTCCATATACCACGTCAATAGGAACCCCATAGACAAAACAAAGTACCATCACATTGAATTTAGAACTATCCAAAAGAGATAGGTCTGCCGGAGTATCTCCAATTTTATGAACTTCTAAAGGATAAGGAATAAATGAATTATAATTTCCTTTATGTCTATCGTTCATCTCTTGTTTAAGATTCTCGGCCGCCTGCGCAGTAATCCCCCCGAATTGGTCAGGTTTAGGTGTTACAAGGTTGTTCACGCCCCCATTATCTAAAGCTGCGTTTTGCCTCTTATCTCCTTTTTCGAGCAACTGAATAATATTTGCAGCCGATTGAAGCGGAGAAAGTCCATAAAAAGTATTGCTTTCGGTGTTGTATTCACGGGAAAACATTACATTTTTAGGGGAAAGGGTAGCTGTCAAAGAGTAGGTATTTGGCAAAGAATAGCCCTTAATGGGTTGTGTCAAACCGCCTATGTTTATGGTTACATCTTGGCTTGGTAACAAATAAAGCTCTGTAAATTGGTTCTTACTTAAAGCCTTCCCCTCTAATCCATAAACAAAAGCATCTCCGGTAAGCATACGATTGATCGCCCAACCCTTGATGAATTTTCTTTTGTTGTAAAGGTCATTTGGTTTATTAAGCACCTTTTCCGCCCAATGGCCTTCAATAACTTTTTTGTCTTTACCCTGAACCTCGATATAGTCCGCTAATTCAGATATGGCGTTTCCTATGGTTGTACCTACTATTCCCCTGACAATGGCGTTTGACTTGTAGTAATCAACTAACTTCTTCCGGTCAACACTTGAAAATTCCAACAAAGCCACTCCGTTCTGAATGTACTTTGTCAAGTCTTTTAAATACTCGTTATTTAGATTATCGCCCCCGAAGTAGCCCTTTACTTGAAGTATCTCGGCTCTTAACCCCTCTATCTGCTTTGTCTCTTCGGTCAAAGTCTCGATTTTCCCCTGAAGCTCGCTGACCTTTTTCGTATTGAATATATCCATTTTCGCCTATTTTTTGCAATAATAATAATATTATCGCCTACTTATTGGCTTTTGGAATGGATGCAATTTATTTTTAAAGCTACTTTTCGCCCATATCATTAACAACACCTAATCGCCTAAGATGCGTAACTGCTCCATAAAGAGTTGCGTCAATCAAGTGGTCGTCTCCGTCTTGTGGTTCATTAATCAGAATCTTCTCGTCTCCCTTTTTCTTTAACCACTTGTAATCATCTACCTCATCGGCTAAATTTATGCTGCTTTCCGTATAAAACACATTGAAGTATTTTAAAAATTCTATCCGGCCTACCTTGTCCGTGTTTACGGCTCCCATTGATGAAATCCCGTAAGCACTTCTAAGTTCGGCTATATGTTCTGGTCTCGACGGGTCGCAATATACTTCTGTTAGTATATCTCTAACAGTATTAATTTGACGGGTATATAGTGAAGCATTAATATCTATATCTAATTTTTCATAAGTCATTAAATCGGCTATTTTGCCATTATAATGGATTTGCTTATTTTCGATATAAATTTCATTCTCCGCGTCTTGATAAATAAATGTCCGCTTGTTTCGGAAATCACTTTTAATCTTTTGAGAGATAGTATTGTTTTGTAACTCCTTTTGATAGCATATTTCGTGCAAATAAAGAGCGTTTATCTTATTGTCATAGCAAATTCTTACTATTGCAGTAGGGTCATTCGAAAATCCCCAGTCCAAACCATACCAACAAGGTAAATTCGTAGGGTAATCAGAATCTTTTATACTTCTCCAATTCTTAAAGATAACCCCTTCGGCTTGTTTTGCCCAATGGCCTAAGAAAATGTTATCGTATCTATCCGGGTCTTTCTTTGCTTTCTCCGCCAACTCTAAAAATGTAGCATCTAAATTCTGTATGTTGTCTAAATAGGTCGTATGGATATAAGTGCAATCACCAACAACCCTATTACAAACATCGAAAACGCCCCTTTCCTTAAAGAATTTCCGGTAAATCATATGTTTTATTGAAGGCGGATTTAAGACTAAAATAACCTCGTTAGCTTCGCCTTTCTTTCTTACTGAAAGGTCGATTTTATCAAACATATCTTCATCGGTCATTTCTTCGGCCTCGTCGAGTACCCAAGTGGTAATGTTATTTATGGATTTAAGGTTTGCAGTCTGTTTGCCGGAAGATGCCTTTAGCCCCCTGAAAAGAATTGTAGAACCCGTTTGAATATTAACAATAGAATTTGCCGTGCGGGTAAACTGTTCCTCTAATCCCATTAACTCTACCTTTTCCCAAAACTCAGGTATAATGGAAATCTCTGCGGAAGTCATTGTAAAGCGGGTAAATAGAATAGTCTTACCCTCTTGAAAGGTTCGCATCAATAGAGCAACGGACAAAGCAAAGGATTTTCCACTACCTCGGCCACCGGTTACAACTGCATAACGCGTTTTTAATTGAAATAAAGGCTGGTATTGTTCAATCAGATCCATTCTTGATAAAATTAATTACCGGTTGAACATTCTCCTTAACCCTTAAATCAATCTCGGACTTATCTCCGTATTTTTTAGGGTGCAACTTTGATAAAAACCATTTACGCGTTTCAACCCTTAATCTATCCCTTTGGACTACCTTTTGGTTTTCGATAGACACGCCGTCCTTATATATAACATCTTCGGCCGCATCATCTGCTATTTCAAGCGTTTCCTCGAATATAAGGTCAGCTCTTTGTGCGCACGCGCGCGCGTATTTATTCGCTTTCTCTGCATCGTTTTCAAGTATCTCATAAAAAGTACTTGGTGATAGTTTCCTCTCTATGGCCTTGTATGCAGGTTTCCCTCCTGATATTTCATTTAGAATATCATCAAACTTTAAATCTATCTCCTCTTTGCTATATGCCATTTTACCCTCCTTTGCTTACTATTTTATAGTTCGCTCAGCGCACGGAAACAAAATATGTAAGTATTTCGCCTCGTTTTGCTTTTAATTTTTATTCTTTTCCCACTTCCAAGCCGTTTCTAAAATCTCGGTTAGTGGTGTTTCTGCTTTCCAGTCCAATTCTTTATTTGCCTTACTTGAATCGGCGTAAATCTCTTTTATATCCCCTGCCCTTCGTGGGGCAATTTCATAAGGCACTTTTATTCCCGTTGCTTCCTCGAATGAATTGACCATTTCCAAAACAGATACCCCTTTGCCGGTTCCTAAATTATATACCTCAAATATAGGCTTTTTAATTAACTTCTCCAACGCTTTTATGTGGGCTTTGGCTAAATCGACTACATAGATATAATCCCTTATACAAGTTCCGTCCGGGGTGTTGTAATCGTTTCCGTAGATTTTTAGCTTGTCTCTCTTTCCTGCGGCTACCTCGGTTAAATAAGGAAGTAGGTTTTGAGGCTCTCCGTTTGGATCCTCCCCAATCAATCCCGAAGGGTGCGCCCCAATAGGATTAAAGTACCTCAAACAAATTGCGTTCCCTCTGTCTTTTAAAATCTGCTCGCACATTACTTTAGTCTGTCCGTAAGGAGACATCGGCTTAATCTCGGCATCTTCGGTAATTGGCAGAGTATCGGGATTGCCATAAATCGTACAAGAAGAAGAAAAAATAACCGGCACATTCGGGAAGTAATTTAGCACATTCAATAAAGAATCTAAGTTGTTTTTGTAGTATTTTAATGGCTTTTCGATACTCTCGGAAACAGACTTATACCCTGCAAAGTGAATAATTGCGTCAAACTTAAAAGCCTTTGAAATTGCGGCCATTTGTGATTGATTTGCACAATCTAAATAATACATCTTTACAGGCTCTTGAATAATATAATTAATAGAATCAAATACATCATCTTTGGAGTTTGAGAAGTTATCCCCACAAACCACATCGTAGCCCGATTGGATTAACTCAACTATTGTATGCGAGCCAATATATCCCGCACCGCCTGTTACTAAAATTTTCATAAATTTCATCTTTAATCGTTTCCCTCAACCTGCCCCGCATCATCATTCTCATATTTGACAATATCGGACATAGGAGGATTGACCTTGCCCATTTGTTCGGGGTGTTGCCGAAAATAATTAACAACCTCTTCCCAATCGTTCCGGTCAGTAATTATGTGTGCGGAATCTATGTTCAAAGACCGCTCCATTTGCGGGTGTCTGTGCAGGTAATTAAGCCCAATTATTTTCATATCCATAATATAGTTTTTTTATAAATAAAATCTTGTAACCCCCTCATTAACTCCCTCCTGATAGAAGTAAAACCCCTTTTTAGGCACTAAGAAGTTGTACTTGTCCGAAGCCTTAGCCAAGTGGACATCATTGAATTCTCCCTTGCTTATGGCCTTTGTGTAGGCTTCCCAAATGATATTAGCTCCGTTGGCATCGGGTATGAGAATTGCGTGTGCGGAAAGCATATACAAAACTCTCAAATAATCATCGTCAAATAGCCCTAATCCCATAGGCGGCAATTGTGGATCCCAATATCTCGAACCACCTAAATAAATCAAATCCGCTTCGGCCGGAATAGGAATCTCCTTTGGGAAATCCTGCATCGGCAAACAATCGTCCTCAAAAAGAATGTACGGATAGTGCTTTTTCGTATCGGCCATTTCAATAGCCATAAGGTGTGCTCTTGACATTCGGTTGCATTTATTCGGGTCGGTGTCTATAAAAGGGTTAATCCTATAAGTAGAAGCCAAGCCCAAACCATTTACCACCTCTTCGATTTTCTCCCGCCTTAAAACATAATGGTCGGGATTTATGTAATAGCCGTATATTTGCTTTGTTTTCATACTACTTAATTTTATTCGCATAATCCGTGAAACATACTCATACAAGCATACCCTCCCGCTGGTTCGTACATATCCAAAGTTGCTGATTTACTTCTTACATAATTAACAACCTCTTGCACATAGGGATATGATTTATTAAAAATAAATCTTTTGGGTATGTAGGTTGGAGGGAAAAATGTACTTCCCTGTTCTCCCTCTCCCCCCAATGACTGCTCGGCATTAATTAATCGCTCTAACATTTTAGGTTCGTTATTTGCAATATTTAATATCTCGCCCTGTCTGCACATTATGCAAGGAAAACAACCAACTCTTGAAAATCCCTTGTAATAAAGAGGATTAGGCACTTGGTTTGCATTCAATATGCAATCTATTACATTTTGTGCAGTCCATTCTTTAATTGGTCTTGATATTGTCGCATCATACTTTTTACACCACTCAATTATGTCCTTTTTTCTGTAAGAATAATACTTATCTCTTCCGTTTTTATCCTTTCCTAAACTCTGGAAATATCCCTTAAAATACATACATTCGGCCTCCATATTTGCCCTTGCTGTACTTTCTCCGCTTCTAATACCTTGTATAATTATTAAACTCTCCTTCTGCTCAAGTACCCAATCAATCATTGGTTTTACTTTTAGTTCTTCGGTACAAAATCTTGCTTTTGTGCTTGGAAATCGCTTTTTGTGCTTAGCCAACCCGACAAAATCATATTGCCCCTTTATAGTTGTAAACTTAACCCCAGTTTTGGCTATAACATAGTCGATATGCTTATATGTGTCGGGGTGTTCCCAACCCGTATCACAAAAGACCGCTTCTATCTTGTCAATGCCATATCTATTTATCGCTTCAACTAAACACGCTTGGCTGTCTTTCCCCCCACTAAATTGCACTACTACTTTCATACCTCAATTACTTTTCCGTTCACAATATTAACATTTTTTTCTTTCAAAAGCAACAAATCTTTTTTAAGACCCTCTATATTTAAACTCATATCCCGCGTTTCCCCGATACCGCCTTTGTCCGATACCTCAAAAACGAAGTCTTTGCACTCAATTGTTATTGGCCTTATGTAGTGAAAATGGCAGTTCAAAAAACTTTCGTCATTCCAGACGGGTTCGTAACCTATCTGTCTATCAGCATCTTGCCATTCTTTTAACTTTTTGCACAGCCACATAAATAAGTCTTTTTTACCGGAAAAAAACGCCCCATAGTAATAAGTCTGTGGGAGCTTCGTATCCTTAGGCACATACGCGCACGAATTAGGGTTTCTATCAAAGGGCTTTTCCTCTTTCATATAGGTTTGGTCTGCATAGTGTTGCCCCCCTACCAAATCGCCTATAAACCAATCTCCAAAGTCTTTGCTTACATTAGTGTCCGCATCAAAATACGCCAAATAATCACAATCCGTATCTTTCAGCGACAAAATAGAAGTGAATTTTGAGTTTGTGCCATCTACCCAATTTGTATTTCTCAACTCCTTCCAAACGAAATTAAAGCCTTCGGGCAAATAGGGCTTAGGGTCGCAATCCGTAAATAGATAAAAAACTATCTCGGCAGTACCTCGATAAAATTGAGTGAATCTTTTGGCAAAGCGGATTCCGAGCGGAAAATATCCGTTTGTGCATAAGACTATTATTCCGATTTTCATATTATTTAATTGCTATTTTTAATATGGCACTGTTTATATTTAATTGCGATTTATCATATTGAATATTTTCTAAATAGGAGAATAAATTACTTTCCCAATTCTCCTTTGGTTTCTCTAAAAACCAATAGTCAGCATCAAATAAAAGGCATCTAATTTCACTCGCTTTAAATCCACTTGAGTGAACAGAAGTAAAAACTAAATCATATATTTCTAAATATTGGGTTTCTGTTAATCCAAAAATCATTTTTACGCCATCTTTTTCTGTAATCATATTAGTATTTTTTGCCGTGTTTATACTCCCTGCTTTGATTATATTGCAATTTTAGTTCAATATGTTTTTCAATGTCAATATTTAATCCACCGCACAAATCAAAGAGGCGAATAAATGTATCTGCAATTTCATCTTCAAAAGTATCCTTAAAACAACACTCAAAAGATTGCTTAAAATTTTCTTTTGTTTCAAATCGTTCTTGGTCTTGGTTCTTCCAAATCATTGCATCAAAACCATTATAGTTGGCTTGCTTGTCCTTTCGATGTGCTTCTAATGCTTCTGAAAGTTCAGATACTACAAGCATCAAGGTTTGTCCAACATTTTCTTTTGAAACATCAAATCCACGAAGCTTATTGCCCTCGTAAATTTGTTTTGATAATTTATTTAGATTATTCATAGTTATTTAATTTTACTAATTTTCCCAACCTTTTTAACCCATTTATAATATTCGGCACTCGCGCCCTCTTTTAGTTTTAAATCGGTGTCGTAAGGTGTTTTATCTTGATAATCCGCTTTAAAAAACAAGCCTTGCTCGTTGTCCGTAACCCCTGCGTTATGGAAAATATTACACCTCTCAAAGTCGCTTATTTCGTCTTTCTTGCAGACCTTAGCACTTGCCCAGCTGAAATCAAAAGCAGGGTCAGAAATGGTCTTAAATCCCAATCTCCAAGCGTTCCAAAGTACAGCGAACATATCCGCACACCAAATTTGTAACTCGTGATAAGTCGGGTCTTTAGCCTTTAGTTGAGCGTTCAAATTATTCACTCTTACAAATAAATCCTCACTGTCCTTTTCAACCCTTGCCCAATACTCAGAAGTTACGTTTTTCATCAGATATTGTGCCCCGATAGTGCCCGAATTATTTAACTCGATAACCTTTTCGGGCAGTTCCATAACCTCGCACATCAAATCCATAACCTTTTGCCCTTTGCTCAAAATGTACTCTCGATTTAAATAATGCCCCACCTCGGAGCCGTACCAATTATCATCGTTTATCATTTCCTGCGTGATCCAATCAATCGGCTTCGTGAAAATAATGTCGCAATCGTGGTAAAAAATAGCATCTTGAGAGAGTTCCGGGAATTTGGCAAAATGTTGTTTTAAGATATTCGGTCTTATTGACGAAACATAGTTTGGCAGCTCCCTCGTGTCGTTATAAAAGTGAAAAGTAACCGGATAACTCATAAGCCCTTTCCAACAATTAGGAATGATGCCCCCTACTTTATTGCAGACAATATCGATTTGAGAGGGTTTTATGCCCATTTCAAGGAAGTTATTTATTAATACCTCTACTTGCCACGCATAATACAAACTTGCGGGTTGGCAGCAGATAAATCGGAGTTGTTTCATTTAAAATACAGTTAATTGATTAGCATATTCCTTAAACCTCTTGACACTCGCATAAAAATAGTCTGGGTCTAATTCACACCCTACAAAGGGCAAATTAGCCTTGTCTGCCGCTATTCGGGAACTACCACTGCCTAAATGAGTATCTAAAATCTTGTCGTTTGGCTTGGCGTAGTTTTTAAAAATCCATTCGTAAAGAGCAATGGGCTTTTGGGTAGGGTGCAATCGTTTATATTCGTCTTTTGCATTATTACCAACCCAACTTTTAAAATATTTCCTTAAGGGCTTGTTGAATGAAGTCCAAGCGAGTTCCCCGTCAGCATAATCATTTTCTCCCGTACCTTTATCCCAAAATACCCAAGCCCCAGTTGGAGACAAGTGTTCCGTCATATAATTACCTCCCCATATAATTTGATTGGCACAGCTAAATCTTAATTGTTCGAAATATTTTTTGTCGGGTATTTTATTATCCCAATCTTCTTTGCCTCGATTAACCTTATTCTTGCCGTTTCCAAGTGTCATTTTATTCGCACCTATCCCGTAAGGCGGGTCAACTACTGCTAACTCAAAATATTTATCGGGAACTTGTTTTAATAAGTCCATACAATCCATAAGATACACAACAGAAGTAACTCCGTGCTTATTCGTGTATTCGTGCTTGTCTTTGTAACCCAAAATCATAGTATCATTATCGTTAAATTCAAAGTCCTGCAAACCCTTTCGGCCGCACCCCAATTGCAGCCCTTTCCTGCCTCAATCCTATGGATAGTTACTTCGCTTACCTTTGACAATCGGGCAAGTCTGTAAACTGACATTTTGCCTCTTCGCTGACTTATTAAAGTGCCAAGTTTTATGCACCCTTCTTTTTCGGCCAAATCAAGCTCTTCGTAACTTACCATATCTCACAATTTAATTCCCTGCTTGTAACCTTGAAAATACCCATAAAAACGGCTTTCTGAGGGAGTTTATTTAAGAACAGGGTGTCTTTGTTGTTCCCTGCAGTTATCTCGACCATAACGGGCTGAAACGGGGTAATGGTTACCTCGGTAGTGTTATTCGGGTGCCTTACCTCAATTGAGTAGTTTTGCTCGATTTTCGTACAGCCTAAAATCAGGAGTGCGAATAAAAATATTAACTTTTTCATAAATTTATTTTTAGTTCTTTCTCATAAAACATAAAATATATATTTTGGAGTTGATGTAAATATTTTACCTCAAAAAACAAAGAACCCTCAAAATCCTCTAACTTACAAACCCCATTAATAAGTACAAGAATTAAATTCCAGTCATTAAAATCTCCGACTATTAGCCTCATTTCTTGACCTGCTCCACGCTGCACCACTACCACTCCTTCACATTTTAATAAAATCTCATCAATTAGCGGAATAGGCTCTATTTGATTAATGGTTATTGCTCCCGACTTGGGAGTTGAAACATAATCAATACCAACACCCTTTTGAATAGCTTCTATTATTGTGGGTTCACCAAGCCTATTTACATAGTTCCCGATTCTCAATTCGTTTGCTTTCATTTCTTGCTCTTTACTAAGTAAATAATAAACATAAATAGACCGACAAACATAGTCAGCAAAATTACTTTCACTTTTGCCTTGCCGTCTCCCTTTCGCTTGGTTTCCTCGCTTGAAACAACGCCGGTCAAAAAGGCGTTAATCCAAAAATAAATGAAAATTGTGAATAAAATTGCGTTCATAGTATAATTTTTTAGTGTTAAATTTCTTTAAAAAGGGGATTTCGCTCCCCTTTGGCGGATTACGCAGCAAGTCTAACTTGCGGAGTAAACATTTTAAAAATATTGCCTTTTACAACTAAACAAATCCTCTGCTATACCTACTCATCTGCTGTCAAAACCAAAACATCCCCGAAAAAACCGTACTAACGCGACGGGTTAGCGACAACTGGCATTGCGTGGAGATGGGCGGACTCGAACCGCCGTCCAAACAGACTTTTCTTATAACTTCAACGAACTTGTTTTGAGGGGAAGGCGGGATTCGAACCCACAGAACGCCATTAATAGAGTCAATGCCACTTTACGCAGGTGCCGCCCTCTCTACCACTTCCCCGTAACTTCAAAGAACAAAAAGGGAGAAAACAACCTCAATCGCTCCCTCCCCTCAACCATAATTAAAACCGCAACGAAAATAAACAAAGTTTTTTAATCTGCAAAATTTATTTTACTCTAATGAATAAATAATTTGTCCGCTACCTCGTTTTTCGCTGAATTTCTTAATTTTATAGCCTTGTTTAATCAGTCGGGTTATCGCATTCCAAACTATTTGCCTATCCTTTTTAGTCGCTATCTCTAATTTAGCCTTTTTATGTATCAGCTCTAAATCAATTTCCTTGTATTTTTTCAGTAAGAAAAGAATTTTATCCTTGTCAGTACCTACCAGGTCGGTAGTTTTATAGTGAATGCAGCCCTCTTTGGCATAGTTGCATTTCTTTATTTTCGGATCGCGGATTAAAAACCTCAACCGACAATTTTCAATATTCAAGCAATTCAAACAACTTTTCATTTCTCTTTTACTTTGTTCCATTCACTCTCCATAATTTCGTATCTGCATAAGGTGCAAGTGTGAAAATAAACATTAAACGGACTCGACACCTCAACTTTTGCCCTTTGAACCAGTCCGCAATTCGGGCACTTAATAGTTTCTTTGTAACTTTTCATTTTTCTGTCAAAAATTTGATCGCATCATTAGCTGTGATAATCGGCAAGTCCATACTAATATTCGCATTAAAAGGGTATTTATAATTCAATTCTTTTAGTTCCTTTATTCGGCCATATTTCCATAAAATCAAAGCCCGTGTTGCTTGAAAATGGTATCTGTTTTCAAAACAATGGTTTTTTATGAAGTCCATAACTTCTTCGGGAGTTCTAATATTAGGCATAGTTAAATGTGTTTTTTATTGTGGCATTCCCTACAAAGAGGGATTAAATTACTATCTTGATTTATTTCTTCCTTACTGCAATGGCTTCTAAATTTGATATGATGCAAATCAACAGCCTTTGCTCCGCACTCCTGGCACAAAATTACATCGTCAATTCCGTAGCCGTGCCGTTTCATATAGTCTTTTAGATATTTTTGCATTATACTTCTCGGATTTGTATTTCCACTCTTGGCACAGTTGAATAAAATTTATCTGCCCAACAACTCACTATTTGAGAATCATCGTTATAGGCAATCCCGTTTAGCGCATCAAAAATTATTTTCTCGATATTGTCAATGTCGGGTTTTTTTGTTGGCCTTTCCGTTCCGGCTATCATTTTAGCGGTTGTTTTTTTAGAAGTACTTTTTGGGATAGCAAAGTAAATCATAAGTTCAGCTTTTAATTGTTCGCCCTCTAAAAATTTAATCCTTTCGGTTTGCAGATAACTAAATTTAACTAATTGCTCGTAATTAGCGGTCTTTTCCGGGGTGTAAACCCGCCCGGCTCCAAATATCGGCCGCCCCTTTGCTACCGGCTGCCCTAATATGGTAAATTTTATTTCTTTCATAGATTTTCCATATTATCAAATTCTGAACCCTGATCAAACTCCCAGAATGATAATTTGCCCTTTGCCGGAATAGGAACGGGGAATATTATTGGGTTTGCTAACACCCAATGCCACATAAATTTTGTGTCTACAAGTTCCCCGTCAATATATTTATTGATTGCTATATTTTCAGCCCACATAGACGCTGAATCTTGAATACAATCCACAATTTCAACAGAACCGATGATTGCCCCCTTTGGAAACATCTTGTTAAAGTCGTATTCGTAGCCAACCGCCTTTTCAAATGCTCGTTTCTGGTCTATACTTAAAAGTTGATGAATAGAATACTGTTTGCCTTTACCTGCGTGAATCAGCACCCTGCCCCGAAAATTTGTTTTCCAAGTTCTGTTTTCAATGGGCTTTATTCCCATTACGATTAATGATGCCCACGGTTGTTTTATTGTTATTGCTTTCATTTTAAACCTCCTTTAATCCAATTAAAAAGCCTTGCTGACCATTTTATGCTCTTATAGTAATTATCCCTCAAAATAGCCCATTGTGTGCGTTTGTAGAGCAATTTGAGCCGTGTGTAATGCACCGAAGGCTTGTAATCCTTCATTTGGATAATGGTACTTCTATCCCGATTAATTAATTTCCCTACCTCTGTGGGGTGATAGCCCTTTTTAAGTGCTTCCTGAGCGAATAAAAGCCTAACTGCAACTAACTCCGATTTTCGGCAAGTGCCTTGAATGTCCGAAAGAGTAAACCCCGAAAGTTTTAGTATTTGGTTTAAAATCTTTTCCATAGTTAAGACTTTAGAAAAGCTTTGTATTGTTCGGGAGATTCGAAAAGATAGGCGTATCTCCAGCAAGAACCATAATTATCCATAAAAAAGCCATCTTCACGAACTCTTAAAAGTATTCTGCAAACAGAAAAACAACCTTCCCCGTCAGTAAATATGGCCATTTCGCCAATTATCGGCTCTTTGTGTTTCGGCTTTGGCTCCCACATTTCATAGCTAAAACAATTATGCTCTTGCCCGCAATTTGGATAATTAGAACAATTATCACAATGTTTTTCTTTTGGCTTTTCAATATCCACCAACTCCAATTTCTCTTTGTCGAATCTTTTGCCCTGCTCGGCTAATTTGGAATCCAAAAGAGCGATTTCGGAAGGGGTGGCGGGGCGCAACAGAACATCGTCGTCCCTATTTACATATCCATCAAGGCCCAATCCTAAATCAACGCAGTTCTTAGATGTTGAACAAAAATAAACATAAGCGTTTATAATCTCATCAGAAATGCTTTTTAATATTATTATATTAGACGCGCTGCTACCGTTCCTGTCCGCCCATTTATGAAATATATATTCCCCTCTTTGGGGTAGGTATTTTTCAAGCTCTTTTTCTTTCAGACTTTCATTCAGTTCCTCAAACGCAGCAAACATCTCATTGGTTGCCTCTCTTGCGTTCTTAATTTTTTCTTCAATTTTTGATTTCATAATCTCGTTTTTTAGTGTTCAAATATAGTAATTAATTTAATTCGGTGTCTATTATTTTAGTTTTTTTCTCCTTTTTGCATTGTCTGTAAAAGTCAATTAACTTCATTCCTTCGGGTTTCTTTTTCTCTCTTGTCAAAAAATTATCCTTTACATTTCCGTAGTCGCAAATATCCTGTTCACTCACTAATTTACTCATCTCGGTTGTGGTTGCCCCCGAAAGATAATCAGCGTAACTTTCATTTATGGAATCAATAATCATTTGCCTTTTTTCGGCTTCGGTCGGTGCGTTAGTTTCGGTCAATTGTAATACGCCTCTATCCTGCTTAATTGAATTTATCGCCTCTTTGCGTTCCTCGCTGTAAAAATACGCCTCAATCCACTTGTAAAAGGTCGGGTAATTCATTCCGTAGGTCTTAGTTTCAAAATGCCCTTTCAATCCGCACATCAAACAATATCCGATTTCTTGCACTCTAAGAGTTTTAAATTCGGCCAAAATATCAATCGTAAGCTGCTCGGAAATTTCGTCAATCTCCTTTTCAACCTTTGCCGGATCCGCAGATTTTAATACACCGGATAGATTATATATTTTTAACAATAACCCTGCAATATACAATTCAAGTGCCTTGCTATCTCCTTCGGTTACTTTACTTCCCCTTAAGAGTTCTTTTATGTCAATTACCTGCATTTAGTAGCTTATTTCGTTTGTTAATTAAAATCTGGTCCATATCCGCCTGAGTTGTGCCAACCTGTTTTTTTGGCTGTGGAGTTATTATTTCATCTTCCCACGATTTGTTATTTAAATAAGTTTCTGGATTTTTCCGGTATTTCTTTTCAGTCGATAAAACATACTTTTGTACTGTCGCAAAAATTCTATCTTTTTCAACCTCTTTTAGCTTTTTCCATTTACTTAATAACTTTTCTTTATTACCAACCTTTTTATCATATACCCTCCAAAAGGTTTCAAACTCATCTTCAATTTCATTTTCATTTACATCTTCCATATGGCAGGTCATATGACCTCCTTTTTTATTCTCTTTTTTTGTATATTGATTTGTTCCGTTTTTATTATTATTCCTGCTATCTGTGTACTCTTTACGCTTAATTTGTTCCTCTTCCAACCGAACATTATAATATAATCCTACATCATCTTCTACAAACTTATCCGCTATATTGACCCAAAGTTGACCAACAACTTGACCAATCATATGACTGGTCATATGACCTCGATTGAATTGAAGCATCAAAAGCTCCATATATGCTCCTTTTTCCTCAAAGGTCATACCCATTGTTCCGCCTAACCAGTCGTTAGGGTAGAATAAAAATGCCGGATCCTTAGCCACGATATTCAAATTTTAAAAATTTTTGTAGTCCCTTAATACCCTCATCTGAAATAGCCTGAAAACAAAAACGGGTCTTGTTATTATCATATACATTTAATAGTTTAATTTCTTTTGCCTGTATAAACATTGCGTAACCCACACCATCACCGGCAATTTTTGCTATCCGAATATCTTTAAACTCTGTCCCCTTAGCCCATATTTTCATAGATTCTATTTCCGAATGACAGTCCTCACAAAGAGTAACCAATATGTCGTTTTTGCACTCCCACGGCTCGCAGCTATTATCGTATTCAATATGATGAATATGAAGCTGTGTTTTAGTATCTCCGCATAGCCGACATGCAAATTTATCCCGCTTCAATATCTCAAGTCTTTTCTTTTGCCACTTAGGGCTTTTTAGCTTTTCAGCATAACTTAAATTGTTCATAATACTACATAAAAATAGCATCTCCAGTTAGAGCCGTTAGGTAATTTACATAACCTTTTCCGCCTTTCGGGTAGGAAACTCTTTGAAGATGCTGTTTTAATATTTCTCATTCTGTAAATTTTTAACATTGCGAATGTACAAAATCTTTTTTAATCTACAAAATTTATTTAAAAAATAAAGTCATCATCGTTTATTCCAAAATTTGCAGTAGTATAAAATTTACACTCGCTTGGCATTTGTTCTTGATTTTCAAATTGCTCTGGGTATCTCAAATGTAACTTTTTACGCAAAACAATTGCAGGGTATAGGTCTTTGTTTAATTTATTACAATGAAACATTTTAGATTTTATGTTCGGTGAGCTGCAATCATCGTCAGAATATCTGCTCTCAAACTCAAGAGGAACCTCCTCGATGTGTTTGCAACCCGAACAGGCCGAAAAGTTTTTAGGGTTCTTTCTACATACCTCTTCGTGATTTAATGCAGTACCTCTGTATTTGTAAGCCTTGCCACAATGGTCGCAAACATAAGCCTTTATTTCTTTCATTTCTTTTTCTTTTTATAGTCTTTATCAGGATCCGGAATGTATGTATTAAGATACTCACTACAATATCCGCGTATAGCATCGCAGTAGGTCATTTCGTCAATCGTAACGAACTCCGATTTGCTAAGTGGTATCTTCAAAATCTCTCCGCTTTCCCTATTCATAACCTCTTTATTTGCAAATAATGATTTCCAAAATAAATCCACTTGGTCAATATTCACAAACTCATAACCGGCGTCATTTAGGGCAATCATCGAAAGAGGGTAGACCAGTCCATAAAGGTAGCCAAATTGCAGGTGGGTAGCTTTTCGGTGGAATTTCTCAATGGTCATTTTGTATCTGCCCTTTGGAAGTGCGTCGAGTTCCGACCGTATTAAAGAGGGGTTTAGCATCCTATAAGGCTTCCCCTCCTCTTTGTCGGTGTAATAGATTAGTTTTTTCATTGCTTAATCGAATGGAAGATCATTTTCGGTTTGATTTACTACAACCTCTTTTGGCGGAAATACCTGCCCGGCTTCTGATGCTTCGGTCTTTTGTTCCTTCGGTTTTTCGCCCAAAAGCTCCATTGATTGAGCGTGAATTTCGGTTACATAATGTTTTATGCCCTCCTTATCGTCCCACTCTCTGTACCTTATTTCGCCCGTAATTGAGATTTGAGAGCCTTTTTGTACAAACCTCTCTACTATGTCGGCCAACTTGCCATTAACAACGATATTATGCCATTCGGTGCGTTCCTGTGGGTTTCCGTCTTTGTCTTTCCATTTCTTCCCTGTGGCCAAAGAAAATTGAGCCAGTTTGTTATCCGTAAAAACTTTGATGTCCGGGGTTTTTCCAACCCTTCCGGTTAAAATTGCAATGTTCATATTATTCTTCTTTAAAAATTTCGTCGTGTTTTTCTTCTTTGCTCACTTTATTCAAAAGTGAATCGTATCCGATTTCGTCTTTTCGGTTTAAATCCTTGCCAAAGATTTTGCCTATCTTTTCGGCAGCATCTTTGATTGCGTAGCTTTCGGCAGCCGGGGCGGATTTCATTACTCCATCGTTTTTGGCATAGTTCCAATCCATTGCGCCCTTGCCCGAATCGGTCTGTATCGGTGCGGCTCCTATCCCGTCCTGCCAACTCCATTCGTCGTTTAAAATGTTTTGATAGTGTAAGCGAACAGAAACAACGCACGAATTAGCGATAACTTGTATAGCCCTAACCTCAACTCTCCATTGCAGAAACAACCGGGTTAAAAGGTATTCAATTCTTTCAATAGGGATATATTTCACTCCCTTTGCCATTGGGTGGTCTTTTATCCAAGCCGCCTGAGGGGGTTGATTTAAGAGTACATTAAGCGTGTTTTGATTTTCCTTTGTTTCCAGCTCCCCGGAATACAAGTCTTTTAAAGTAGGTAAATTTTTCTTTTCCATTTTATTGATGATTAAAATAATCTAATTTTTTGATTGAATAAGGCGGCAAATTAAGGTCTAAAACTCCATATCGGCTTTCGCACCAAACCTGATAACCCGGCCATTTGTCATTGTCTAAACATTGCTTATATAGACCGCAAAGGTGTTCGTATTCGTATCTGCCCTGAGAAATAAACTGCGGGGAGGCTTCGAATACATTAAATGCATAAGGTGCTTTTTTCTCCTGAGCAATAAAAAAGAAATCCCACGGGCGATTATCCCCGGTAATTAGTTCCATAATGTCGGCATAAAAAGCGGCCTGTATATGATGATCCAAGTCGGCAGCGTGTCGAGTAAAGCCGTCCAAAGAGGCATCAATGCAGGTTTTTAAATCTACAATAATTTTCTTTTTGTCGTTCAAATGGTCAGGTTTGATTTTAACCTTGATTGCTCCGGCCTCAGTTTCAAGTTCACCAGTAAACCCGATTTCGTTTCGGCCACCCTCTAAAAGCATTCTAACCTGATGATGTTGCATTAAACGGCCTTTCATTGCTTTTAGTTTTTCTGCATCGGCTTTGCTGATTGTTTGCCTGTCGCCAATTTCCATAAGTTGAGCGGCTGCCCAATCTTTGTACTTATTTGTCGCTCTCGGACTTTTTGAGCCTTCCCCGATTAAAATGTCGCAAATAACCGAATCGTCAAAAATAAAATACTCTTTTTCGAATCTGTCCGGCTCTAAAATAAAACAGTGATACGCAGAGCCAAACAAAAGGGCTTCCGTTTCTTTTTGCTCTTCCTCTTCCTTGTAGTAGAGAGGGGATATTTTCAATCGCTTCATTGCCGATGCAGACAAATGGTCTTTCGCTGCGTGATACTCGGCTTCTAATCCCGTAAATTCGGCCATATTGACCGATTTAATAAATGTGCTTTCCATAATATAGTTTTTAAATGTTCCGAAAGTTACTTTTAATTTTCAATATATGCAAATTTAATTTTGATTTAAGAAAATACAGTTATTGTCTTGGACATTATCGACTGTCCCGTCTGGTAGAATTATACAAAATGCTAATCCACCCGTATTCAAGGTGTCTGCCCCTTCAGTAGTTCCGAGTAGTTCACACTTCATATTTTTGTATAAAACATATCTTCTTTCTGTTTTGGTTGATTTTATAGCATCGCACAGTGCTTTTGTCATCACCCCCAACGCCTCGACTGATTTGTCGAATATTTCTGCAATTATTTTTTCTTCTGCTTTCATTTTATTTATTATTGGTGATTAAAATAGTCTATTTTTTTGACATATCGCCAGAGCAATTTTCAAATAAGTTATCTACTATTTCTTCTATTGTTTTCATGCTTATTTTAAATTATCCCTAAATTTTCTTGCCTCAATTTTCTGCGAAGTGATAAGGTCGGCCATATCTTCCTCGATTCCCTCGTTTACCTCACGATCCAAATATTTCCGTATCTGATTTTTTACCTCCGATTCGAGTTCAGGAGTAAATAAATCGGTGTGCTGTTCAGCGTCGCAATCCTTCCAAAATTCGGGTATTGAATCCCAAAAGATAGCAATTTCGCCGTCTCTCAAAATGCCAAATTCAAACTCGGAGAAGATACAACCGCCCTCGCACTTGGAGTCAATAGAAATAGTTTCGTTTTCGTGCTTCAGAAGTAGCCCGTGTTCAACCTTCGAGTCTAAAAAGGTGTCTAATTTTTGATAAAAAACTTGTGTAGGTGTCATAGCATTATCTCTTTATTAACCCCATATTTTTTGAATAAGTCAAGTATCTTAAATAGTTTGTTCGCCTTAATTTCGGTAGAACCATTAAAGTACCTATATCTCTGCACCTCTGCAACTCCTAAGATATTTCGTGCCTCTTTTTTAAAAGCCTCAATTTCGGGCTTTGTTTTTGTCAGCTTGATTTGCTGAAATCCTTTTTTTAGATTATACATTTTCGATAAGTTTATAAGAAGCAAACCGCTTCTTGCCGTTAGTAATCATAGTCGTTTCGATATTGTAGCCCTCTTTGCGGAGGTTAAAAATAGCGTCGCCACTATTCCAAATGCTGAACATTTTCAAGGCCTCTAATTTGGTTATTGATTTGCCGGTTTTCAGATAGTCCAAAATCTGCTTTTTTTGGGTTTCGTGCAGGTCTTCGGGTTCGGGTTGTTCGGGAGTGCTTTTGAGCTTGTAAAATTCTTCGCATAGTTTAGACCAAAATGAAACTCCTTCTTTAGTATTTTTCCATAAAAAAGACGTTGCAATGCCGTCTATATTAGATGGTACATAGCCATCATCAAGCCCGTGATGTTCGCAATTAAAAACGAATTGCTCCTTCAGTCCTTTCTCGATTAAGAATTTTTCCAATCGATTAGATAGTTCAATGGTTTCCATTACGCTTTGTTATTAAGATTAAAGTTTGAATTTCTGAAAATAATGTAGCCCAAAAGTGCATAGGCTGCAAATGCCCCAAAATAGAGCCAAAAATACCCCTCTGACAGATTATCTATCATTCCGCAAAGGAATAATGCCACCCCGAATACATAGACGCCTAAAATCGCCTCTTTTGCGATATTCATTTCTTTCGGTTTTTCGGGTTCGGTGCAAACATCGTGGATTGTTTCACTTCCGTAGACTTTATTGTAGCACTCACGGCAGCATTGCCCGGCTCCCTCAACATAGTAAGGTCTTAATTCGGTTGGTGTGTTCTTGTCGATGTGGGTGTTTTTTCCACATAGTACGCAAAATTCTGTTTTCATAAAATTGTTTTTAAGCATTAATTATTCGTCTCCAAACGGGGTATATCCCTCTGAACTTGTATCGTATTCTTCGGGGTCCCTGAGTTGATCCCCTGCCCTGTTGTAATAAATACCGTTTTCATCTTGCATTTCATAAGTGCCCGATGGTTCGTAATAGGCCCTATTCAGTTCACTTGTTTTCATTGTAGTAGTTTTTAAATTGCTTTTATTTTTTTTATATTATCCGCGAACACCACCATTGTAAACTCTTACAAGTTTGCCGTAATAGTGTTTGCTATAATTTGCTTTATCTGCCTTAAATAGTTTGTAAGCATCTTTTATATTTGATGCGATGTAATAAATTTGGGTAGGTCTTCCCATTGAATCTTTAACCTCGTAAGTGTTTGCCTGTTCTGTTGTTTTCATTTTCGTAGTTGTTTTGTATTACAAAGTAAAGCATTATTTTCTTATCCTGCAAATATTATTTGCTTATTTTGTTAAGAAAATGTTAAGAAAATGTTAAGATTTTAGTTTTGATTCCTACTTTTGGCAGTGTTTCGCTACGACTTTTGGCGGTGTTTTAGTACGAGTTTTTGCGGGTTAAACTCTCTTTAACTTTACGATTTGGCAGCGTTTTGCTTTACGTTTTGTCGCAAATTATTGCTTTATTTCGGACAAACAAAAGCCCATATTTTAGCGATTACACACAATAAATGCCAATTATGTGTATAATTTCACACATTAGGCACATAAAAAGAGAGCAACCCTAAGGCTACTCTCTCCCACTTTAAAAACTAAACTATGAAAAAATCCCTTTCGGGCGAACAAATATAAGTTTAATATTTGAATCTACAAAAATATTTCTTATCTGAACCCGAAAAAATCTTTTATAAAATTCGGATCTGTCGCTTTCGGCAAAACTTTAACGGTCTTATAGTAGTAGATATTCTTTGTACCCATTTTCTTCTCAACCTTATTCATCGCATCAAAGGCGTTTTCGGCATCCACCCTTGTACGCATCTTCTTTCCGTTAATCTCAAAAAATACTTCGTATTTCATTTTAAAATCTATTGTCATTAAGTAAGTATTTTCTTTCCGTAAATAATTTTATTCTCAAACTCAAAATCGCCTGAAGCGTCTTTTTGCCCTATTCCAAAACCATTTGTCCAATCGTTTTTAGGGTTATATGCCGGGTTTAAATTACACATACAGCCCAAAGTCCACGATCCAATCGGTTCGCCTTTAAGGTTCATTCTTATATCCCTTTGGGAAATATGCGAGTGTGCTGAAACAACATTTTGTTTTGCTTTATTTAATCGATTATAGGCTGCGTGAATACCTCCGCCCCCCTGGTATTCGTGCCCGTGAATACAACCAAGTTTCCCGTATTCAATTACTCTGTGCCCTTCGACAAATTGCGTGTTAGTTCCTTCGTAAAACAGATAATCATAATAACTCTCTAAACCCTGAATTTCCGGCATTTTAGCGGCCAGTCTTTGAATATGTAATTCCCTTCGTATGTCGTGGTTTCCTTTCTTTAGGACCACATAACCGAAAGTATCTTGCAAGAGCTTTAAAATATCTTGCCCCCATTCTCTCTCGTTTTCAAATTGTTGAACTATTGAAGGATTTTTGTCAAACTTGCTATCCCCGTAAAAGTCCATAAAGTCGCCTAAAATTATAACTGAATCGCACTTTTGTTTTATCCCGTCATTTATGGCTATCTCCAGGGCCTGGCGATTGTAAAACCTCGAATGTAAATCTGCGATAAAAAGAGTTGATTTATAGCCTTCCGGCATAATAAAAGGTGCTGAGTTCACTAATTCATGAACAGGCTCGGAAATAAGCGCAAATTTAGCCGCCAAAGCCTCTGATTTATTATTTACAGATACCCCTCCTTTTGCCCCAAGTGCCCTGCGGACATACTCACGGCAATCTTCTTGGTCCTTAAAAACATCAGGATATTCACTTAAAAGGACTGTCCCGATGAAGTTTTTTGAATAGCCTCGCTTGGTTCTTATTCCTATTTCAATGTACTTTTTAATTATCTCTCTTGCTAAATCAAGCTTCCCGTTATGTACTCCCGTCATACTTTAGAATTTAAATGAAACACCGGCAACAATGGCAGGGCCAAAATGGATTTGCTTATTGGAATACATAGCTCCATAGCCGGCCGTAACGCCGATTGTTATTCTTGCAGGCTTTTTATAGACAGTATTTGCGATAGTAGAATAGATTGTTTTTGGAAAAACTTTTATTGAATCTAAGTTAGGCTTGTACCCACTCACCCACGCCTGATATAATGAATCTTTTGCGTAGTATTTTTGAGTCTTAGGCACTACTTGGTACAATGTGTCGTTTATTCTTATAGTATCCTTAATTGGCACTAAAAGGGTATCTATGACCTTCTCGGAAAGATAAACCGGTTTGATGATTTTGATAGTATCTAATTTAATTATTATAGTCGTATCTCTAATAACTTTCCCTTCGTTGGATTTTAAGACTCGTATTCTATGTAAAGCGATGTTGAAAGCGATAATTAAAACTATGATAACGCCCAGCATTACTATATACCATTTGTATTTACTCATAATGTTTCCCTTAATTTTATATCTTGAAATCCTATCTTTGATGTCGGATCCTCGTACTGAAATTTATAACAGACATTTTGAATCCAATTGCCCCCGTGCGCGTATGAGAAGTGAAGGTGCGCCCCTGTTCCTAAACCTGTATTCCCCGAAAGAGCCAATAAAGAACCCTGTATAACTGCCTCACCCTGTCTCACCCTGAACTCCGAAAGGTGGCAAAAGCCGTATCTTTCGCCCGTGTAGTAATCTCTTAAAATGATTGTCTTTCCGCCCGTTTGGTGTGTGTAGACCTGCATCACTATCCCATTGCAAGGCGCGTAAACCGGTGTGCCGATTGAGCAGCCTATGTCCACTCCGTTATGAAATGATTTTTTCCCGGTTACTGGGTGGGTCCTGTACCCAAAATTAGACGTTATTCGTCCCTCGCAAACTTTCATTGTCTTCTATTTTTTCGCCTGTTTCCTCAACTTTCTTTTTTACCATATTTGAAATTGAGTTAAACACGCCCCATTTAGTAATCTGAAATCCATTTTTTGCTATCGAAAAAAGCAGAACCCCGGATATGAACCATCCTACAAATTTATAGGTCGAAATATAATCCTGCATAAAGACAGTATCCCAAATGTATGTAAGAATAATTAGAACTACTGATATTAACGCTCTTGGTGCTGTGTTGTGCCAAAATATTTTTGCATTAAAGCCCTCGCCCCTCAGCTTCTTTGCTGCCCAATAACCAAAAATGGCATCAAGCACGAAAAATAATAAAACCACATGAACAATATTTTTTACCGGAACTAAATAACCAACTATGTTTAATAGTATCCCCGTCAAGCACGCCCAAGCGTTTTCAATGGCATCCCTCAGCCAAGATAATGTCCTCATCATATGCCCTCAATCTAAAATTTAGTTAAATATAGCAATAAAAAAAGGGGCAAGTCATAAACTCACCCCTTTACAATTTATTTATTAACCTAATCTTTTAAGAAATTGGCAAGAATTGTCAGATAACCAAATTCAATATTGATGTCCTCGATTTTTTCCGTGTCAATCAGGAATAACTCAATGTCGTTTTCTTCTTCCATCGCCTTGTTGTACTCGATCATTAATTTGGCGTGGTCTTTTTGCTCTTTTTCGGTCAGCATCTCAATGCCGTCAATAAGGGTAAGAAGTTTTTTAGGCTCCTTTTTGTCTTTGATGTCAAGAACCTTATCCGCTTCATTCTCTTTATTGATTATTTCGTTTTGTACTTTGATAAGTTCAAAGGCCTTGTTTTCGAGTTCTACCAACTTAGGATTGATGCTCTTGTTAATCAATTCAACCGCTTTTTCAAGTCGTTTGATATTCCGGTTCAAAGCATAATTCAAAGTGAAGTTCGTGATTTTATTATCGGCACAATACCCGATTAAAATTTGTGTGTCTCTGTAAAGTTTGTTTACCTCTGCGTGTTTCATAGACTAATTTTTAAATGATTAATTAAAATGTCGTTCAAATATAACTAAATTTTTTAAATAACAAAAGAAAGGGGGAAATTAATCCCCCTTATCTTACTTGTAAATCGGTTTTGTAGGGTCTTGGTAGTTTTCGTCCTCCTTGCCGCCCTGTCCGCCCTTGGTGTCTTTCTTTGGATTCTTAAAATAGAGTAACAGCCCTATTGCGATTACTACTGCGAAAATGATTAATGCTGTCATTGCTTTTAATGTTAAATGATTTCTATAAAACTAAATTTATCGTATGGTATTGTAACGTTACTTAAAGATGCGTAAAAGGACGTATCAAATTGAACATTCGGCTCGATATAAATAGAACCTACAGGAACATCTTCGTTTACCGATGGCGTAACAGCGTTTGTCCGTCTCAAATAAATTTCTGCATATCTTCCTACTCCTGTCCCCATTCCCGTAATACGTACATTTGCTCCAATCCCATTTACGCCAGTTCCAATCGCTATGACATTAAGATATTCAGAACCATCCGTAATAAATCCCGTTGCGGCAGTATCCTCTACCAAAGCAAAAGCAAAGTTTTTATAAAGTCTTGGCATACCCGTTGGCAAACCCTCTGAGTCCTGTCCTGTGGCTATATCGTATTTAGTAAACTCTCCCGCATAAGTAAATACCCTATTAGGATTAGCGGGGTCAAGCCCTTTATAATACCCGTCTGCTATCTCTGTATTCATTAAATCAGAAGTAAATCCTTCAATTCCCAAAGACTGCGAAGAGGTGTTTAAATCGGCTATAAGTGCTTCATCGGGTTGAGTCATAAATATCTCCGTTGAGGTTCCTGTGGTATCGTTTATATTGGTTACTTTCAGAGCCAAGAGGTGCGAAATCTTATCTCCCAAAGCGTGTGAGTAAATGGTTTCGCTTATCCTTTCGCCTTCTTCATTGGTTGCAAAGGCTCTTAGGTAAATAGTATCGCCTTGACTTGCCCCGAAATCCTGTTGCCGTACTTCGTAAGTTCCAAATGTCTTAGGGGCCAAACTGATTAGCTGTGTCAATCCCCGTGTCCAAGCACCTGAATTTATTTTAAAGTCATAGCCTACTCTTGTCGTATTGGCGTAAAATGCACTTCGGGCTAAAATCCTTACCGAATACATATTTGCCCACCAAACTTGATTAGCGTGGTCTTGTACTACGTCAGAGACGGGCTTTCTATTTAGCCCCCCGTCATTCAAAAGTTCAGCGTCTGCGTGAGCCGTTGTTGGTACTCTTACGCCTGAAAATCGCTCTGTCTTGTGATACAATCCATTTCCCGAAGTGCGGGAATAACAGAATCCGATAAACCCGTTTTCAGTCGTGCCTTTCGGAACGCAAAGAAAGCCATCTACCTTGAAAATAGATTTTATCTTCGCATTGGCTGCCGACCAATCCGCTGCCGTTGGTGGTATGTCTGCGGCGTTAAAGTACCCGTCCCCCCAAGTGTCTCCGCTTTGAGCCGTTGTGTTTTGAAGGAATTTTGCTATGTACAAATCAATGTCCACAGGTGTTGTTCCGCCTTTTCTTCTTCTTGTCATATAGTCTTTATAGACTGTGCTTGGTGCTGCCATATTTTTTATTTAATTATTCAACAATGTAAAAATAATATTCCCCACTTGTAGGTGAGGTAGGTGCTACTTTTGGAATCCGCAAATTGGTGTTTATGTTTTCGAGCATTGTTAAATTTCCAACGACTGTACTTGCTCCATTAAAATAGGTCGTTCCATTTACCGAAAATGCTTCTGTTCTATTAGTGTAACCAATCATTACGCTTCCACCTATCGGATTTAATGCTATTTTTCGAACATCATTGCCTGGTTGTATAGCTTGTATCCAAGCATAGTTTCCATCATTAATTCCAAAGACAAATTTATTGTCCGTATTAGCTCCCGCTCCTGTTGTTATCTGAAATATACCCTGCTGAGCGTTGTCCGCACTTGCTCCCACTATATGAAAAATTCCAAGTGGAGATGTAGCCCCTATCGCTACTTTTGTTCCATCGGTATAAATCGGGCTATCTCCTATTGCGGAAGCACCCATAAATTTTGGTAAATACCCGCTTGTTCCCGTTCCTGTTACGGGATTAGTAAGAGCAGTTTGAAAATATGAAGTATCGTGCCCGTCTAATAGGTCTGAATCCGCAGCCTTGCCGTTTGCAGCAAGAAAGTCCGTAGTTGCCGCAGCCGCAGCCGTTCCAAAAGTCCTGCCCTCTAAAACCGTTCCCGCAGTTGTGCCAAAGTTTTTATTAAATGCCGTATTCTTTGAAAATGCTGGTTCCTTTCCGTTAAATGTACTCCAATCAGTTGAGGATAACGCCCCGTTTGCAGACGCAGAAGCCAAACCTAACGAAAGAACTTGTGTACTTAAAGAAAGTCCATTTTGATTAGTGCCCAAAGTTACGGGATTATGTACTGAAATTACGCCCTCCGTGATAGTTACATTTGTGCCAATTTTTACACCCCCTAAAATCGCATCTGTGGCAGTCGGTAAGGAGTAGTTGTTTGCATTTGCCGCTATTCCCGCTAACTTTGAACTCTCGGTTGCAGTCATTAATTGCAAATTGGTGTCAAACTTGATGTAAAATGTTCCACCCTCACCAGTAATCTGTTTTGATGTTCCAAAGGCAGTATTATCCAAACTAACTTGTATTCCCGACGTTCCTGCCGTGTTAAGGGTTATTGCAGTTACACTACCTGCACCGCTTGGCACTTCTCCTACAAACCCGCTTTCTGTTGTGTAAATGCCTACCTCGCCACTTGCAAGAGTTGCAGAAGTCGGAAGTACCAAAGTAGAAAAAGAACCTTTTAGCCCTACTACGCTACCCGAAAACTCAGCACTCTTATCTCCCCTTAAAATCAAAACATCAACAGGCGGGTTATTCGCAGTTGTTCCTTCGTAAATGCGAAATTTCATTTGATTAGAAGCTGCTGCCCCTGCCGTAACTGTCGCATCTATTCCTATCCACCTATTTATGTTTGCCCCGCCACCCTCTAAGTCTGATATTGTTCCGTATTTTATGATATTATCAAAAGTGCCATCAAAACCCGTTGCGGTTCTCTTTTCGATATTTGCCCTAACCCCAAATAATCCTGTTAAAGTTCCCCCGCCCAAAGCCAATGCCCCCACATCTGCCGCAGTTGTTCCGTGAGGATTGCCCGTAATTATTTGGCTATGGTCGTAGGCCGTCTTCCCTCTGTCGCCCCTGTAAGCCGTTGCGGAAGTTTCGCCAAGTGCTATCCCTGCATACATTTGCACATAAACAGAGCCACCCCAACGCCAAGTTTTATTATCGTCTTTGGTTACATAAATCTTACCTGCTTCGCCCGTTACTGGCAAGGCTGCAAAATTATCTACCTCTATTATGTCGTCAATATAAGAGGGAAGCTGCGTATTTTTAACAAACCCGTTTTCGTCTAACTCGGCAAGTCCATTTGCAGAGCCTTTTAGACTAGCATCTAATTTACTTGCAAATTGTGTAGTAGTAGGCAAGAAGTACCCCGAAGCAAAAGTAACCCCGAAAGTACCCGATTCTGTGATAGGTGAACCACTAACGGAAAATCCCGTTGGCATAGAAAGTCCAATCGAAGTAACCGAACCTGCACCGCCCGGAGTTTCACCCGAAAAGCCCGATTCTAAGGCGTACAATCCAATTTCTCCGCTTGAAAGAGTCGAAGGTACCTGCGGAATTAAAAGCGTTGTAGCAGTTAATTTTGATGTAGAAAAAGGCTTTAATATATCCCCTGCAACAAGTGCGTATTTCGCATCACTCTCACTCTTTGTATAAGCATCTATTAACAAATCGAGTAAAGCAACTTTCCGAGCGGACGCCAGCCCTACTTTGTCTATAACCACATATGCACCTCCTTGTTCGGCTTCTGTTGCGGTGTCTAAAGAGTAAATTCTCGTTGCATTTCCCGCTGCCGACCACTGTAAGAATGTTCTATCGCCACTTCCTAAAGAAGTACCACCGCCGCCGTCAATCGCTGCCTCGACAAAAGTAAAATCTTCGGTTTCGTAAGCCTCAACTTCTACCAATTCTACCTGCATAACCTCGTTTGCGAAGTCCAAAGAGCCAAAGTTAAGCGCATAAAGTTTGCCATTTGCCGTAAATGTTTTTCCAAAGGAAGGAAGGGCCGCGTAATTTGTGGAGTTAATTATTTGCCCGGAAAGTTTTTCCCTTTGGACCTTGTAAATATTTACTATTTCTCTGCCAATTAACTCGCTTAGGTGATATTCAGTTCCGGCAGTCCTAAAAAAGTTACCCAAAGCCTTATAGTAATTTGCTCCGTTTGAGTAAATTCCGCCTTGCATTGTTGCGCTATCGCCAACCCCGGAAGGAACTTGACCTAAGTTTAGATTAACATCTAAAGAAACATTGTGATTTGCACTAATTATCGCCTGACTATCCAAACCCCCAATTTCGGCAGCCGGGTACTTAATTGTAATGTCTTTTATTAAAATCGGATAGGTAAGAGGGATGTTGTTTTTTATGTCCTGAGGCACAACTGATGGATATTCCTGCACAAATTGCCCTACTATTTCGTAAGGATAAAACGCTATCTGTAAAACACCATCTTCCGGGATAGTTTGAATATTAAAAGTAATTTCTTCGTCTCTTGCGTTATAGTCTTTGAATATAGGCACTCCCCCATCGCTTCCACCCGAAGGCAAAAGAAAGGTTAAGTAGGTGCCAACAGAGGGAGTTGTATCGGTGAACTCTTCCCATTGTTCCCGCATTACATAAGTCTTTGTTGCACTAACTAAGAAGATATTATACCTTAATTTAATTCGGTAGTGCGCACCTGACCAGTAAATAGAAGTGCGCTCATCTGCCAAAAACATAAAAAACAAATCTTTCCAAATGGCTTTTCCTTCAACAACCGAAGGATATTTGACCAAATTAGAAACTTTCATTCTTATTTCTACATTACTCTCTGTAACGGGCATTATCTGTGAGTAAGAAATTGGCTGCCGATAAGTGGTGAGCGTGTATAAATCTCCGGTAATCATAATTGTGCTCGGCAGTTCGTTCCATTCATTAGGATTAATCATTCCCTGCGTGCCTGCCAAACCGCCCCAAACTGTCTGCCCTAACGACGGATCATAATAATTAATATTATATGTTTCCGGTTGTAAAATGTATTGATTGGTAGGCTGAACAACTGCCCGGACTGCCCTTAAATCGTAATCCTCAGCGTTCATCACTCCATCATAGGAGTTGTCTATACTTCCGTAATTTTGACTTATTTTAATGTCTTTAACCGCAGGAATTATCTCTTTATTTCCGGATTTATTTATAAATTGAAAAGATTGTGTCGCTAAAGTAGTGCCTAAGCTCGCAATATCCCCAATGTCGTAAACCGCATATTTTGCGCCTCCAATAAATCGCATCTGTAAACCGCAATCGTGCAAAATTTCCTCTACTGCATCCGCCCAAGTGCCTCCGATGTATTTATCTGCCCTGATATATCCATCTAAAATATTTGTTGCTCCTGATGTCTTCGATTGTCTGTATTCAAGCGTATTTCCAAAAGAAATTAAGGTCATTGCTTCGTTTAAAAGGGTGCGCATTGTTGCTCTTGCCCCGGCTCTTTCGTAGCGGAAAGAAGCCAACATACCGAGATTATCCCTTGCCGTCAAAATGATGTCGCTCTTGTAACTTAATGCCTGAGAAAAACTGTCGGGAGTTAAAAACCCATACCAATAATCAGCCCCGGCAACCTTAATTACCACCTTGTACTTTGTTGCATCAGGAGTGAAAAGCGTATCGTAGTCAATCTGCCCGGTGTCTTTTATTACTATTGTAGCATTAGTCTTAATCAAAGGAGTCTCTACTTTGCCCCCTGAATTATCCAATGAAATAGTAAAAGGCGGCACTCCCATAGCCTCAATTTCCGCACTCGCCCCCACATAATCCTTCTCCCAAATCTCTAAGCGCATAGTTCTGCCGCCTACACTAATCGTTTCTTTATATAGATATAATCCGTAACTCATCGTGCTTTATTTTGTTGGTATTTTTGACTTGATAAATAAATATCTTGACCTTTTAAAACTCCAAATATCTCTACCGGGCCGCTATTGACGGCTGCTATTGTAGGCGTCGCACCTCCATTGTAAGAATAAGGGTCTGATTTTTGGTTTCCTCCAAATCCTGAACCTATTGAACCAATCGCTGCCGAAGCCGCAGTACCCAAAGCAATCAATGCCGCACCTGCTGCTATCGCCCCCCACGGGCCACCTGCCGAGCCTATCGCCTTAGCCGCTAATGCAGCCGCACCCGTTGCCACCATTACCTCCCCGATTTGGGTAGCCATATCCGCAAATGGCATCAAAATAGCCTTTGTCATATCCGAAGCGTCAATCTTTTCGCCCGAAGCGATTGCGTCCATTATAACCCTCATAGAATCGGAAATAGAACTCGCCACTGTACGCCCGAAATTGGCTGCTATATCTGCACTTCTTAAAACTTCCGCATCAAATTCATCATTGTACGCCTTTAATCCGGTAGGGTCATTAGTCTTTGGAGCTGCCGTCTGTATTCCCGGTTGAGTTAATGGTTGAATGGTTGGCTGCCCTTTTGCGTCTACCTTTGAACTATCAACGGGTCTAATTGGAAGCTGGTCATTCTCTGCCCTGATAGCCTCTATCATCGAAAGATAATCGGCAGCCGCCTGAGTTGTGGTTTTCCACCTCTCAACCAAAGTTTCCAAACCTTTCTTTTCCTCTACAAGTGCCTGTAAAGTAGTTTGGTCTGTTGTTGCAAGTATCTTTTTTTCTATCTCGGAAATTAAATATTGATACCTTTTTATTGTGCCGTCAATACCCATTTGCTCGGCCTTAGCTGCCTCCTCCGTTGCTGCCGCTGCTTTGGCCGCCTCTGCCGCTTCTGCCTTGTCAAGTTCGGTTTGTTGCTCTGTGGCAGCCGCCTTCGCTTTATAGTTTTCCAAAGCCGCAACAAAACTCGCTTCCTCTGACGAATATCTGCGAAGTCCTAAATCAAATAGTGCCTTATCAGCATCTGCAACACTATTTATCCCCTTCATTTTCTCGGCAGTCAATTTAGCATCGTCCTCAATCGCTTTTTTCTTTCTCTCTGCCTCTGCGTTGGCCGCCTTAACTGCGTTGTCATTCGCCCAACTAAAAAATGTAGCATATATCTTTGTGGCCGTCCATACTTCGTCCGAAGCCCAAAGATTTTTCATACTTGTCAAATAGGAGTTTAAAGACTTTGCAAAACCCTTTGTTTTTTCGGTTGCAGAGCCTATATTTTCCATTATATCACCTATGGTATTACCTAATTGAACCCAAGCCCCTGCCGCCGTATCTGCGGCTGCTTTTGCTGCTCCTCCAAACTTACCTTCTAAGGCTGCTAATATTGATAGTTGCGCTTCGTGCGTCTTGCCTTCTGCAACTAACTTTTTAATATCTTCAATTTGAGCCAAAGAAAATGCACGGGTTGAGCGATTAAGCAACTGAATCCCTTCTGCCGGTCTTTCCAATGCTTTTGCTAATTGGTACACATTGCTCTGTAAATCGCCTCCAATAACCGTACTCATATCCATTGCAGCAGTAACTACACCTTTGAAAACATCGCCGTTAATGCCCTTAAAAGAGGCTAAAACTGCCATAGCCGCAATAGTTGCATCATCTTCAAATTTGGTTACTTTTTGTAAGTCTGCTGCAAAGTTCTGCATCTGTTCCGATGTCAGCCCCGCAGCCCCGCCCGTAGATTTTAAGACGGATTCTAATTTGGATAATGCTAAGGCACTTTCATTATAAGCCGCTACACTCGCTTTTGCAAAATTAATTACGGCCGTAACAGAAAAAGCAGCCGCCATCATACCCCCTATTTTCTTTAGAGAGTTCTGAAATCCACTCGCTGACTTCTCGCTGTCCTTAAATCCTTTGTCGAGTTCTGAGTTATCCAAACCCAATTTAACCCAAATTTTCCCTAATAAACCCATCGCCTCACTGTATTAACCCAATGTTTATTAATGCCTGTATGTCTTCATCGCTCACCTCAACCCTTACGAATTCTCTTTCGTCGGAAGGTAACTTCATCAAATCCTGCGGTCTTTTTACTTTGCTTCCCGCTACCCTTGCCGCTACAAATGTCTGCCACCTGGTCCGTTCCCAGTCTTCTGTTTTCTTTTTTTCGTATGCCTTTAATCTTAAAAGGTATTCCTTAAAAGTTACTTCGGCCGCTTGTCTTTCTGTAAGCCCTTGCCCAACCAAAAACGCTTGAATCGGCTCGTAATCCCCGATAAGACTGACTTTTTTTTTATTTCTTCTTCTTTTTGTACCTTTTTTGCTGCCTGTTCAATAGTTTCCCCTTGTAAGCAGTAGAACCCGTCTAAAATCATTTGGGTACATTCTTTCGGGTGTAAAGTAGCCCATATCTCAATATCTACTAAAGTCAAATCAAACTCCTTAATTTCGGGGTGGTCAAACTTCTGTATCTGATAGTAATTTACTGCCGCAGCATAAATCAGTTTGCAATAAGCGGCCCTAATCTGTAAGATGTCCGAATTTGAATCTACCTCGATGGTCCAGTTTCTTTCTTTGCAGATAGTATAAAGAGAGGGCGTAAATAAAACCGCCCTCCTTTCTCCCGCTACCTCAATGTACATTAAAGGGTTTACCATATTACGCTCCTGTTGTGGTTGTGGTTGTTCTTCCTAATACGCCTGAACCTTTGAAAGTAATATCCTTAGTTACTACGGCGTCTTTGTCCGAGTTTTCGTCTACATTGGTTACATAAGCAGTACCGACTTTTCCAAGAGCCACGCCTCCGATGATAGTTCCGTAGAATACATTTACAATAGTTCCTGCTACCAAAGCGTCCCAAAGAAGCTCTTGCTGACCATTGGCTGTATCGTTGCTTACAAAAGAAGCCGAACAACTCCAATTCTTATTACCCATTATGATTTCGTCCCAAGCAGAATCTTTGCTCGAAATATCAATCTCAACCCCGTTTGTGGTCATTGAACTTGAAAGTTCGCCACCTATTGCAGTATGGGCTCCTGCCACACTTACATACAATTTTTTGTTGTTTCCTGATGTTGCCATAATTATATTTGTGTTAATTATTTACTTTACTTTCTTGTTTATTTTTAAAAGGGAAGACGGGCGGCGATAACAACTCGCTGATTGTGGTTTAATGAGTTTTCACACTTCCTCTTGTCATTTAAGTATCTTCCCTTATCGTAATATTTTAAATTTGTGTTAATTTTAATCTTACTCTTTGAGACTGCCTCCAAATGTGAAAGTCAGTCTCTGATATTTCTTCAAACCCTGAGCATATTTCCCATATCCAAATATCAATTTTAAAGTGTGATATTGTGAAGGTTTCTGAAAAATAACCCTTGATATTTTCTATCATATCTAAGGAAGGCCCCGGACTTGTCGAATTAGTTATTGCTTCCATTATGAAGGTGCAATCCCACATTGTTTGACCCTTTTCCCCTGAAGGAGTGGTATCAAATGAATAAACCTCAAAACGAGGGTAAACAGTTCCTACAAGTGAGTAGCCTAATTGCACCAACTTTGCATTAACTGCTTGTAAAACATATTTTGAAGGTTCGTAAATCATATTACTTTCTTTATTGCGTCCCCAATTACTTTCATCATATCGGCCTCATTTTTCCTAAATGCAGGGAATAAAAACGGCCTTGCTTTTGTTCCCTTTTTTGCTATACTCTTGGCTATTGCCCAAGCCAAAGATGTTGCTGCTTTGTAAAAATCTGCTCCTCTCTTTCGTCTTCCTCCTGCTGCCGTTGTGGTGTCGGATAAACCTTTTTTCTTTATCCATTCCAAAATTGGTTTAATCGGTGGCATTCCCCCTGCCTTTCTGCCGAACTCCACCCAATAAGCGTGATTTGCTTCGGCTGCCACATCAATAGAAAGGTCTTTTTGTGGTCTTATAAATATGGAGTTAATCAATTGGCCTGTCGAAATACTCTTAGCTTCTTTTAGCCCCTTTTGTGCGTCTGCTTTGACCTCCATCGCAACTTTGTTCAGTCCCTCTTGTGCCATTTGGTTTATCTCTTTCGCCTTGCCCTTAAACATCTTGTTCATTCGGGTAAGTTCCGAGTTTGGGAGTTCTAAATGAGTGCCTTTCATTATCCCGCAGTAGTTGTTGTTGTAGTAGTCAAAACCTTAAATGAGCCTTCAATAACTAAGAATTTCCCCCTGTCTCTTTCGTCATAACCCTTAACTTCGTCGCTCGGAAGCACGGAACGGGGTAAAATCTCATAGCCTAACCAAATGATTTTAGCTATTTCGGTAGTGCCTGGGGTTCGTATTTCCACTTGAACCGGATTAGTAACGCCAACCTCTTGATAATACATAGCCCGCGAACCCGTGAGAACCTTAACAGCAGCCGGAACCACTCCCAAAGAGACAAAGGAAGTAACAGGCATAGAGTATGAGTCTAATACCTGCACCGCCTTAAATAGCTCTACTGTGTGTTTATAGTCTCTCCCTCGTATCATCGTGGTATCTTTTGCAAAATTTCCTCAATAACCGCCTTGTCTTGCCCGTCATAAATAGCACAGGCCAATTCTAAGACTATTTGTTTTAGTTCTTCATTTGTCGAAGCTGCCGTAACATAGGTAATCACAACTTGTTCGTTATCTAATAAAGCCACTTTAGTTTTATCATTACTCAAAATGTAATTTACAGGAGTTCCGTATTCATATTCAATAACAGAAGTAACTGAAGTAACCGGAAGCAAGAATAATGGCTCAGAAGTCGAAAGGCGTTCAGAATAGAGTTTTAGAGTATTGACAGCCAAAGAGACATTAGAAACATCTTCAACCTTCGAAATGGCCGCATTTAAAATTCTTTGTATCTGCGTGTCCTCTGTCGTTGTGGTTATATTCCCGAATGCCTTTACTTCGGCTATCGTTACTACGGCTCCCGTTCTGCTTGTCCTTTCGATTCTCATTTCCAATATCCGTTTTTAACCATATACTCTAAAAACCTTGCATCGGGATTGGTTATAATGGTTCCTACTTCTATCCCGTCATAAGCCTTTATTACCTCCACCCCAACTTTAGGGGCTTTGTTTTCTATCGGCTCCATCTCCGCCTTATTTTCGTAAAGCGGAGTTTCGGCCTTCTTTTCAATTTTCTTCATTACTAACCAGCAGTAGTTGTAGTGGTAGTAGTTGTAGTAGTAATTCCGTAAGTTACAACAGGGTTTGCAATAGTGTTAGTGATTAACACATTTGAAACGGCTGCACCGGCTGAAATAGCTGCAATAGAAGTTGTAGTGTTGGCTACAAATATGTTTGCGAGTTTATCAGTTGTCGGAACAACTACCTGACCTTTCCAACGCATATGGAGAGTATAACCATCGGTTCCGGCGTTTCTTTCAAGTTCTGTTTCAAGAGCTGCTTTTTGATGCAGTTGTAAAACCTTTCTTGTTACCATAAGCATTTCGGTTGCCCCAATAGTGGCATCTTCCAAAATAGTAACCCCATGAACCAAAAGTGAACCGTCGGCCAAAACATTGATGTAGTTCGCCCCCTTGTCTTTCAGCAGACGAATCTTTGAAACCTCGGAAGGATACAGATAAACTGCATCAGGGATATAGTTACCCTTGCCCTGAATCATTACCTGAGTTCTTGCAGCAAGGATAAGGTCTGTAATGTTAGCATCCTGAACAGATAATGCCATTCCGGCAGTAGTAGCATTAAACGCTGTCGAACCCTGTGTTTTCAGACCGTAAATTTTCTTTGTGTATGCTCCACCATCAGCACCAGCACCAGAATAGATAAGAGAGTTTACCTTTGATAGGATAGCCTCAATTCCTTTGCCTCTTGCCCAATTAACGAAATATGACATTTCGGTTGTAGTCTCGCTTGAGAATTTAAGCATAGAACCTATTTTTGCAAGCTCTCTGTATTTCTCTTCGATTGTTGCGCCGTCTCCGGTTGTTACGGCAGTCAGTTCCTCAACATAGTCTGCATTATCAAAATACACACCGTCAAACCACATAGCACGGTTCTTGTCGGCCGGAACAGTAACCACCTGCATATTTGTAATGAATTTATTAGGCTCATACAAAGCCCCTGAAATTCCACCTCCGTAGGTTCTGCTTACCGGATTAGTTGCCCCGGAAGTAATTACGCTTGTTGGGTCGTCTTTTACCTCGATTAAAAATGTTTGTGATTTGGCTCTCTTGCCACTCATTACTTCTTCAAGTTGAGTTTTAAATTCGGCTCCCTCATACACCGCTTTCAGTGCGTCTACAAATGTCTCCTGCTTTTCCATTTTTGTTTCTGCCATTTTTTTGTTCAAATCGTTAATCCCCTCATTCAACTTCACAACATCTTCCTGCATTTTTTTGATTTCGCCCTCTGTTGTCTCGCCCTTTGTTTGCGCCTCGCCCAACTTTTTAGTTGCTTCGGCCAAATCCTCAGTTGCCTTTTTGTATTCCGCTCTCATAGTATCGAGTTCGGCCTTCATTTCGGCTGCTTTTTCCTCAATTGTTTTCTCTGCCATCTTAATAGATTTTTAAAAATTGTTTAATAGTTCGTATGTTAATTTCGCCTTCAATTTCGCTTTTGAGTTTAATAAGTTCCTCATCTTTCATTTCCTCAATAGGTTGTTTCTCTGCCTTTATCTCTGTTGCTTGTATGGTAGCTAACTGATTAGCTGCTCTCGAAACAAAAGAAATTTCATATAATTTAACCTCTTTCAAAAGTCGCACATTCCTTACTTCGTCCACTTCCCAAACTATAGACTGATACCCGATTGATATTTCGTTTATTGCATCATCTTCAATCAAAATAGACAAGTCTTTGCCCATAGTGGTATTGGAGATTTTAGCCTTAAACCATAAGCCCTTTTCGTCTTCCTTCATCTCCACTATCTTGCCGACAATATCTTCCATATCGTGCTGCAAACAGAGCTTTATTCTCTTGCCCTCTTTCCCTGCAATAGTCTTTGTAAATGCACCCGCTACAATTATGTCATTGTAACTATCCTCGTTTCCAAATACTGCCGCATAGCCCTCAACAAACAAATTCTTGCCGTCAGGTACTGCTTTCGCCTCAAATATCTGCGCTTTATATTCCATATCTCTAAATTTTGCCTAAATATATTTGTTTTAACCTTTCCTTTTCGGGTTTTTCAAGCAATACAATTTATTTTTAAAGCTATTTTGGACTCATAAACACAGTACAGGCGCAATTGATAATATTCCCCGCACTTGCACCCATTGAATCATCGCGAGGGTACATCATTTTCTCCCCATCAACTTCAAATGGTTCATCTTCATCAATCGTAACTCCGTCCATTTCTGCGTGAGCCGGGCGGGTGTTGTTTCCCGATATTACCCAAGTTTTAGTGTAAGGAATACCCAATGCTTTTATGCTTTCGTCTTGTGCCACACTAAGAGCCGTAAGACTTTCGGTTTGCACTATCCGCCTTATCTCCCACTCTTGCACACCCTCGTAGACATTCATTATGTTGCCTGAAAGTTGTTGTGTGAGCTGCTCGATGCTCATAGTTTGGTCTTTTATCGCTTCTTTTAAAGCACCGGAAAACCAATCTTTAAATCCCTTTGAAATGATCTTTACCTTTCGCCCTGCGTTCTTGTTTATCCACCCATTTAAGGCTTCGTGCCACATATCCGTATCTGATTTTCGTGAAAGAAAATTATTGACCGTTGTACGAGCTGCGGGCATACCTACCCCGATAAACATATTTTCGTACCAGCTTCTTAAATACTTTTCGTTTATCTTTGCAGGTAGTTTTGTTGGCCAGTCTTTAGGGTCGTAACTATCTGCCATTCCCAAAACCCTTGCCAACTCTTTACGCCTTGCCGCTGCCAATTTGGGTGCGTAAGTGCGTCCAATCCTTAGTGATTGAAGCCTTAGATATTTGGCCATTTGGCGTTGTTGGTTAGTTATGCGCATACTTTACCATATTCAAGTAATTATCTACTATCTTTAAAAACTTATCTATCTCCGTAATGTCTGTTTCACACTCTGAAATAAAAGGATTTCCAAGCAAATTTTCCCTTCGCTTATAAATCTCATACTTTTCATATTCCTCAATAGTCATATTCATTTATGCATAGCTTATGATTGTAAAAAACTTGTTTCCTTTTGATTCATCTCTGGCAATATGCAGATATTCCAAATTCCCCAAACAAAGCAGGTGCAATTTCAGACTGATAGCCGCCCTTAAGTCTTCGAGGCTA
>Ga0074195_1001210_pt1 | contig 38222 bp, 35 predicted proteins | sample EPASupsiteHSE623_FD_64525 | JGI IMG/M metagenome (GOLD analysis project Ga0074195, IMG submission 64525) | Bioremediated contaminated groundwater from EPA Superfund site, New Mexico - Sample HSE6-23 | ecosystem: Environmental > Aquatic > Deep subsurface > Groundwater > Contaminated ...
GGCTATTTTTACTGAAGTAGATAATTTGCGCAAGGAGCAGGTTGCCGCAGGCAGAGACATTATTACGCTTAGCATCGGCAGTCCTGACTTAGCACCGGCAGCTCATATTATTGAGGCACTGCAGGAAGGGGTAGGTAACGGGAATAATTATGGCTACACCTTATCCAAGGGAATACCTGCTTTTTCCAATGCAGTTTCCAACTGGTATAAGAGCCATTTTGATGTTGATCTGGATGCGGAAACAGAAGTTTATTCGCTTATCGGCTCTCAGGACGGACTTGCTCATATTGCGTTATGCCTTGTGAATCCTGGCGATGTAGTGTTAGTTCCTGATCCCGGATATCCGATTTTCAGTGCCGGGCCGCTTATGGCCGGAGCGGAATTATATCGGATGCCTCTCACGGCGGCGAACAATTATCTGCCTGATCTTTCGGCGATTAGTGATACGGTGTTGAAGCGGGCAAAAATGATGATTATTAATTATCCTAATAATCCGTTAGCGGCAACTGCACCGCGTGATTTCTTTGAACAAGTTGCCGCATTTGCCAAACGCCATAACATATTGGTTTGTCACGATTTTGCTTATAGTGAACTGGTTTTCGATGGCTATAGACCTGATAGTTTCCTTAGTATTCCGGGTGCAAAAGAAGTGGCTATTGAATTCCATTCCTTGTCGAAAACCTACAACATGGCCGGGTGCCGTGCCGGTATGGTTGTTGGCAACAAAGAAATTATTGCTCTGCTGGGCAAAGTAAAATCAAATTTTGATTATGGAATCTTTCAACCGGTACAACAAGCTGCTGTAGCCGCTTTAAACGGACCACAGGATTGTGTTAGAGAGACGGCATTGACTTATCAGCGGCGTAGAGATATTATTGTTAATGGACTAAATCAAATGGGGTGGCATGTTGACCGTCCTCAAGCTTCGATGTATGTTTGGGCTCCGGTTCCGACGCAACAATCTTCCTTTGATTTTGTTGTTGATTTACTAAAACATACAGGTGTGGCATTGATTCCGGGCAGTGGGTTTGGTCAATTTGGTGAAGGTTTTGTCCGAATTGCTCTCGTACAGCCTGAAGAAAGGCTGTCTGAAGCGGTCCATCGTATTCAATTATGGCTGGGCAAATTATAATGAGGAGAGAGCTAGCATGCGAGCCTTAAATTTTTATTCATCGAACTATCATAATCAATTGGTTTGCCGTCGTAAAACCTGTACTATTCGTTTAGGAGATAAAACCCATAAGTATACAGAAGGCGATATCGTCTGGGTTACAGTAGGCAAACGCTTTGCTCAGAAAAAGAAAATATTTACGGCGATGATAGATCGTGTTTTACTTAAACCAATCTCCCAGCTTACCTCAGATGACCTTCAAGGAGAAAACCCGGATATTGCCAGTGTGGAAGATTTTCTGATTTTTATTCAGTCTATTTACGATAAAGTAATTACACCTGGTGACATTGTTACCGTTGTATATTTTTCCGAAATCATTGAGTAAATGATTATCGATTAGACGTAAAAGGAGTGCTGATCAAATGGTAGAATTTAAAGTTCCAATCGGTGTATCAGGCCGTCATGCTCATGTTTCGCGTGAACATTTGGATATTCTTTACGGAGAAGGTTATGAACTTACTTCCATTAAAGAATTGTCTCAGCCCGGGCAATATGCTGCTCAGGAAACGATTGATTTAGTTACTGAAAAAGGGTCCTTTAAAAATGTCCGCATTTTAGGGCCGGTTCGCAGTAAGAGTCAAGTCGAAATTGCACTGACTGACGCAGTAAAATTGGGTATTAAACCACCGGTGCGTGATTCTGGGGACCTTAAAGGTTCTCCCGGTGTAACACTCGTTGGACCGAAGGGCTCGGTTCAATTGCAAGAAGGCGTTATTGCCGCCTGCAGACATATTCATATGACTCCGGAAGATGCGGAAAGAATGAATTTGACTGATAAAGAAATTGTTCAAGTATGCTGTGGCGGAGAACGGGGACTTTTATTTGACCAAGTCCTTGTCAGAGTTAGCCCCTCCTACCACTTGGAAATGCATATCGATACCGATGAAGGTAACGCAGCTATAGTAAAAACCGGCGAGATGGTAACGGTAATTAAAAAGTAATATTTGTAATACCCCGTGCTTTTGGCACGGGGTATTTTGTATTCATGAATATATTTCTTATGAAAAGCAGGATTTTTTAACAAATTTTAGAATATATTGATAATAAAAACGAGAACGTTGTTCGGCTAGTGGAAACGGAAGGTGATGAGTTATTGGATAAACAAGTACAATATACGGTAGCCGCAGTAGATCGCGCCTTGGAAATCCTAAATTTATTGGGTAAATCTTCACGTGAACTGGGAATAACGGAACTGGCCAAGGTGTTAGGTGTACAAAAAAGTACGGTTCACAGCTTGTTGCAAACTATGCTGGTGCGGGACTTTGTACAGCAGACTGAGTCAGGGCGATATGCATTAGGCGTTAAATTATTGCAGCTTGGTGAGCTTTTTTCCCAGCGGCTTGATATTCGAACAGTGGCAAAACCGGTTTTAACACAATTGGCAGATGAAACAGGAAAGGTTGCTTTACTGGCAGTGCTGTCAAAACAGGAGTTAATTATTATTGACAAGGTTGAGCCTGAGCGTCCTTTTCTGATTATTCCCAAATTTGACTTCAGCCTGGCCTTTCATAGCACTGCTGTCGGAAAAGTTTTGCTGGCTTTTGCTGCGGAAGAAATTAGAAATGCAATACTGGAGAAAGACTTATCTCCTTTTACTCCATTTACAATTACCGATGTCGATGAAGTAAAAACAGAATTGAATAAAGTATATCTTGATGCATATGCGATTGGCTGTGATGAAACAATTGAAGGTGTGACTTGCTTTGCGGTACCTATTTACAATGCCGCTAATCAGGTTGTTGCTGCTTTGTCGGTATCAAGTGCCAGTTCTTTGGTTAATTTTAATGGTTATGACCCGATAATTGCAGTCTTAAAACAAAAGGCGGCAATTATTTCGCAACGCCTCGGGCAACAATTATAGCAAGAAAGCCTTATTTTTATTAATTTAAAGGAGGAGTTTCAATGCCTAGACCTGTATTTACGGAAGAACGCTGTAAAGGATGCGCGTTATGTACGAAAGCTTGCCCCAAAAAAATTATTGAAATTTCCACTCGCTTTAACAGCAAAGGCTATCGGCCTGCAGCCTGTACGGATGAAAGCAAGTGCATCGGCTGTTCCTTATGCGCAAAAACATGTCCTGATATTGTGATTGAAATCCATAAATAAATTCAGAACGGAGGGTGATCACTGTGTCCGAAAAGGTACTAATGAAAGGGAATGAAGCCATTGGGGAAGCGGCGATTGTTGCCGGCTGCCGCCACTATTTCGGCTATCCGATAACACCACAGACTGAGTTGACCGAATACATGGCCAAACGAATGCCTCAGGTTGATGGCGTATTCGTACAGGCTGAAAGCGAAGTTGCTGCTATTAACATGGTATATGGTGCAGCGGGAGCGGGAGCACGGACAATGACCTCGTCTTCCAGTCCGGGTATTAGTCTCAAACAAGAGGGAATTTCCTATATAGCGGGAGCGGAACTGCCTTGTGTGATTGTCAATATCATGCGTGGTGGACCTGGTCTTGGCGGTATTCAGCCTGGCCAGGGAGATTACTTTCAAGCTACTAAGGGCGGTGGGCACGGCGATTATCGCAATATCGTTCTGGCTCCTAACTCCGTGCAGGAATTGGTTGATATTACAATTTTAGCCTTTGATTTAGCAGACAAATATCGTAATCCGGTCATGCTTTTGGGGGATGGGGCCTTGGGGCAGATGATGGAGCCGGTAGCGTTTAAACCCAGCTCATCTGTTGCTCCGGCAAAACCCTGGGCTGCAAGTGGAATGCGGGGGCGCAAAGAGCCTAATATTATTAACTCGCTTTATCTGCAGCCAGAGCAATTGGAAAAGCACAACATACGGTTACAAAAGAAATATTTATTGATTGAAGAAAACGAAATCCGTTATGAGGAGTTATATACTGATGATGCAGAGTTAATTATCGTCGCCTATGGAATCACATCACGGATCGCCAGATCGGCAATTGAAAAAGCGCGTGCTGAAGGCGTAAAGGTGGGGATGTTAAGGCCGATTTCCCTTTGGCCCTTTCCGGCTGCTCCATTGGCTGGACTTGCAAGCTCAGCCAATGCCTTTCTTACTATTGAACTAAGTGCCGGACAAATGGTGGAAGATGTTCGGTTAGCGGTAAACGGAGCTAAACCAGTATACTTTTACGGGCGTACCGGCGGTATGATGCCTAATCCGAAGGCAATCTATGAGCAAATTCTTAACGTCATGTCCGGCAAAGGAGGTAAATAGAGTGTCTGATAAAATCTTTCAAAGGCCTCATTCCTTAAAAGATGTTTCGTTTCACTACTGTCCGGGATGCCATCATGGTATTATTCATCGGCTGGTAGCAGAAGCTATCGACGAATTAAATGCCGGCGACAAAGCAATTGGCATTGCACCGGTAGGGTGTTCCGTTTTGGCATACGAATACTTTAATTGCGATATGTTTGAGGCTGCTCATGGCCGTGCGCCTGCTGTTGCTACAGGCGTAAAACGCGTGCATCCTGATGCATTGGTCTTTACCTATCAAGGTGATGGGGACTTAGCTGCTATTGGCTGCGCGGAAATTGTTCATGCAGCGGCACGAGGCGAGAAAATCACTACTATTTTTGTTAATAACGCTATTTATGGAATGACGGGAGGCCAGATGGCGCCTACCAGTTTGCTAGGGCAGGTTACCAATACTTCTCCCTATGGCAGAAGTGAAGAGGGAGCGGGATTGCCGATTCGCGTATCAGAAATGCTGGCTACTTTAGATGGGGCAAAGTTTGTTGCCCGTGTTGCTGTTAACAATCCGGCGAATATGGCGAAAGCGAAAGCTGCTATTAAAAAAGCTTTTGAACTCCAGCAAAAAGGGGAGGGTTTTTCTTTAGTTGAAGTCCTGTCAACCTGTCCCACCAATTGGGGAATGACTCCACTGGATTCTTCCGAGTGGCTGGAGAAAAACATGATTCCCTATTATCCGCTGGCAACTTTTAAGACTCCTGAGGGGGGATCAAAATGATTCATGAAATCGTTATGGCAGGTTTTGGCGGGCAAGGCGTTATGCTCATCGGTCAATTGATGACTTATGGAGGGATGCTGGCCAATAAACAAGTATCCTGGATTCCTTCGTATGGACCGGAAATGAGGGGAGGAACAGCCAATTGCTCTGTAATTGTTTCTGATGAGCCTATTGGTGCGCCCATCGTATCAGAGCCTACGGCTGTAATTGCGATGAATTTACCTTCCCTTGACAAGTTTGAACCACTGCTTGTACCAGGCGGAGTCTTGATTATTAATAGTTCCCTTATTGAACGGAAGGCCAAACGGGATGATATCAAAGTCCATTATGTTGCCGCAAACGATATTGCAGCTGAGCTGGGGAATGCGAAGGTTGCCAATATGGTCGTACTAGGGGCTTTACTTGAGGCAACAGCCGCAGTGGACAGCGGTCCGGTGCTGCAGGCTTTTACAAAAATGTTTGCTAAAAGGCCTGAATTACTTAGCATTAATCAACAGGCGCTCAGTCGAGGTGCACAAAATGTAAAGAGATAAGCCCTTTAAGAAGGAAAGCCTGGCTGGTTAGGCCAGGTTTTCCTTCTTAAAGGCTTATTTTTCCTGTATGAAGGATTTCTTTACCAAACAGCGAATCCCTGTATAAATAATGAATCTTTAGGTGGTCGATTCAGGTGAGTCAAATATCTCTTTATACGGCAATGCTGAATATGGCTATTGATACATGGCCCTCTGCTTTTATTGCTACTGATATGCTTGGAAATATTACGCATGCGTATATTTCTAAACAATCACAGCATAAACTACAATATCTGCTTGGTCAAAATCTCTTTCGTATTAGCCGCTTGATTTTGGGCGCCGACGGAGCTAAGCAAATTATCGAAAACTGGCAGAAATGCGTCACTGAGCGGATGCCTGCGGAAATTAACCGCTTTGAGCATATAACATCCCATGGGCTTCCGGAATATCTGGAATGGCGTTTTACGGCACATTTAAATATTGATAAGGTTGTTATCTATATCCGCAGTACAACCGAAAGTGTTCTAATAGATGAAGAATTTGTCTGTTTTACGGAACAGCATGAATCTGTTAACCGCGAACTTTGTATTGCCATATCCAATCTTGATTTTCATTTAATGGATTTGGAGCAGGCTCGTAAAAAACTGGCAGCTCTTTACCGGATAACCGCTATTGCCCAAAAGACGGTGAATGAGCATGAGGTGCTGGAAGAGATTCTCGATGGTATTACCCGTGAACTCGGCTTTACTAATGCTGCAATCCTGCTGCTTGATGAAAATACGCAAGAATTAAAGGCACGTGCCCATCGTGGGTATCCGGAAGGGATTTGCATACCTATAGGAAAAGGAATTACAGGATATGCTGCACTTCACCGGGAATTATTATATGTGCCTGATGTTACAAGTGACGACCGTTATATACCAGGGGCAGCTTCAGGAGTTAGTGAAGTTGCGGTTCCTTTAATAGTAGATGACCGGGTGATTGGCATACTTGACGTTGAATCATCGCAGGAAAAAATATTACAGGACTATGACTTGGACATGCTGCGTTCGTTAGCGAGCCAAATTGCGATGACAATTGATCATGCCACACACGTTTGCAAAGTGGAAGTGCAGGCCATAACGGATGGAATGACGGGATTATTTAACTACCGGCACTTTCAAACAATTTTAGAACGGGAATATAAGCGGGCTACCCGTTACAATCGCATGATTTCGCTAATTATGATTGATATTGATCATTTTAAAACGTACAATGATACCAATGGTCATCTGCAAGGTGATGAAATATTGCGCAAAGTGTCCGCAATTATTAAAAACTCTTGCCGGGATGTTGACTTTGCTGTGCGCTATGGAGGCGAGGAGTTTGCCGTGCTTTTACCGGAGACTGCAGTTGAAGAAGCGCAATCGATTGCTGAACGTATTCGTCAATCCGTTGCCGAATATCCGTTCGCTAACAGGGAAAAGCAGCCGAATCGGTGTCTTACTATTAGTTTGGGGATCGCTAATTATCCTACCGATGCCAATTCAGTCCTCGAATTGGTTGATCATGCAGATGCCGCGTTATATCAAGCAAAGCATTCAACCCGTAATTGTGTATGCTTGTACCGTAGATATACCAATCCGCTATAACAGTAATTATCTTCCGCAATGCACAATTGCTTAAATGGTGGTGTCTATTCAAAAATGCATGAAACTTTTGGTGATTGGAAAACATATTCACTGGCTGGAACCGAACAAGAAGTTCGGTTTATTGCCGATATACTAAATCTTCCGTCACACTCTTTAATTCTTGATTTATATTGTGGTTATGGCCGTCATGCGATAGCTTTGGCGAAATGTAACTATATTTTAACCGGTGTAGATGCTACACAGGATTTTTTAGATATAGCCAAGCAAAAGGCGCAAGAGGAAGGCGTTAAAATCACTTTTCGCCAGCGAGATATGCGGGAACTAGACTATTGCAAGCAATTTGATGCTGTTATCAATATGTTTGCTGCGTTTGGCTATTTTACCGATGAAGAGAACTCCCGGGTGTTGCAGCTGGTCGCTCAGTCGCTTAAGCCTAATGGTGTTTTTTTAATTGATTTATTAAATCGTGAATGGATGGTGCATAATAATCTGAACCGTTACTGGCGCCATCCCAGCGGCGAATATGTACTTTCTTACAAGGTGGAACTAAATCAGGGTATCGTTACGATGAAACGGCAGCTGATTAATCAAATTACCGGTAAGATAATGCAGTATGAATTTGTTTTGCGGGCCTATTCTTTAACTGAGCTAACGGATATTTTGACTCAGGCAGGGTTATCAATCATATCTACCTATGGGGGTTTTGATTACCGGCCATATGATGCGGAAGCTCCCCGAATGATTATCCTGGCCAAGAAAACATAGAAAAGCAACCGCCTAAAATGATAGGTGAAAAAGACCATCCATGTTGATTACATGGATGGTCTTTTTCACCTATCGCACTGATCTTCATAAGATAATATAGGAGGGTCAGTTAGAGGTGATTGCATGATTGTACGTGTCAATGGAACAAATCGTGAAAAAGGACGCGCGGTAAAAGTAGGCCTTGCTTTAAGTGGCGGGGGATTGCGAGGTGCCTCTCATATAGGTGTATTAGCGGCCCTGGCACGTGAGCGTATTCCAATTGATATGATATCCGGCACCAGTGCGGGAGCTATTATAGCAGGAATGTATGCCTGTGGGTACACGCCAAAGCAGATGGTGAATTATGCACAGGCTCTCAAGACAAATGAATTAATTGATCTTAAGGTTACGGTAGGAGATTTGATCAAGCATGGAGCAAAGTGGCTTTTTAGCGGAAAGTTTCGCTTTTGGTCCGTCTTGCCGACAGGCTTAATCAAAGGGGATCGTATAGAAAAATATTTATATGATTTTTGGCAAGAGCGTACAGTGCGTGATACAAAAATTCCTGTTGCAATTACAGCGGTAGATATTAATTCGGCAGATACAGTTTTTTTTACCACTCCCATACCAGGCAGGCGGGAAATATTAAATGCCCGGCATTATCATAATACCTCGCTTGTTGAAGCCGTACGGGCAAGCATTTCCATTCCTGGTGTTTTTTTTCCTAAAAAATACCGGGGTATGACATTGGTAGACGGTGCAGTGAAGAATAATCTGCCTACTGATATTTTGCGTCATATGGGAGCAGATATTGTAATTGCCGTAGACTTAGGCTATGACGGTCAGCCCAATAATGAGATTAAAACTGTTGGTGAAATACTGATGCAGTGCATCGAGATTATGGGACGCGAAGTTACGCTTTTAAAAGGAAGCCAATATGCGGATGTCGTAATTCGCCCTGGTGTTTACGATTTGAACATGAAAGATTCCAGTTATATGTTAACAGCAATTGAGCGAGGCGAAAAGGCGGCAAAAGAAAAAATAATTGAAATTAGAAAATTGCTTCCCTAGTTCATTCGTAACAGGCAAGCGGGAGCAGGAGGGGATTATTTGTGGCAAAGCGAGGGATACCACCTCTGTTTCAGGAACTCTCAGCAGATGATAATATTATAGGAGTTGGCGAAGGACATAAATGGATACGGGGCGAAAATACCGGACAAAGGGCTACTGTAGTTTTAGTAAGAAAAAAGCTTGCAGAAAATAATCTAATGCGTGGCGCGATCATTCCGCAGAGAATTAATAACCGGCCGACCGACGTTATTGAAGTTGGCGACATTCGGCTGTATAATGACCGGATAGGAATGATGCGGCCTGCCCGTCCGGGAATCAGTATTGGACATTATAAAGTCTCGGCAGGTACTTTGGGGGCAATTGTGAAAGATCGACTGACCGGAGAGCCGTTAATTCTATCCAATAATCATGTTCTCGCTAACAGTTCTGATAGTACGGATGACAGAGCTGCAGTTGGTGATGCAATATTGCAGCCAGGCTCAATTGATGGAAATAACGATCAGACAGATGCTACAATTGGTTATTTAGAGAGATTTATACCTTTAAATCGGCGGGTCGCAACTTCTCAGTGTCCGATAGCTAAATTATTTGAAACAACTCTAAATAAGTGCATTGCGATCTTCCGGCCTAATTATCAGATAAAAGTATTTCGGCAGAATGATGCAGTCAATATTGTAGATTGTGCAGTCGCTAGGCCGGTGAGCGAAGCGGTCATTGCAGAAGAAATTCTGGGCTTTGGAAAAGTAGCCGGAATTAAAGAACCTGAAATCGGTATGGAAATAAAGAAAAGCGGTCGAAGCAGCGGAATTACTTCGAGTTTTATATTGGCAACCGACGTAACAGTACGTGTAGATGTAGGAAATAAGGAGTTTGGCATTTTTACTGATCAAATATTGGCAGGACCTATGAGTATACCCGGCGATAGCGGATCATTGATTTTGACGGAAGACAATCATGCCGTGGGCTTGCTGTTTGCCGGTTCCGAAAAAGTCACGATGCTGAACCGTATTGATCATGTACTCGACGCTTTAAATATTAGATTCTAAGTCAATTAAAAACCAGGAAGAATTCCTGGTTTTTAATTATTGCTGAACAAAGAATTTTTTGAATAATCCGAGGAATTATAAAGTATTTATTCAGTAAAAAAAGCCTTTTTTATAACTTCCGATAATTTATAGTTATCGGAAGTTGACAATGGGTTCAGAATGGGTTACTATCAAATTAGATTATTGTGAGGTGTTTTTATTGCCTGTAAAAACGAAACAGTTTTTTCTGCGGGAAAATCAATTTATTGAAAGCAATGAAAAATTAACTGAAAAAAGTAAACGCCGCATGAAGAAATCCAAGGCCGATAATACGTTGCGTGCCTATGAGGCTGACTGGCTGGATTTTTATGACTGGTGTCTGCATCACGGCCTTCAAGCTCTGCCGGCTGAACAGGAAACAATTGTAAATTATATTAATGATTTGGCTGATGATGCTAAAGCGAATACTATTTCAAGGCGTTTGAGTGCTATTTCGGAAAATCACAAAGCTGCCGGCTGTGAAGAAAACAATCCCTGTCGTAGTGGACTTGTGCGGAATGCCTTGGATGCAATAAAAAGAGAAAAAGGAACAATCCAGCGAGGTAAGTCCCCTCTTCTCATTGAGGATTTACAGGATATAGCCTGTTGTTTTGATAGTGCCGATATTGCCGGAATTCGCGATAAGGCTCTTCTGCTTACTGGATTTATGGGAGCTTTTCGCCGTTCGGAGCTGGTTAGAATTGACCTTGAAGACGTAACTTTTGCCCGTGAGGGTGTTATTATCCTGGTTAATCAATCCAAGGGGGACCAGGAAGGCCAGGGTGAATATGTTGCTATTCCTTATAATTCCGATTCGGATGTTTGTGCTGTAGTTGCGCTGAAGGAATGGATTGAAGCGGCGCAAATAAAAACCGGTGCCCTCTTCCGTCCTTTGAATAAATATAAACAAGTTCGGCCGCAGCGTTTGACTGATAAATCGGTAGCACTGATTGTAAAAAAATATGCAGCCCTTGTGGGGCGAAATGCAGATGATTTTGCCGGTCATAGCTTAAGACGTGGATTTGCAACCAGCGCCGCTCAACACGATGTGGATGAACGCACGATTATGCAGCAAACCCGGCATAAATCGGAAAAAATGGTGCGAAGATATATTGAGCAAGGTAACTTATTTAAAAATAATGCTCTAAATAAAATGTTTTAATAAAATGCCTGTCCTTATATAGCGTGAACAGGCATTTTATTAAAACAAGTATACATAATATTTATTATCGGACCTTATTTCGGTGCTTCTTTTCCGATGCTCGCCCAGCCGGAACTATCTTTAACTGGGATGCGTAAAGTTTGTCCCGGATATATTTGAACAGACTGCTCTAAATTATTCGCTTGTTTTATAACGGCAATCACGTTGCGAATATCTTCCTGCTGTGTAGTGTGCTGCGCCGCGATATTCCAAATAGTATCTCCTTTTTCGACAATAACAGTTTTATAGTGGAATACAGCTGCTACATTAGGGTTGGTAAAAATACTCATCACTGATGTGGCTAATAATCCGAGGAATAATATAAAGGTCAATTTATTCAACATTCATCAACACCCCTGAACACTTGTTCGCTTTTCTTGAATTTATCATAACATAGTACATATGTTCTGGTCAAGTGATTTATGACTATTTTTCGAACGAGTGTTTGCGTTTTTATGCATAAATTGGTATAATAGGTTATAAGTTTTATCCGTTGATTAGGAGTGGATTCCTGTGAATAAAGAATGTTTGATAAATAATCGGCAAAAACAAATTTTAAAACATATTAAGGATACTCTTCGTTCTAAAGGGTACCCACCTTCAGTCAGGGAAATCGGCGAAGCCGTTGGCCTAAGCTCCAGTTCAACTGTTCATGGCCATTTGGCAAAATTAGAGGAACTGGGTTTTATAAAACGGGATCCGACTAAGCCTAGAGCAATTGATGTGCTTGACGAAGCTCCCTGGAGGCAAAAAAGTCTTACTCCTATACCGCTGATAGGGAAAGTCACTGCCGGACAGCCCATTTTAGCAATAGAAAATATTGAAGAAACCTACCCCCTTCCAACCGAATTAGTCGGTGAAGCAGAAACGTTCATGCTTACTGTTCAAGGTGACAGTATGATGAATGCCGGAATTCTGGAGGGCGATTTCATTATTGTTCGCGTTCAGCGTTCGGCTAATAATGGTGATATCATAGTTGCTATGATTGATGAGGAAGCTACGGTAAAGCGCTTTTATAAGGAACATGACCGGATTCGGCTGCAGCCGGAAAACCCGGCATATGAGCCGATCTTCAGCCGTGATGTTACAATATTAGGGAAAGTGATCGGGGTTTTTCGTCTATTATAGATAAATAATAAGCAACAGCCGTGAAAGCGGCTGTTGCTTATTTGCCTTTAAGCTAGCATTCTTTATTTGGTACTTTGCTTGGGTAACGCTTTTGTACCAACACGTATGACTTTATCTACTGGTTTAAATTCGTCATTCCCCAGTAATTCACGACTAATTTCTTTATTATCGTTTGTTTTTTTTAGGCGATATGTGGTAACTTGAACTCCCTTTTGCCCTTCTGTCTCTATGATTTGCGTACCAAGATCGAGTAAACTATCCTGCTTGATAATTGTTTTGGGTTCAAGAACCTTTACATCTGTTGCAACAACTTGAATATTTGGCGGATTCTTCAGCCGCTTGCCCAGGATATAAATGGTTAACTGATTGCCGATAACTTCACTTTTAATGTATATATTGGATTCAGAAGAATTTTTAAATTTAAAATCCAGTAAGTTATCGGCTACGGTAGCATCTTGGCCAAGTGGTACATAGTTTGGCGGATAAAAATGAGCGGTTCTCTCTTCAATAACCAGATCGGCAAATAATACGGCATTATACAGAGTTGTGCTGACCTGGCAAACTCCACCGCCCCAATCAAGCACTATCTTGCCTTCAATAAATACCGGAGCTTCCTTATAGCCATATTCTGCAAGGCGAGGTCCGACATTACGGTTAAAAGAAAATATTTCACCCTGTTTTACAAGCAGATCGTTGATGCTTCGGGCTGCAAGTGAAATATTTTCGGTCCGGTTTGCATTGGATGCGTCAAACTGTGTGCTGTAAGATGTAAGTAAACTATCGATAGATTCTAAATCGGAAGCAAAAACAGCAGGAGCAACTTCCTCTATTACTAATGGGATAGAAAAGCTTAATTCATTATTAAAATACGCAGAAATTGTTTCCAGCGTATTAGTAATATTAAGCTTTCTGCCAGGCGTTTCCGGAACGATTGAAACTTCGGAATCATTATAGGCGATAGTCGCATTGCGAGCCTTCCCATCCAGAGACTGGGCAATTGTCTGAAGCACAGATTCCAGTTTGGGAACGTCATAAGAAGCTGTTAGTGGTATGGCATATCCACGATTTACACTTAAATAGCGTTCTTGCAATTGCTGAAATATATTTCCTTTTCGCCCCACTTTATAGGCTTCTTGTACCAGTGAAGCTGCGTCAATTGATAAACTGATTTCTTCGGCGGAAATCGTCCATGATCTATCTTGATAGTTAAGCTCAATTGGTCGTGACATTTTAGAAATGATCTTGTCGCGAATTTTCTGTTCTGCCTCGTCGGACGAAAGTCCGCCAACCGGAATATCGGCTACTGTCACGCCACTATAAATTTCATTGGTGACGATAAATGCGGAATTGGCTGCAACAAAACTGATAATGCTAAATACGATAATTAGTCCTAAAAACAATATTAAATTCGTTCTGCGCGTAGTTGTTGCAGGCATTTTTTACACTCCGATCCATATTCCACTACTAAGAGTAAAGCCCCCATTAGTAAGGGGGCTTTTGCCTTATTAAACTAAATGCTCATTGATAACTCAACAAATTTTCCGGCCAACTTCGCTTTTTGGAGAACTTCTTCTGTAATTTCTCCACCCTGCTCAACAATAACCATTCCGTTATCTGTTTCAATGCGACGGTTAGCTTTTTTGCCTAAAAGATATTTACGGTGCTTATCATCAAACTTGCGAGCTGCTTCTGAGCTAGCTTCATTTGCAGCAGCCGGAACTGCAGGTGCTTCAACAGGTATTTCTGCTGCCGGAGTCAAAACCGGTTTTGCAACTATTGGCTCAGGTACTGCTACCGGTACAGGTTCGGCTATCGGCTGAACAACAGCAGCGGCAGCCAAAGGTGCCTGTTCATCAGCAGTTTCTTTTATGATCAGCACGTCTTTACCATAGGTAAGAATGCGTTGTGCAGGAATCTCAGCCGATTGTCTCGCTACATCTTCTATTTCACAGGCAGTAATCTGCCCGGCAGCATCAATAAGAATTTCCGTTACTTTGCCTTGAATGCGGCCGCTTTTTGTCAAAACTTTAGTGCCGATTACTTTTATATCAGCAGATAACAGCTTCTCAAATGCAGGAGCAGCTGTTATCGATGCTACTGCATTGCTATCCTCAATTGTTACGGCATATTCGCCAATACCGGTAATTGCTGAAAAAGGAAGTAATTTGGCCTCAAGATACCATTTGCCGTCATCTACAACCAAAGCGGCTACAGTGCCACCATTTGAATTCATTACCAGGCTCTTAACATTGCCTAGCTCCTTGCCGTCCATTATGCTGATTACAGGTAATCCAAGAATATCAGTGCTCTTTTTCATATAAATTCATAACCCCCTATTAATTTTTGACTATATTAAATTACGCCACTCGCGAAATTCGGCATTAATTTCGTCCAATACATCAGCTGGGATTTTATAATAAGGAATGAGTCCAAGACGACGATGAATCAAGGTATTTTTAATAATTCGCAAATAAGCAATGGTATTGATAAATTCCTGCTCAAATTGATAATCAGCATGTACGGCCACATTGGTTTTGCCATCAATAAATACTTGGATAGCATCATCATAGGAACCTAATTGTTTCAGGATATCGCCGATTTCAATTAAAACAAACGGAGCAGCAGCATCTTCCGGAAAAAGCTGCAATACGTGGCGGAAAGCTGCCAGCGCTTCTTCATAGGCCTTAGTTTCTTTTTGAATAAATGCATAATCAAGAAGAGAATCTAAATCCTGTGCAACAGGTAAGACAGGTTCCAAGGAATTAGACGCTTGTTGAGTCATGGTACCAACAACCTCTATTACATTATCATGATAAATATCCGGCTCTAGAGCCGGAGGTTCTCCAACAGCCACAGGCTCTTCAGTAACCGGCTCTTCAACAGCCACAGGCTCTTCAGTAACCGGCTCTTCAACAGCCACAGGCTCTTCAGCAACCGGCTCTTTTGCAGCTACAGGTTCTTCAGCAACCGGCTCTTCAATAGCTGCAGGTTCTTCAGTAACCGGCTCTTCAACAGCCACAGGTTCTTCAATATCCGGCTGAGCTTCAAGGGATACAGGCATTGAATCAGGCTTTGCAGGAGTAAAACCTATGTCTTCCACAAGTGTTGAAAAAGATGGCGTCTTTGGTAATATTGGCGCTATCTGCTCGCACAGGCTACTCTCACTTATAGCTTGCGGTGCAGGGTCTCCCGTTTGCGCATCTTCGTAATAAGCAACAAAATAAGCAAATATAATTGCAAAAACAGCCAGCACGCCAATCGTTCCGGCTAATCCGGCAAACCCTACGATAATTCGTGGAAGAACAAGACTAAGAAATAGTGAACAGATACCACATAGTGCCAGTGGTTTGATTCCCAAGCGAATGCCTAGAATGCGATTAGCTAGTTGGTGCACAAACAGCGTGGTAATCACTATTGCGATGGTTGTAATTAGTGTATATTCCACACAATCCCACCAAACATGGTTTTTAGATACGTTTACTCATTCGACAAGATTATTTATTTTCCTGTCGAATAATAGCCGTCATAATAAATATGCAAAGAAATTTATTGTTTTTTATCGAGAATTGCCGAAGCTGCTCCCATTACGCCAAGAACGGCGTGTTCAAAGGTTAATCCGCCCTGAAGATAGATACTATACGGCGGACGCAGCGGACCATCGGCACTAAGCTCGATTGATGAACCTTGAATAAAAGTTCCGCCAGCCATAATCACGGCATCAGAATATCCTGGCATAGCACTTGGCTCAGGACGCACAAAAGCATCAACCGGAGAGCAGGTCTGCAGGCCGCGGCAGAATGCGATCATTTTTTCCGGTGAATCCAATTGGATGGCTTGGATAATATCACTGCGTTTTTCATCAAAAGCCGGTGTTGTTTTATATCCCAGCAAAGAAAATAGAGCAGCTGCAAAAATAGCCCCTTTAATTGATTGTGCTACAATGTGTGGTGCTAAAAATAGTCCTTGAAAGAAAAGGCGATTGTCACTGAGTGTTGCGCCTACATGACTGCCAATACCCGGTGCGGTGAGACGGCAGGCTGCCAGTTCAACCAAGTCGGCCCGGCCTGCCACATAGCCGCCGGCCGGTGCAATTCCGCCGCCGGGATTTTTAATTAAGGAGCCTGCCATAATGTCAGCTCCCACTGCCGTTGGTTCTTTGGTATCAACAAATTCACCATAGCAGTTATCAACAAAACAAATGCAGTCCGACTTAATTTGTTTAATAAAAGCACATAATTCGGCGATTTCGGCAATTTGCAGTGGATGGCGCATACTATATCCTCGCGAACGCTGAATTAAGACTAATTTGGTTCGACCGGTAAGGGCATGCTTAATAGCCTCATAATCAACCTGATCATTAAGCAGGTTAATTTCATTATAATGAATTCCGTACTCCGTAAGCGATCCCACAGAAGGGCTGGCAGAACCAATAACAGTCTGCATCGTATCGTAAGGAGCACCGGTAACAGCCAGCAGTTCGTCTCCCGGTCTTAAAATGCCAAAAAGCACGGAGGCCAGAGCATGCGTGCCAGAAACAAAATGGCTGCGAACTAATGCTTTCTCTGCTCCACAAAGTTTTGCCCAGACCTCATCCAATTTATCTCTGCCGGCATCACCATAGCCGTAACCGCTGGTGCTGCGAAAGTGATAATCTGACACTTGTGATTCGCGAAAAACGTGCAAAAGCCGTTGAGTGTTGCATTCAGAAATTTGGTCAACAATCGCGAAATAAGGTTCGGATTGCCGCATTGCCTGCTCACGGTATGCTAGAAGAGTGGAAGAAAATTCGTTCACTTTTACTCATCTCCTGTGAAATAACAACTGAACCGGGTAATCATTTCCGGAGCGGCAGATAACATGATATATATACCTGTTTCACGATATTCCGTATTGTGAACTTCCCCGATGTCATAAAGTTGTGAAATTATACCTGTGTCATTATAGGGTATTACCAGTTCTATGTCAACTTTTGATTGGCGGAGAGTCTGCTGAATCAGATCAAGCAGCTCAGGCAATCCCTGTCCTGATAATGCGGAGATACCGGCACTTGCTGCATCGGACTGAAGCTGCTCTGTGATAAGCGGATTTTGGGCGGTATCCATTTTATTATAAACGGTCAGCATGAGTTTATTATCAGCACCAAGTTTACAGAGTACATCATGAACGGCTTTCATCTGCTCCTGGTAGCGTGTATGGCTTGCATCCACAATATGTAAAATTAAGTCTGCTTCCAGTACTTCTTCCAGAGTCGCTCGAAAAGCGGCAATAAGTTGATGGGGAAGTTTCTGAATAAAACCGACAGTGTCTGTTAGTAACATTTCTTGCGAATTCGGCAAAGTGATACGGCGCGTGGTAGGATCCAGTGTGGCAAATAATTTGTCTTCTGCCAGTACACCAGCGGCGGTTAACGCATTTAATAAGGTCGATTTTCCTGCATTCGTATAGCCTACGAGCGCGACCGTTGGGATTCGACTGTTAATACGTCTTTTCCGCTGTAGAATACGCTGTTTGCGGATGGAATCAATTTCATGCTCGATATCGCTGATCCGGGAGCGAATGCGGCGTCTGTCCACTTCCAGTTTTGTTTCCCCCGGCCCTCTTGTGCCGATTCCGCCGCCAAGACGGGATAGTACCAACCCCTGGCCGCCTAAGCGCGGCAAGTTATATCGCAGTTGAGCCAGTTCGACTTGCAACTTGCCTTCATGACTGCGGGCCCGTTGGGCAAATATATCAAGAATTAAGGCTGTCCGGTCGACAATTTTGCAGCCCAGCGCTTGCTCCAGATTTCGCTGCTGAGCTGGCGATAATTCATCATCAAAAATGACAATACCGGCTCTTAGTTCCTGACGTAAATGATTGATTTCTTCTACTTTCCCTTTCCCGATAAAGAAAGCCGCATCCGGTTTATCTCGTTTTTGCCAGGTCATGCCTGTTACAAGAGCGCCTGCTGTTTCGGCCAGCTGCCTTAATTCCCGCAGCGAATCCTGTACATCCCAGGCTCCTTGTCTCTCCACCCCTGCCAGAAAAGCTCTCTCAAGGGAAACCAGTTCGGCAGCTTGCGATTGATCGTCAAGCTGCCGCTCAATCTCGGCGGTTAAATAAACAAGATCAATGTGCAGGAAATCATCAACTGTTAATGGGCCAACAGTTTGCACACTATAGTCACCTTTATGTGTTCCGTTGATAAATCCAAAGCTGATTTGAGTCGGCTTGCCCTCTTGGACTCCGATGGCAGCCATTAAGTCAAATCGCAGCTCTTTTAACGAAGCCACATCTAAGCGGCTGAGCTGGCTGTCTCCGCCTGGATGTGTATGTATGCAGCGAATACCGCATAACCGTGAAGTTGCTCTGCGTCCTTCTGCGTCAGGAAGGCTTACTGTACGAAGATCGCCAATGGCCACATGAGTAATTTGGCCTCTTCTGTTTATGTACAAGGCTATTTCTCGTTTAATATCCTCAGTTAATTTGGCTAAAATAGTGGTTAATTCATCGGTTATGGTTTGTCCAAAAGGGATTTGCTGTTCATAAATTGCTTCAAGCTGTGTGATGCAGCTTTTTTTCAATCCTGTTGTATCTCCATAGATTTCGGCCATTTCGCTCACCTCATAGTATTAAATTTGATTTTCTTGTCCAAAATCCTGCCAATAGAGATAAGACTTGGTTTTTTCACCAAGTCTTATCTATCTCTCCAGAGCGCTAAGTTCACTCATTAATAAAATAAACACCAGGATATAAACAACGATTGTCGACATCTTTAACCAGCGGCTGGAAGCAGAAAGACCAGGAAGATAAGAACGTATCTTATAAATGTTGAGCATGAGCAATTGGAAAAAAGTAATCATGCCGGTAAGCGTAAAAGCCAAAGGGCCAGGAAAATGCCACGTCCAGTACAAGAAAAGTACCCATATTATACCGGCCAGATATAAAAAGAACTTACGGCGCAAGCTTTTACAGGCAGCCGCTCTTCTTTGTTTACGGGATAGCTGCATCATATTCCCCCTCCTGTTTATTATGAGAAGGAGATTCTGCTTTTATTCTATATCCATTTGTCAATTGCTGTGCCGCCCTGTTTTAGTGCGGCAGCCCCCTTCTATTCTGACTCTTTGCCATTATCAGGCAGCGCTGCGCTTTCCCGGCACAGCAAACAATAGCCTTTTTTTCATAGGATTGCTGCCGCAAAGTAAACGGATAAGTGGAGCATAATGCTTGCTCTCCCAGGATACGCCCCTTTACAGCCGATGAAGGGAAGGCTGACTTCATACTTTTTACCTGTAAAGCTGATACAGCCAGCCTTGTCCACTTTGCGTTCTTCACAGTGCAAAAAAGCATAATCGAACAAAAAACAGACATTAGTCAAGTACAATCAATGCAAGGTCTTATTCTTACTGTAGATACTTTTCCAAAGAGACTGCACCAAAAAAACAAGGCCTGCTGATCTTACCAATAGCGGCTTTAATCAAATTGGGTAATCTACTGAACTGACTAGGACTGTCGTTTACAAGATAGGTCCAGGTAGCTGAAGGTCCCTTGAGTCCTGCTTTTATTATATCAATCCCGTCTTTTCCGATCGCAACAGTATTAAAGGTTCTAATTATTTCAGAGTCAATTTTCTCAATCATCTCATCAAAGGCTTCTATAGCAATTCTGTGGAACTCAGTAAGAGGGTCTTGCTTGCCAATGACAACCAGATGTATGCCTTCACGTTCATAGCTAATATAATCCAAATAATCCGCCCAACATTTGTTTATATAATATAGGGTAATCTGTTTTTCAATCTTTCTTAAAACGTCCTCCCCAACCTGAACCCGAAGTGCACAGTAACGGTCAACGGCTTTTGATGATAAAAGATCGAATGGCACCTTATCCAATAGAATATCCTGACGCTTATTATGAATAATACGGCGTTGCTGTTCTATAATAAAAGAGTATTTCCATAGTTGCCTTCTAATGTCCGAATGGTATCCCTCTACAATCCTCTGTCCTCTTGTCACCGCGCGCAACACCACAGGATCATTCACCGACCCTGCTTGTTTCTGCAGGAATTCTCTGTTAGGAAGCAGTTGCACAATATCATATTGTTTTATAAAATCATCTTCAAAGCTAATAAAAAATCTACTTTCTCCTGGGTCACCCTGACGACCGGCCCTTCCTCTCAGTTGGTTGTCTATCCTGCAGCTTTCATGGCGGTTAGTTCCTAGAACATAAAGTCCCCCCGATACTACTACCTTATCCCGCCCCTGCTCCCTTTCGCCACCCAGCTTTATGTCAATACCCCTGCCGGCCATATTGGTAGAAACCGTCACAGCCCCGACTTCTCCCGCCTTAGCAATTATTTTAGCTTCCATTTCATCATTTTTTGCATTAAGGACTCGACACTCCATACCTGTTTTTCTTAGTTCAATTGCAAGCAATTCCGATTCTTCCACACTTTCTGTACCAATTAGTATGGGTTGCCCGGTTGCGTGGACTCTTTGAACCTCCGATACTATAGCTTTCTGCTTGGCTTCCTTACTGGTAAAGATTATATCAGGATGATCTTTACGGATGCATAGCTTATTGGTAGGTATTACTACTACATCCATACAATAGAACTCCCTAAACTCGACTACAGCCGTACTCGCGGTTCCGGTCATTCCGGAAATCTTTGGGTACAGACTCAAAAAATACTGTAGTGCAATAGAACCCATGATAATACCCCGATATTCAGATTTCAAACCCTCTTTGGCTTCAACTGCTGCCTGAAGATTCTCCGGCCAGCGACGTTTGGCGGCTATACGACCGGTAAACTCATCAATAAGCTCGGCCTTCCCATCTCTTACAATATAGTCTTTATCCCTTTCAATCAATACCTCGGCATACAGTGCGCAATTTAGCCTGGCCAGTAGCTTCAAATTCTTGGAATCATAAAGACTGCTACATCCAAGGACTTTTTCAACACGTAAAAGCCCCGAATCGGTGAAATGTACATTACTTCTGTATTGGTCAGTTTCATAATCAATTCCTTGCTTAAGGCCATGGATTATCTTGGATAAATGAAGAGAATTCTCCTCACCTTCCTGCACATCCCCTGCAATCACAAGCGGCACTCGTGCTTCATCAATAAGGATTGAATCGGCTTCATCCACAATAGCGTAATGAAATGGTCTATGGACTAGCTTCTCTTTTTCCATGCACAGGAAGTCACGTAAGTAATCAAAGCCCGCCTCTTTTGCCGTTACATACGTTATATCGCAGGAATAGGCCTCCTGCCTTTCGGTTATACTCATCCCTTCATTCACATACCCTATCGTAAGACCCAAAAATTCATATATCGGCTCCATCCATTGGGCATCCCTGCGCGCAAGATAATCGTTGAAAGTGAGCACATGAACACCTTTACCTTTCAACGCATTTAAGTATACCGACATTACGGCAGCTAATGTTTTCCCCTCGCCGGTTTGCATTTCCACTATCTTGCCCTTATGCAAGGCAATGCTTGCAATAACCTGAGTATCAAACGGGTACATGCCCACTACACGCCGGGATACTTCCCGCACAAGCGCGAAGGACTCTACAAGAAGTGCATCAAGTGAATACCCGCTATTCGCTAGACACTTAAGTTTCACAGATATTTCCTGCAGTCTATTGTCACTTAAAGAGTCAAGCTTTACGGCATTAATTTCTTGTAAAACCTTGCGATAAGATTCAACATTATATTCCACCGGGTTTTGGATATTCCGGAATGCACGGAATATATTTGATAATTTTTCCAACATAAAAACAAGATTCCCCCTCTTCACTTTGAGCATTACAGGCATTTCCTGTGATTGAATGCTCTAGGAAGTAAGGAAAGCACGTTAATAACTTCCAAGGATTAATTAGAATTTGAAGAATAATAAGTATTATCAAAAGGCAAAAAGATAATATTGCCTCAGACACCATAAAATGCCCCGATAACGAAAAAAAATTCTTAGTTAAAAGTCGCAGGCTTCCGCTGACAACTAGCTCAATATATATCCATAATAGTGTAATCCCGAAAAACAGCCCCAACAATCTTCGTAAATCAGAGAACTTCATGGGACCTGATTTCAATAAGAAGATACCCGATATATATCCCATTAATATTATAAGCATGAATATATATAATACCATTAAAAGTATAAAAATCACCATAATTTGTATCGCTCCAGTAATAATAAGAATATTATTGTTCTGTTATATTTCTCTTTCCATCAAATTTTCCTTGCCATTTTGGTACAAATGTATCGCCCCCATAATGTACGTGACGATGACAATTAGGGCACAATGCAATTGAATTTTCTATTGAATCTTCCCCGCCTTCAGATAACGGGATTTTATGGTGAACTTCTAAATATGGCGTCTTATCTACTTTATAAAATGGAGCCGGATTTTTACAATGCTCACATATTCCATTTGCTCTATATAACGCCTCTGCTGCTACATATGGATTTCGTTTGTAAACGCTTGTTTTCACTTCATTTTTTCCCGGTATAGGCAATAAATTCTTTATTCGTTCTAATCTCTCCTCATGAGTAAGTCGGCTGCAATATGATATTTTTTCCTCTAAAATTTGATTATTTATTGTTAATTCATCAAATACTTTTGTATTTTCCCAAAAAGCATTTAATCTTATTTTCTTATTAATACTATTATTTGAAGGAACACTTTTTCCACAGCTTGTATAACCGACTTTTGTTGTAGCTTATCTAAAACTATTCCAAACAGATGGTGACTGATTTACTAATGGAATAGTGTCAACATTATCGGAATGCAACCACATTAATTTGACGTTACTATTAATAGTTGATTTAACTGGTTTATATTCAACTCCCATTATTGGTAATTGTATGTCGTCTAATAATAGCCAAATTCCTTCATCGTCTCCCGAAAATACATACGCTGCTAAATAAATCCTCCCAGTAAGTAAACTGATAGCATTGTTAGTTTTGGTTGTTCCAAACCATGAGCTATTAGGAATCTGTGTATTGGAAAAGGCGTGCGAAAAAATTCAATAAGATGGCTTTCATATTTTGTAATCTTCTTATGTTTTAAGCAAGACCTTATCTGATATTTCCAGTCAAATTCACTTGCCAAATCATTCACGCTCCTTTGGTTATGTCTCTTAGTAACTATAAATGATTAAATTGAGACCCATCCCATCGAAGCAACAGACTTAAAATGTTTAACAGAAATAATAACTACATTATCATTCCGCCATCCACATTAAGAACTTGGCCTGTAATATATCTCGACTTATTTGACACCAGGAATAGAACTGCATCTGCAACATCTTCTGGATTTCCGTAAAAACCCATTGGTATCAAAGATAACATTTTTTTAGAAACGTCATCCGAAAGTACGTCTGTCATATCCGATTGTATATATCCAGGGGCTATTGCATTAACCGTGATATTCCGTTCGGCTAATTCTTTCGCAGTTGTTTTAGTTAATCCTATGAGCCCCGCTTTTGAAGCTGCATAATTCGCTTGTCCAATATTCCCCATAATTCCGACTACACTGGTTATGTTTACTATCCTACCTGAATTTTGTTGAAGCATACGTTTTGACACTAATTTCGTGCAATTAAACGCACCCGTCAGGTTCGTTTTAAGTACTATTTCCCAATCTTCTGCCTTCATCATCATTAATCTAGCATCCCGCGTAATCCCTGCATTATTAATGAGTATATCTATTCTGCCATACTGTTTAATAGTTGCATTTACAACTTCCTTTACGGAATTTTCAGAAGTAACGTCTATTGACAAGCCCGTGGTTTCAATTTCGTAGTTTTTTGCGATAAATTCTGCGGTTTCCTTAGCCTTGTCTGCAGTAGTACCAGTAATAATCACTTTTGCCTTCTCTTTAGCAAGTTGCTCGGCGATAGCTCTACCTAACCCCCGAGTACTACCAGTAATCAAAGCTATTTTATCTTGCAGTCCCCAGTCAGTCATCCTCTTCTCCTCCTCCAAATATAGTGTTGCTGCCAAGCCATAGAGTTCAGAAATAAATGGTGTTAATTGTCTAAACCAATTTGACCATATGGTCGTCAATAATCCGGCGACCGTTCCCGGCCAAATCTATCCCACAACTCGCTTTGTCCAACGAGGATCAACGCCATGCCTCGTCCACCTAAATGTCCCGCGTTAGTTCAATCTCACGATGCAGTTGGCGCTTGGCGTCGCCACGATAGAATTTCGCTTCACATCCTACTTGTTCTAACATCCCTTTGTAAAAGTGACGCGGCGTCAGGTTGGAATCCGCCAGATGAAGCATCGTAAATTGTGCCGGATTCAGAACTACGGCAGTTGTCTTGCCCTCGCCAGTGATTACCGCGAATAATTGGCGTTAGCCGGGAGCGCAGCGGCTTCTTATCACTCTGGTAGGCGATGTTGGGACTCACTTTCTCTCCCAGAGCGGAATGAGGCTTGTGCTGGTAACATTCTCCATGAAATAATTATACTCTATTTTGCCGTGTGGGAATACTTGGTTATGTTAAATAATCTGAATTTCACTAAGCCACCGAAGTTGTTGGGCGTAATATTCCTGACGTCCTTTTCATTTTTAGGCCATTGAAAGTTACCTTTTTCCAGGCGCTTGTATTTTTGTAGCCGAATTTCATGGGTTTCCAGAAGGGCCGAAAAGAACGAGGATATTAGGTAATTGAGTTTGTTTAAAAAGACAATTCTAGTTTGAAACCGTTACGCTTTTGACTCTTTGCCATTATCAGGCAGCGCTGCGCTTTCCCGGCACAGCAAACAATAGCCTTTTTCATAGGATTGCTGCCGCAAAGCAAGCGGATAAGTGGAGCGTAATGCTTGCTCTCCCAGGATACGCCCCTTTTTCTTGCCTATTATATAGCCCGCAAAAAATGCCAATAAGACTGAAACCAGCAACTCAAACATGGTAGTTCACGGTGAAGCGTAATAATCCGGCATAAACCAGCACGATACCTGTCACTACGGGAAAAAACAGAGCTTCATTCAGCCACCAGGCAAAGAGCAAGGCAAGTAAAGCTGTTAAAATACATTCTAGACAGCCTAAACGGCAGGCATAATTACGCTGGCCGCTATGAGAATCAACGTTTATATCGATACAGTCATCGATGAGCTGTACTGCGAATACCAGGGACAGGGAAAAAAATGTTATTTCCCAGCCAAATAAGCCCAGGCTGATGAGGAGTGTCAGCAAGGATTCCTGCCAGCCCGTTAACCCCAGCGGAAACCGGCTGTGCAAATCATTAAACATCCCGATCATATAACTGGCGAAAAATAGGGAAAGACTGACGGAGCTATTGATTGCGGCAGCAATGCTAAGAAAAAATATAGCATAAAGCATAGTGCCTGTTCCTAATGCATTCGACCAATTTGGCTGTCCGGCCAAACGGTCCTGCTCCTGGTCCAAGTAATCGTCAGCAAGCTTTATGGCGACAGCACAGCATACTACTGCCGCAACAACGCTGGCAAAGTCAGATATTGCGAGCCACATACGCTTTCACCTCTTTGAAGCCATTACTATACAATGCTGAAATCGGGATAACTTGGGCATACGGAAACTCGGCGGACAATCGTGCCACATTTTCCTTAACCATAGGCAAATCGGTTTTATTAGCCAGCATAATGTAGTTTTGACGAGCGATTCCATACTGGTAGATTTCCTGATCAATTTGATTATCCTGCACTTCGCGCTTGCCCATGCGGGATAAATCAATAATATGTAAAATGAAATCTGCACAGCGAACCAGACCCAGCGTTTGTGCCATTGCACAACGAATGGTTTGATCGCTATGAATTTGTTCGGATATTCCACAGGTATCCGTTAATTTGAACATTACCGTAGCTTTACCAATCGGCATTTTGAGAACCATAGACTGTAGCAGACGCGTCTTATGTAAGGCCATACTGCACAATTCGTTTTTGGCATCGGCTATCGATAAATGACGGCAGGTCAGCAGACCGTCATAACTGCGTGCTGTAATGTCGACGGATTTGCTGCCAAGAAAACTTGCGAAATTCAATGCAAACAGAGTTTTGCCAGAATTGGGATAGCCAACTATGACACACTCTTTCATGTTTTCACCTCCGCAAAATCGGCAAGCTCCAGCAACATTAGCTCTTCACGCGTTATGTGCGATTTTGCTATTAACCGGACTGCCTGCCTCCGTATCGCCTTTTCAATCATGTTTCTTACAGTCCGGGCATTGCCAAAATGATTATCCGCTTGTTCTTTCGGTGACTGTAATCGCTTCAAAAGAGAATTCTTCGCTTCATCACTTAGCTGATATTGCCTTTGCAGGCACATCTTTTCAGCAATTTTCATTAATTCATTCTGACTGTAATCAGCAAAGTCAATATGGATAGGAAGTCTTGAGCGCAGCCCCGGATTCGTTTGCAGAAATGTTTCCATCTCCTGCTGATAGCCTGCTAATATGAGAATGAAATCATCTTTTTTGTCTTCCATCGCTTTCACCAGACAATCGATGGCCTCTTTGCCAAAATCCTTTTCACCGCCCCGGGCAAGCGAATATGCTTCATCAATGAATAAGATCCCGCCTTGAGCTTTTTTTAATTGTTCCCGAGTTTTTTGGGCAGTATGACCAATGTACTCACCGACAATATCGGCTCTTTCCACTTCGATTAGATGTCCGCGATTTAAAACGCCCATCTCGCGGAATATTTTACCAATAATACGGGCAACTGTTGTTTTTCCGGTACCCGGATTACCTTTGAAAATCATATGTAAAACCATGGGATCCGCAATTAATTGTTCTTTTTGCCTGCGTTTTTGTATCTCGATAAAAGCATGTATTTCACGAATTAAGTTTTTTACTTCTGTTAGTCCGATTAAACCGTCTAATTCACGGAAGATGTCTTCAAGCCGCTGTTGAGGAGTATTCACTGCGCTGGTTGTACCGGATTTTGCTTTCATGTCCATTTCCCTCAATTTTCGAAAGGCTTCAACGGGAGTTATTGCACCATCAGCCATTGCTGATAATACATCTTGAGGCCATACTGTTGTCATTTCCATCACCTCGCCTCAGTGTCATCGGTGATATATAGTATATGCTCAAGTGTCTAAAGCGTGAAAAAGTCCTGAGACTAAGTGTCTCAGGACTTTTGCTTACGGATTATTGCTTTTTAGCTCTTCCCGTCTGTCATGCTGTAGATTGGGAGACAGCGGCCGAAAAGGCGTAATTGTGGAAATGGCATGTTTGTAAACCAGCTGCTGCTTGCCTTCATTCTCCATTATTACTGTAAAATTATCAAATCCTTTAACCGATCCACGGAGTTGAAAACCGTTTACCAAGTAAATAATTACTGGAACGTTTTCTTTACGAACTTGATTTAAGAAGCTATCCTGTAAATTAATCACTTTTGTTGTCATGGATACTGATTCCTCCGCCACATTGTTTTTACTGCTTTATTCTACTAAAGTTAATTTTTTCCTGCAAAATGCTGTAAATATATGCCAGCATTTTATCATACTCCGGATAAGAGTCTGCTTCGACCCACTTAATATATGGCATTCTACGGTACCACGTCAGTTGACGCTTCGCAAAATGTCTTGTTGCTTTTTTTATGTTTTCTATAGTAGTTGGTAAATCACACTCCCCCTTCAAGTATTGGATGACTTCTTTATAGCCAATTCCTTGCATAGCCTGACTTCCAGGGGATACGCCCTGATCCAGTAATCGCTGTACTTCCTCAATTAAGCCTTGTGCAATCATGGTATCAACGCGCTTATTGATGCGTTCATATAACAGGGGTCTTTGCATCGTCAATCCGATTACAACCGCATCATAGAGCAAATCTCCCTGTCTCACGCTTGTCGTTTCACTTACCGTTTTGCCTTCAATTTCATAAACTTCCAATGCGCGAATAACTCTGCGAACATCGTGAGGATGAAGTTTAGCCGCTTTTTCCGGGGAAACTTGTGCCAGCATATTATGCAGATAATCATGATCATGTTCTTTCACGATATTCTCCAGCTTTTGACGGATGGCTTCATTACCGGCTGCTGAATTAAAGCAATAGCCCTCTAACAAAGACTTCACATATAAGCCCGTACCTCCTGCTAATATAGGTATTCGGTCCTGGCTGTTTATAGAATGAATAAGTTGTCCGGCTTGCTGTTGAAAATCAACTACACTAAAGGGTTCTGTTGCTTCCAGTATATCGATGAGATGATGGGGAATTCCCTGTTGCTCAGTTGGCGTGGGTTTGGCGGTGCCAATATTCAGGCTGCGATAAACCAGCATAGAATCGCCTGAGATGATCTCAGTATTTAATTTTTTCGCCAGATCAATGCTTACTTGTGTTTTACCAACGGCTGTAGGCCCAACTATGACGATTAATCGCTCCATATTACTGCCGGACCTCCATTATGCCATATTGGACACTGCTATACTTCCCGCCGGCAAATTTGCTAAAGCCAAGACGCTCAAATTCAGAGCTGCCTTGCATCTCTTTTAACACAATCCGCTGTTTGGCTACCCGCTTCGCCTCTGCCAGAGCAGCAAGGGAAAGGGGGCGTTTATCAGCCAGCAGGCGAATCGGCCTGATATTGGAACTGCTTTCAATTGGCTGGCGAAACATCGGATCGAAGTAAACAACGTCGTAGCATTCGTCCGGCAGAGAACGAAGATATTCTTCCGCATCAGCCTGTATGACTTCAATGTTGCGCAGCGTTTCCGTGATGTCGGGAGATTCACCGTTAAACTCTGTTAAACCGATACGTGCAATCAGACCGATCAGCAACGAGTTTTCCAAACCGGTTACCTTACCGGACGGCCCTGCGATAAAGCTGGCAACAATGGCATCTGTGGCTAATCCTAAGGTGCAATCCAAAACAGACATGCCGGAGTGTAATTGCATCGCACTGATCATATGGTCATGTTTACCATTTTTGAGATTTTTTATACGTAAATCAGCCATACTCAGATGGAAAAAGTAGTTTCCGTCTGGTGTATAAATGAACGGCCCTTGTTTAGAGAATATCAATATTACATTCACCTGAAAGCTTTTTTGTATAGCTGCAAGTGAGTTTCTGTCACGGGGGATAAATTCAACCTGAAGTTGTTCTGCTACTTCACGCGCAGTATGTTCAACAACTGCTGTTGGATGATAGCCCGTGGTTATAACAAAATTCATCTGTTCACCTAATTACGTCCGTTTAAACATTTTTGCCAGTTCGTCAGCAGAAAAGCGGATGATTGCAGGTCTGCCGTGAGGGCATGTAAAGGGCAGGGCTGTTGTGCAGAGCTCACCGAGGAAAGCCTGGATCTGCCTCATATTTAGCGTATCACCGGCTTTTACGGCGGCACGGCAGGCGGCTATTTGCAATACTGCATGACGGAGCTCCTGCCCGGTCGGTTGTTGGTTATTGCGAAATGCCATAATGATTTCCCGCAGTGTTGCCTCTATATCAGATTGGGGCAAGTCGGCAGGAAGCTCGCTGACCCGGAGCAGGCTGGGACCGACCTGTTCCAGTGAAAAACCCAGCTCACGCAGCGTACTGTCATTTTCCAGGATAATATGAATATCGTTCTCATCTATTGTTATCAGTAACGGTACCAAAAGCTGCTGTGCCGGTATTCGCCCGACACTCTGACTAAACCGGTCATATAAAATCCGTTCATGTGCGGCATGCTGATCAATAATAAACAGGCCATTTTCACCTTGTGCAATAATATAGCATTCACTTACCTGGCCTAATGGCCGCAGGTTAAATTGGGCTTTAGGAGCTTCTTCCTGCTGCTCAGGAAAATTCTCATATTTGCTCTGAAACGTAGATTCAACACCGGCTAAATCACTTTGCTGCAGGCGGGCAGTTTGTGCCGCTTGGATAGGCAGGGCGTCTTCCTTCCACAGGGCGGGAGCAGGTTTGTAAGCCGGTAGAACACTAGCTGAAACAGTATCGGAGGTTTTCCCGGCAGGCACCGGCGGATTATGAACAGCCCGAATTGGCGTTGCAATAGCCAGGGGTGCATGCTGAGCTGTTAATGCATTAACAATTGCCCGGTACACAGCACGAAAAACACTTTGCTCATCGCTGAACTTTATTTCGCTTTTTTGCGGATGTACATTTACATCTATTGTTTCCGTAGGAACTGTAATATGCAAAATAGCCAGCGGATACCCCGCTTTGGGAAGCAGCGAATGATAGGCATTATCTAATGCCTTGGACAGCATGCGGCTGCTGACTACGCGATTATTAACCACAAAGGTCTGCCATTGACGGCTGCTTTTTAATAACGTCGGTTTGCCGACAAAGCCGGCGACCCCGATACCATCCTGCTCGTGATTTACACCAAGCATTTCAGTTGCTGCCTGGGGACCATACAAGCCGGCAGCGGTTTCCAGCAAGTTTCCGTTTCCCGGAGTAGACAGTACCAGTTTATGATTGTTCAGCAGCTTAAACGCAACAGCGGGGTGGGCTAAAGCGGCTTTGCCAATCACAATGTTAATATTGCTGCTTTCCGTATTAGCCGACTTTAAAAACTTTTGTCTGGCCGGCGTATTGAAAAACAGATCGGTTACGGTAATCGTTGTCCCAACGTTTGCTCCGGCATCTCTTACCTGCTGAATAACTCCACCGGCAATTTCGATATGAGTTGCCAAAGGAGCATCATGCTGGCGGGTTGTCATTGCGAACTTGGAAACGGCGGCAATACTGGGCAACGCTTCCCCGCGAAAGCCTAACGTTTGAATATGATATAAATCTTCTACAGCCTGAATTTTACTTGTTGCATGACGGAGTATGGCTAACTGGGCATCCCGGCTGTTCATGCCGGTACCATTATCGGTAATGCGGATATATGCCGTGCCGCCGTCAGCTATTTCGACTTCAATTTTCGAACTGGCAGCATCAACAGAATTCTCGATTAGTTCTTTGACAACTGACGCAGGCCGCTCTACTACTTCACCTGCAGCAATTTTATTTGCCGTATTCTCGTCTAGAATATGAATCATTGAGGTCATCCCTGTCCGACCTCCTCCTTGGCTTGATGATGAAGCCGATACAACAGGTTCATCGCTTCAATCGGTGTAATGCTTAATATATCAATACTACGCAATTCATCCGTAACTGCCGATGAAAAAAGGCTGGGGGTATAAATGGCAGAAGCTGTTGCTGCCGCAATTTGCTCGAAACCGGCTTCCTTATTTGTCTGGCAGCTTTCTAAATCAGCCAAAATTTGCTGGGATCTCTGAATTAGCTTTTTGGGAAGCCCTGCAAGCTGGGCGACATGGATACCGTAGCTTTTATCTGCTCCGCCGGGAATAATCCGGCGCAGGAAAATAACTTCGTTGCCACGTTCTTTAACAGCAACAGTAAAGTTTTTTATTCCCTGATACTCGTCGGCCATTTCTGTTAATTCATGATAATGTGTAGCGAATAATGTTTTGGCCTTAATCCGCTCTTTTACATATTCAATTACGGCCCGGGCAATGCTCATTCCATCGAAGGTACTGGTCCCCCTGCCGATTTCATCTAAAATAATCAGGCTGTTGCCTGTCGCATATTTAAGGATATGGGCGACTTCATTCATTTCCACCATAAACGTGCTTTGACCGGTGGCCAAATCGTCACTGGCACCGACACGGGTAAAAATCCGGTCCACAGGACTGACAAATGCTTCGCGGGCCGGAATAAAGCTGCCTATCTGGGTCATTAAGACAAGAATGGCTACTTGTCTCATATATGTAGATTTGCCGGCCATATTGGGTCCGGTAATGACAGCAATTTCCGTGTCATAATGATTGAGCGAGACATCGTTCGGTACGAACATTTCCCGGACTAAAAGTCTTTCTACGATGGGATGACGGCCGTCTTTGATATGGATTTCCCGATTGGTGCCGATGACCGGTCGAACATAATTATATTGAAAGGCGGCTTCACTCAAGCTGGTCAAAGCATCAAGAATTGCTATCTGACGAGCCGTTTCTTGTATTCCTTTTATCTGACACTTAATATGTTCACGTATTTCGTTCAATAGGTGATATTCAATTGTTACAATTTTCTCCTGAGCGCCGAGGACTTTGATTTCAAAGTCTTTCAGTTCCGGAGTAATATAACGTTCTGCGTTGGCCAGTGTCTGTTTGCGGATATAGTGGGCGGGAACCGCAGCGGTATTCGCATGGGTAACCTCTAAATAATAGCCGAATACCTTGTTGAAACCAACTTTTAATGATTTAATACCGCTCTGCTCTTTTTCGCGGGCTTCCAGTTCCTGAATCCATTTTTTACTATCACTTGCAATAAAGCGCAATTCATCCAATTCACTGTTATACCCTGTCTTGATCATGCCGCCGTCGCGGACGGATAACGGAGCATTATCCACAATTGCTTTATCGATCAGTGTGACAATCGCTTCATGCAGGGGCGTATCCTGACAAATCCGGGTAAGCATTCCGGAATAGGTTTCGGTCAGGCTGGCAATGATTTCAGGCAGAACAGCCAATGATACTTTCAATGCGTTTAGATCACGGGCATTTGCGGCACCAATTTCAATACGGGTTACAATTCTTTCAAAATCATAAATGTTTGCCAACAGCTGCTGAAGGGATTTACGAAGGAGCGGTTTTTCTACAAGCTCGGCTATCCCTTCCTGCCGGGTTATAATGGGTTGTGCATTAAGCAGCGGATATTCCAGCCACTTGCGCAGCAGGCGCCCCCCCATAGCGGTTTTCGTAAAATCGAGAACATCCAAAAGAGTGCCTTTTTTTCCTCCATCCCGGATATTACGGGATATTTCCAGGTTACGCAAGCTGGATGCATCTAAGATTAGGTAGTCATTGTTGTCTAATTTGACGAGATGATTGATATGCGAAACATCACATTTAATTGCTTCGTGCAAGTAATGCAGCAGGCAGGCTACCGCAAGATAGGCTATGGGGCAAGTGGGAATTTCCACCGCATCAAAATGCTGATTTGGCAGCTCTTTTACGTCCTGAATGCCAGCTAAGTCCAGTGTTGCTATTGAACAGCCAGGAATACGGGTCTCTAAGAAACTCTCGATTTGTTTTTGCAGCGGAACGGTGTTTATCCAAACCAATTCAGCCGGTGACAAGCGAAATAGGTAATCACATAAAGTTGCAATACGGTCAGCGCCGGTAAATGTTGCCCACGAGCATTCGCCGGTAGTGATATCGGCTGCACATAAGCCAACTGTTTCCCCTTCCCCATACACTGTAACCAAGTAGTTATTGCTTTTGTCAACTAAGGCTGCTTCAGACAAAATTGTGCCGGGGGTAATAATTTTAACTACTTCCCGGCGGACGATTCCTTTTACTTGCTTAGGATCTTCCACTTGTTCACAAATCGCAACCCGAAAGCCTTTATTGATAAGCCTGAGGATATAGTTTTCTGCTGCATGATAGGGAACACCGCACATCGGAACACGACTGCCTGCTCCGCCATCTCTGGCAGTGAGCGTTATCTCCAATTCACGGCTGGCAATTTCAGCATCTGTAAAGAACATTTCATAAAAGTCACCTAGCCGGAAAAACAAAATTTCTTGGGGATGCCGGTTTTTAATATCCCGGTATTGCTCCATCATGGGCGTATAGGTTGGCGTCATTTCTCATCTTCCTCTTTCGCTAAACCATTTGGCCCTTGAAAAGCCATGTTTGGGCCTGCATGATTTTAATCATTTTTAAATCTCCAATACATTCCTGGCCTTTATCCCAAATAACAATTTTGTTGGTACCGGTTCTTCCCATCCAACGGGAAGCATCATTCTTACTGGGCCCCTCTACCATTACTTCCACTGTTTGTCCTTCTGACTTACGGTTAATGGCCAAACTAATATCATTTTGGATGTCCATCAGCTGCTGAAGACGAGCTTTTTTGACAGGCAGCGGAATTTGATCGTCCATACCGGCTGCCGGAGTTCCTGAGCGGATGGAATATAAAAAGGTATAAGCAGCATCAAATTGGATTTGTTTAATGAATTCCAGTGTTTCGGCAAACAATTCATCCGTTTCACCGGGAAACCCAATAATTAAATCAGTTGTAATGCTGGCGTCTGGAACTAAATGTCTCATTTTCTTTACTAATTCTATGTAATATTCAATTGAATAACCGCGATTCATGCGCTGCAAAATGGTATTACTGCCGGATTGAATCGGTAAATGAAAGTGCTTGCAAATTTTACTGCTTTGCGCAATGGTTTGAATAACCTTATCAGACATATCTCTGGGATGGGAGGTCATATAGCGGACACGGGATATCGACTGAATCCCGTCCACTGCTTGTAAAAGATCCGCAAAGTCAACGTTTTCTTCGCTGTCTTTACCATAAGAATTAACATTTTGACCTAGGAGGGTAATTTCTTTAAAGCCTTCCTGACCAAGCTGTTCAATTTCCTGCACGATATCCTGCAATGGCCGGCTCCGCTCCCTGCCGCGCACATACGGCACGATGCAATATGTGCAGAAATTATTGCAGCCATACATGATGGGCACCCAGGCCGAGATTTGATTTTTCCGAATGGTGGGAACTTCAGGAGCAAGCCGTTCGGCCTGATCCCAGACAGCAAGCACTTTGTCCCGTGATTGCTCAACTTCCTGCAGCAGCTCGAGCAACTGATGCGTATTGTGTGTTCCCATAACAATATCAATATGCGGAGCCTTTTTAAATAATTTGTCACGGTCTTTTTGCGCCATGCATCCTGCAATACCAATAACCAAATTGGGATTAAAGGTTTTCAAGCGCTTAAGTTCACCAATTTTTCCATATATTTTTTTTTCTGCACTTTCCCGTACGCAGCAAGTGTTAATTAAGATAACATCCGCCTGTTCCATGTTATCGGTATGTTGATATCCGGTGCTGCGCAGCTGACCTGCCAGGCGTTCCGAATCATTCTCATTCATTTGGCACCCGAATGTATAGGTGAAGAAATATTTCTCTTTACCCATGTTCGCGACCTTGTCTGTTATCTTATCTGTTGGTCCGGAGATAACTTTTATATGATTTGACATTTATCAACAACTCCTAGAATTATCCTTCAAGTTATTATACCCGAAATAAGCGGGTCAAACAAGGCTAGTACCCTGTCAGGTCTAAAACGGTAGGATAATGGCGAGGCTATTTTCTGCAAACCAAGGCGGAGGAGGGAGGCATACCGGACGTATGCTGACTGACGACAACGAAGGGTTGCGGGAAAACGACAAAAGAGCCCAGCAGACCGGACTCTCTCAACTTAAGAATAAATGAAATTTTCACACTTTGGCAAACCTGCTGTTAAGGTATAGCTTGATTAATCAAGTAAGCTTGGTGCTGTTCCTTCTTTAAAACTGCGGTATTTATCATAGATAATTCTAAGTGCGGTTATAATGGCTTTTTTGGCACTTCCCTGATATACTTGATCAATTAATCTGAGAGCTTGGTCAGGACCGTTCTTTAAGGATTGTCCTACAAGCATTTCTGATACATGACGGCGGGCGACATGCGTAGCTAGTGTGCAGTCTGCTTCGATAATTTCGCCGGTATCGATATCAATAACCAATATAAGTCCAATTACCTTGTACATCTCACTTGCCGTAATGCCTGTTGGTAGTTTGGCATAGCCAGAAAACAATACATGTTTAATTGGTTTCTCCATAAATCCTCCTGCCGGCTTATTCAATACTAAGCCGTTTTACTTCAATATTTACTTCTTTTACCATCATGCCTGTCATGTATTCCACCGTTTTTTTGATGCGTGCCTGAGCTTCGTGTACTACTTCCCAGATAATATTTCCATATCGTATAGTTACGTCTAGAGAAATCGAAATTCCTTTCTCACGGTCATGAGAATTTTTAATATTTATTTGCCCTGTCCGTGTAATTGCCAAATCACTGACTGCTACATAATCAACAATAGCAGAAATTGCCGCATCGGAGATTAACAATTTTCCATAATAGCTGAATGTGGGTCTGACGATTGATTTTTCCCCCAGACGGCGTTTTTTATGATGCGACTTTTTAAAGAAGATTTCCAATGGATCAATTAAATACCCTGAAAAATGCGGCTTTAATTCAATTGTGGGGACCGGTATAATATGTTTGCCTTCTTTAAGCCGGCTTTCCCTGGCTTTGGCAATCTCTGCTTTAGTGGCAATGTCTTCAATGCGTATAACAGTACTGATATCAGGCAACTCCAAAGCAGCAGTGATTTTTTGTATCATATTGACCGACGTTCCCAGAACTAAAATACGCTTAGGCTGTACTGCCTGTATAGCTTTTCGAACTTCTTCGGCATGCTCGGCATCCATAAAAATTGCTCTTTTGACTGCTCTGATTTTACTAGGTTCTTTTTTTGCTGAATGTCCGGCAATAATTTTACTGTCCTTGATTAGCAAGCCATCATCAATAATAGCATCTATATTGTTTTCATGGGCAACAATAAGCGCCCGATGACTTTTGCCCGTTCCACTTGAGCCTACTAACGCAACGACATCCATGTCCAGCCTCCTCAATTAGTCGTACATAAAAATAAAACACCTTTTTACAGGTGTTGTCAAGTAGAAGAATTACCTGTTCGATTATTTGCGGTTCTTGCAAGTCGCAACTTTTCCTCTAATTCAGTAATTTTCGCATTACGACACATAATAACCTTGGCATAGCGGCAGTTGTTTTTTTGCAGTCGTTCATTCTGAATTTCAAGATTATTAACTTGTTCACGCTTTTCCCGCTCTAAAGAATCAATTAAATTCATCAGTACCCGGCGGCTGATACGCAGTGCCTCCACTTTATTTTCCAAATCTTGAATTCTGGCGCGAAGTACCTCAGTCAGGTTCCTGTCTTCGCCCATAATCAATCCTCCTAAAGTTTCTATACAAGGATGTTATTCCTGTATCGTCTTTTTTATGTCTGAACGTTTTTGGAAAGCTTGTAGCAAATTGATAGCCAGATTGTCCGGAATAGTAAATATCCCCAGATCTTCGGGAAACCTTCCGGGAATCGCATGAAAATCAGAACCACCGGTAATGACAAGGTCCCTAGCTTCTGCCAAAGCTGCATATCTGCCTGTTTGTCCTTCATTATGGCTGGGATGATAAGCTTCCAGGCCATCGATTCCGAGAGCAATAATTTCTTGAACAATCGCATCACTGCCTACAAGGCCGGGATGCGCAAGGATTGCTAATCCTCCTGCCAGGTGAATCAAATCGATTACCTCTTTCGGACTTAGCTTATAATGGGGAATATAAGCGGGACCGTTCTTTTCCAGTAATCCGTTAAAAACATCCTGGACAGTTGAAAAATAGCCATTTTCCACCAAGGCTTTCGCTATATGCGGTCTGCCCAGTGCTTTGGCTGTACCTGCTATTTCTTGTACCTCGGCAAGGGATATCGGGTAACCTAGCTCTTGCAACCGCTTAACTATTTTTTCAACTCTTGTAAGCCGGTCCTGAATGATCAGCTGTAATTGTTCCTGGAGGGGCTGATTGGTTATATCGATATGATAACCTAAAATATGGACTTCATTATACGGCAAATCGGTACTGAACTCAATGCCGGGTATGATCGTCAACGGCAAAATACTGCTCTTGCCGACCGAAAGCAATCCGTCAATGGTATCGTGATCTGTAATCGCGATAAATTTCAGGCCTCGCGCAGCGGCTTTGGATATAACTTCTTGCGGAGTCAGACGTCCATCGGAAGCGGTAGTGTGAATATGTAGATCGGCAGCCATAGAAAATCACACTTTCTGCAGGGTTTCCGCCAAACGAATAAGCGTTCTTACACCTACTCCGGTTGCACCTGTAT
>Ga0074195_1001211_pt1 | contig 38215 bp, 38 predicted proteins | sample EPASupsiteHSE623_FD_64525 | JGI IMG/M metagenome (GOLD analysis project Ga0074195, IMG submission 64525) | Bioremediated contaminated groundwater from EPA Superfund site, New Mexico - Sample HSE6-23 | ecosystem: Environmental > Aquatic > Deep subsurface > Groundwater > Contaminated ...
GGGAGCGTGGCAATCGCAACCAACTTATTTGTTTCAATGATTGATCTTGCGATCACCACGTCGGACTTTCAGTCCTCCTCGTGATGACAGGGTGCTGAGTAATTACACCACAAACAACCTTTAAAGCCAAACCAACTGAAGAAAAACCCAAATTATATTATAGTACATCAACTATGGCAGAAGAGTATTTCCCTGATAAAAAACTAGCTAAAGATTTAAACAAAGTAGTTAGTCAGCTCGAAAAAGCAGATCAAGAAACAATAAAAGGTATACAGGAATTAATTACAAATGAAGAGCCTTTAACAGCAGAAACCAGACAAAAGATTGATGAGTTATTCGAAAAATCAACTAGTCTGACACCTGCTAAGAAAAAAACCTTAAAAGAATCAATATGTAAAACACTTGAAAATATTGATAAACTCCCTAAGTTTCTGACAAATTTATTGAAAACAGATAATACAAATCATAAGATGAATTGTGCGATACTCGGTGTGTTGATTGTATATGAAGCACTGACCTTATCTAGTGGTGCTGCTGCTGGTTTTTTGATTGCGGCTTGTTTGTTCGGGTTAGCTGCTCAGGCCTTTAATAAGGTATTACATGAAATCGATAAAACTAGAAAAAGTATACTCGGTCTTTGGGGAACATATTAATTTAATAAAAATCAAATAATGTCAGAAAAAGCGAGGCAACTCAAAAATATTTTTGGGTTGCCTGTTTTCTAAAATTCTCATAATTACAATTTTGAGAAATTTTTTACCTAACACCATCATAAGCCGGTCTTTTTATACAATAAATGCTTTAAATACATTGAAAGGGATCAGGGTGTTTTAGCTATGTCTGAATTTTATGTGTTTACTGTATTAAGTTAACTTTCTTAAGTAGCAGCATTATTATTACCATTAGTTTTATTTTTGGCTACCTCACTTACGGATTCACCATGATTTTTTCCGGTTTGTTCTTTGTTGTGAGCAGCTTCTCTTACCATTTGCCCATGGTTTGTTTTTTTGTCTTTCTTGCTTTTTTTATTTTCTTTTGTTTCTTTGTTTTCCTTAGTTTCTTTGTTTTCTTTTGTTTCTTTGTCTTCTTTGTTTTCTTTTGTTTCTTTGTTTTCCTTAGTTTCTTTGTTTTCCTTAGTTTCTTTGTCTTCTTTGTTTTCTTTAGTTTCTTTGTTTTCCTTAGTTTCTTTCGTTTCTTTGTTTCCCTTCCCTTTTTTTATTTGCTGATCTACAATATTTTGGTTTGCCATTAATTCAAGTTGGTCCATTGTTAGAGATTGTCCCTGTTCGTCAGTTTGTTGTGTTTCTTGATTTTCTGTTGTTGTTTTGGTTTCTTCAACATTGTCCTGTTTTTTGATAACAGGGCTTTTAACTTTGTCAATAGCAGTGTTGTTTGGGTTAATTTTTACCATAAAAATTCTCCTTGTCCTATATTATTCACCTGTTTTGAAAATCTTGAGTACTAAATACAGCCTATGCGAGAGATTACATAGCCAATTATTTGTTCAAACTTTAAATTTACTCAACCCTATGCACGTTATTGTAGTAGTATGTCTTATATATAATAAGTATTTTTAAATTTAAAAATTGCTTAATTTAAAATAATTAGATAAATTTATACCAAAAAAATCTTTACATAATTTAAGGATCTTTTTATTTTCAAAAAAATAACACTATTTTGAAACATATTTATTCGTTCGTGATATCATCACTATGATGTCATTTAAATTTAAAAAGTTGGAGGCGGAAAAGTGACTAGTAATAATGTTTATGTTTACATGGATGGACAATATGTTCTTGATCAAGATGCTAAAATTAGTGTAAGAACCCATGCTTTCTCTTATGGGACATCTGTATTTGAAGGTATTAGAGGTTATTGGAACGAAGAAGAGAGCAAAATTTATATTTTCAGAATGAGAGAACATTATGAAAGAATAGCTAAAAGCTGTCGTATAATGTTTATGGATATGCCGCATACTGTAGATGAATTTTGCAACATTACTACAGAATTAATAAAGAAAAACAGCCCTCGTACAGATACATATATAAGACCTTGTGTATATAAAAAAGGTACATGGATAGGTCCTAAACTCTTAAATAACCCTGATGGAACCATTATATTTACAATGCCGTTAGGACAATATGTTGATATATCAAAAGGATTACATGTGTGTGTATCAAGTTGGAGAAGATTAAGTGACTTAAGTATACCTCCAAGAGCTAAAATAGCTGGTAGCTATTGTAACGCAGCTTTAGTTATAACTGAAGCGGTTAAATCTGGTTTTGATGAAGCAATAACTATTACAGAAAAAGGTAATGTAGCTGAAGGTAGCGCTATGAACCTGTTTATTGTCAGAGATGGCTATTTGGTTACTTCACCAATAACAGAAAGTATACTTGAAGGTATAACAAGAGACACTATATTGCGTCTGGCAAAAGACTTGGATATACCAACAGTAGAAAGACAAATGGACAGAACAGAATTATACATATGCGAAGAAGCTTTCTTCTGCGGAACAGGTGCACAAGTAAGCCCAATAACGAAAATAGATCACAGACCTGTTGGCGACGGTAAAGTAGGCCCGATTGCCAAAAAACTTCAGGATCTATACTTCAATGTAGTAAGAGGCAAAGTTGAAAAATATAAACACTGGTGCACACCTGTTGAAATAACAAGAGAAAATGAAGGGAAATTTAAACAGCCTATTGATATATGCTAGTTAGAACTCTTTCATTACTAGGTGAATGTAGTATTAACCTGAAAAAAGCACTGTTTTTTATTTTTCAAGGTAAAATTAGCTTGAAAAATACTATCATTCAGTCTGCAATATTAGGTTTTGATTCAGCACCCATAGCTTTAATTATATCAATGGTTAGCGGTGCGGTTTTAACATTGCAGGTGTCAAAGCAATTTATTTTAAATGGTGCTGATTCATACATAGGCGGATTGGTAGCTGTATCAATAATAAGGGAAATGGCTCCATTGTTTGTTGCTTTGGCTGTTGGGGCCAGGGCTGGTACAGCTATTGCTGCTGAAATAGCTACAATGAAAGTCACTGAACAAATAGATGCTTTAAAATTACTTAAAGTTGATCCTATCTATTATCTTGTAGTACCAAGATTAATAGCAGCAACTTTGATGATACCTCTTATAACCATATTAGCAGAATTTTTGGGTATTGTTGGAGGTATGATAGTAGCTAAGGCAACAGTAAACTTACATTTTAATCGGTTTATTGAGTCTGTATGGCAGTATAGTAAAATATATGATATAAAAGTAAGCCTTGTAAAAGCTATGATATTTGGCTTGTTGATTGCTATAATATGTACGACAATAGGTCTTTTAACCAAAGGTGGTGCTAAAGAAGTTGGTAGATCAACAACTCGTGCGGCCATATGGCTTGCTGCAATATTAATAATATCTGATTATTTACTGACCTGGATATTTTATTTTTAAAACTAAAAACACCCTTTAAAGGGTGTTTTTAGTAATCTTATTTTTGTTCCACTAATGGGGTCCATTCGTCATGAAGCATCCTTCTGGATTTGTGTGTGATGCCGTCAGTAAATAAGGCTGTCAAATATTCAAAAAAATGTTTTACTGAACGAACTTCTGCTAGTATGTCTTGTTCTTTTTGATCGTTTACCATAATAACTCCTTTGTTTATTTAGTAAGCATGTGATAAAGAACTTTTTAAATCCTCCCTATACTTATTATAATGACACTATTTGAATATTTTTTGTAGTCTCTAAAAGTAGTATAAGTAATTTTAGAGAAAACAAGTTGTTATAACCTTAGAATGACGATAAGCTACTACTAAATAGGTACAGAATAAATATCGGCAGCTTTACTTTAAACTTAAACAGAAAAAATAATCTACTATAATAATACATATGATTCAAAAAACAATCAATAGTGTGTTAACTTAATTTAAAGATATTTTAAAAGTCTGAATGGGCTAAAATACTTAATATAAGTAAATTTGATAATTTTTAAAGTTTTGATATGCAAACTTAAAAAGATTATTTACCTTTTGAAACATAATTTAATAATTATAAAAAATTGTAAGTTTTAACAGTTTATTGACCACTAAAAACATCTGATTACCTTAAAGCTGCTACTTGAATTATTACAACAGTTTAGTGTATTTGATCCAAGCAAAAAAACAAAAACAGGCTTTTAACCTGTTTTTGCTTGTCGATTTTGTATAAATATGATCTATACTACTTTTTTCATTGCTTCTATTGCACTGTCATAAGCTTTGCTGACAGCTTGTTCAATTGATTTTGCTTCTGGGTTGTACATTGGAAGAGCTTTTAAATTTCCTTGATAAGTTTTTGCGGATTCTTCACCAACTTTACCGCCTAAACTCGGTAGTTTTGTTTTAATAAAATTAAATGCTTTATCCACAACGGTTTTAACAGGACCTAAGAATTTTTGTAATGTTGGGTTTGCAAGTTTAGTATTATGTAGTGCTACAGCTGCAATTACTGCTGCTATTGCAGCACCTATACCTATTTTTGTTGTTTTACTTGTGCCTTGATTATATCCCCAATCTTTTAATGTTTGGTCTACAGATGTAGGTTTAGCTGCTGGTTTTTGACCTTCTGTGTTTTGAGCTGCAGTGTCTGCTTTAAATGCGGGTGAATATCCTTGTGTTGTAGTATTAACTGAACCTATGCCTGCCATAAAATCCTCCTTTATATTAATGGATTTATTAAGTTCTGGTTATTAATCGTTAACATGATAAAACTCGTAAAAGTTATTTATTGCATGAAAATAGAGTCTTACTTATTTATTGTTACAAAAGTTTTACAGTGTCCTTTCTTTAGCAATAATGTATTATTTATACATTAAAACAAAACCAGGTTTTTGGCCTGATTTTGTTTTAATTATATTGGTACAGTTTTTCTATTTGCCGGAAAATCTTTTTCCGATATATGAATTATTAACTATATCTGTTATTGATTTACTAGTAGGAGCTTTAGTTGCTGCATCTTTTGTGAATGTATATGATTTAGACGCAGCTTCTGATACTTTAGTTGCTCCAGGTAAATGAGATTTTACAAAATTAACAATAGGGCTTAAAACTTTATTTATTGAACCTTTAATAGCACCAATAACTTTTTGTATACAAGTTTTTAATGCTCCAATGTTACGATTTTTTAGTGCTATTAGTGTGCCTAGGCCTATCATACCCGCAACTGCTACTTTTTTTGTTGTGTCAAAACTATCGTCCTTGCCTTTAAATGCCATAGTTTGAGGTTGTATAGCTGTAGCTTGAGGTTGTATAGCTGTAGTGTTTGGTAAACCTGAAGAAATTGAACCTATGCCTGATACCATTTGAAATCTCCTTATATTTTATTACATTACAGTTAAAATTTTTTGTTATTTGATTTGTAATAAGATAAGGTTCCTAAATATTTTTAATTGCCTAAAAATATAAAAACATTCTGTTTTTTTTTACAAAATTTTACATGTTTGAAAATTTATTCAATAAAATTGGAATATTAATAAAGCTAATTAACTCTATATAAATGAGTTAAGTTAAATTTTTGTTTATTTAGATCAATGCATAACTTAATAGAAAGGTTTTATTGAATTCGATTTTCAAAAAATACAAAAATAAAATATGGGTTGATAGAGCAAGCGTAGCTTGTGGGTGAAACCCCACGCCTCACCTTAAGGCTGGGCGGGTGGGCTTTTGAAAATCAAAATAAACTTTAGTTATGCAGGGTCTTTTATTAGAGGTCTCTCAAGTAAATTATTAAGGTTAATAAAAGTGTCATCAGTATTTAAAATAGTTAAACTCTCTCAAAAAAAAGAAGCAATAGAAAAAAGCTCCTACTTTCCTACGGAAAAAATTAGAAAACGGGTTTTTGTTAATGCATTAGGGTGTCTAGCTCTAAAAGAATATCTTGATGAAAATAATTTTAAAGTTGATGAAGGTGAAAGCTATTCAGATAACTTCCATTTGGCAGAATTATTGGACATAGCTGACCTCAAAATTGATAGTTTACGCATTGATTGTCGTTGCATTGTTGATTCAGTTTATAAAGAATTATGGATACCCAAAAAAACCTATGAATTTGGTTATTTATTTGATTTTTATGTTGCTTTAAGGATTGAAACAAACACAAATAGGGTAGAGATACTTGGTTATATAACACAGGATCAATTTAATGAATCTTATAAAACTGTAAAACAGAATTCTAATTATTTTATATTTGATACGTCTATTTTAAAACCTATTAGTAGCTTTTCAGAGGCCATTTTTAACGGTTTGAATCTTTTAAAAGACCCGAAAGTTTTTGAAGAAAACGACCATAACATAGTAAATGAAAACTTACCGGCTTTCTTTGATAATGAACTTTCTGATGAGGAAAGATTATTATTTCAAAAACACCTTGTTGATTGTAACCAGTGCAAAGAAGATCTAATTTATTTTTACCTGTTAAATAATAAATTAAAACAAATACCTGATTTAAATAGTTTAATTGTTCAGGAAACAGAGGCTATTAAAACAACAGAAGAAATTATACCTGAATTTACTCAGGCATTAACTTATGAACAAGATATGGAAGAGTTCAAACTGGAAACTGATCAAGAAATAGTATTTAATCAAGAAGAAGAAATCGAAACTGATGATGTTTTGCAAATATCTCAAGAAGATCTTTTAACACAAGACATATCACAGTTCGATATGTCAGAATTTAGAATTCAAAAGAACCAGGAAATTTCTAAGGATGATGACCTCGAAATATCTTATATAGATTATGATGTTGAAATAGGAGATTCAGGAAATATTGATGTTTCTGAACTTAAAACAAATAAAGATCTTGAAACAGATTCAATTGATAATATTCAAATATCATTCGAAGATACAGAACAAAATTTAGATATGGATGAAGATCAGGATATAGAAATTATTGCAGATCTTGAAGAATATGAAGATTTTATTAATTTAAGCCCCTCTGATGTTGAAGAAAATCAGACTGAAGATTATGAAGAAGATAATTGGAACGAAGAAAATCTGGATTTGGACGATGTAATGACATCTGATGACTCAATTTATGAGCATAATGCTTATTTGGGTATTAATTCAAGTGTTGATGAAATTAATCAAATTGAGACATTTAAAACAGAAAATTCAACAGAAGCCCAACAAGAAGTTAAATATACAGAAAATATCCCGACGAAAAAACTTGAACAGGTGTTTGAACAATCAGAAATTACAAAACCAACAGAAATCCCGCCTATTCAAGATAGTAGGGTGCCTGATATTAAAGATAATATTCAGTCAAAAGAAGTTTTACCTGAATACAAAGCGGATGATTTTATACCTACAGATTCTGAAATAGCAAATTTAGAGGAATTTGTCAAATCTAAAAAAGAATCTATTTCTAAGGGAACAAGAAAGAAAAAGAAATTTTCATTAGTCCCGTTGCTTTTGGTTGCTTCAATAGCGGCAATAAGTGGAGTATTAGTATTCAAAGGTCAGGCCATAATGCCACAGCTTACTAGTGCTAAAGATAACCTAAATAAGTACATTGCCATGGGAATGAAAGCAGTCAATTTAAAAAAAGAGCAACCTCCTGTTCAAAGAGAATTAGCAAAAGCTCAGCCTTCAGAAGCATCTTCTCAGGAAGAATCGCCTGGTATCTCGGATAATATTGATTTAACAGAGTTTGATAAAATTTCTAATAATATAGGTGAAAAAAAATCAGAGGTTGCCCCTGGTAAACAAGCACCAGAAAAAAATGAAGAGACTCAAAAAATTGAAACTGTAAAAGAAAGAAAACAGTTAAGGTTGCCTGGTGTATCTGAAAAAGAAACTGAACAGGCCAACATTACAAAAAATAAACCTGAACAGAAATTGAAAAAAGAAGTTATAAAAGAACAAAAACCTGTTACTAAATCAAGTGCAGAAAAAGAAACAGCTAAAAAGCCAGCTCAACAAATTAATAAAAAAGAGGCAGCATTGCTTGCAAGTAACCTGCCAAGTGCTGCGCCCGCAATGCCAAAATCAGTAATAAACCCCAATACTAAGCCATTAGGAGAATTAAAATCTAAACATAACGAGGCAACAAAGGTTTTAAATAAAGAAAAAGGAATGTCTACACAACGAGCAAGAGAGATGCCTGTTAAAATTGCAGAAAACTATGCTGATAAATCATTTGTTGCTGGTGGAGCAAGTGGGGCAGGTGGAAAACACGATAGAAAAAATGTTTCTTTAAATGATAACCTGTTAGCTTCTTTGTCTGAGAAGAAAGAGTCAATAAAAGTTGGTTTAAGCAAAACAGATACTGCGGCAAGTCATAAATTTACGCCTGTAAATGTTTCATGGAGACCATCAACAAATCAGCAAATAGATAGTAATCTTAGAAATTTTATAAATTCAGCAGCACAAAATACCAAAAGTGCTTTAAATAATGATTTAAAAGATAATGAAATACCGACATTAAATAGATCAACAGTTGTTATTGTAAAAATTAACAATTCTAAAAAATCTGTAACGCCTCAAATCTCAGTTTCAAGTGGTTCATCAAGGGTGGATAATATAATCCTTAAGTCAGTTAAAAAGGGCTTTTCTAACTCATCATTACCAAAAGATGGTACCCCTTCGGAACCTATAGAAATAAATGTTACTGTTGCACAGTAGCATTATTTTATTGAAAAATGTTAATATTAATTGAATTCATTAGTATTTAAAATCCATAATTAAATTATTGGATAACTGTAATAATAAATGTTTTAAATGAATATGACTTCTAATACACACGAATATCGAGATATTATAGAAAAGTTGGTAAAGAGAAACCTTCGATATAGCGGTAATGAAGATTTATTGGAAGATTTTTGCAGTGAAACTTTTAAAAGGAGTTTTAAGATATTGACTTCTGATAATGCTGTTATGAATTTAGAAGCTTATTTATCCAAAGTGGCAAGTTCTGCAATTATTGATGTTTTAAAAAAATCCGGTAGATTAAGGAGATTACAAACAGGTTATCAAAAAATAATAACCGAGCCAGTTGTGCCTGACTATAAAATTGATGCGGATGGAGATATTTTCTTTGAAATTGAAGACCCTTCTCCTTCTGTAGAAGAAAAACTTATAACTCAACAGGAAATAATTAGTATTCAAAAGGCTTTATACAACTTAAATTCTGAATATACAGATAAAAATTTTTTAGAAATATTTAGAAAACGTTATATTGAGGAGAAAAAACAATCACAAATTGCTCAAGAACTTAATATTAGCCAGGGAGAAGTTAGTAAAAGGCTTGTCGAACTTGCTAAACGTATTTTTATGATGATTCATTAGAACAAATGTTTAAAGTGTTTAAAAGGCTCTATAAAATTAAGGATATAAAATGACCTCATCTATTGATGTTTTTCTTTATGTACATACTCACTGGGATAGAGAATGGTATAGGACATTCCAGCAGTACAGACTTAAGCTTGTAGAGGTTATAGATAAAGTATTAAATCAACTGGACAGAAATGAGCTCAAATATTTTACTATGGATGGTCAGGTAATAATTATTGATGACTATTTGGAGGTTAGGCCAGAAAATAAAGATAGATTAATAGACTATATTAAAATAGGAAGGATATTTATAGGCCCTTGGTATACACTGCCGGATGAGTTTCTTGTCAGCGGAGAAAGTATTATTCAGAATTTATACATGGGTCATAAGTTATCAGAAAAATATGGGCCTACTTCTAAAATTGGTTATCTGCCTGACACGTTTGGGCATAGTATCGATATACCGATGATATTGAATAATTTTGGTATAGATAACGCTATTTTATGGAGAGGTGTAAATACTAGGAATTCAGAATTTATATGGTATAGCTTGGATAGATCTTTTGTTAATACGTTTCATCTTGTAGAAGGTTACTATTTAGATATATTTCATGATGATAAGCTTGATATAAAGGAAAAATCAAAAATATTAGCTAATTTATTGGCAAAAATAAAAGCATCAACTACTTTAAACTGCTTGCTATTGCCTGTTGGCGGAGATCACTTGCCTCCACCTGATAATCTAAAAGAACAATTGGATGAACTAAAAGAATACTTACCGGAATATAACTTTATACAAAGTAACCTAAAACAGTTTTTAGATCATATTGATACTGATAAATTGGATATTCACCTTCAGCAAGAATTTAGGGAGTGTTCTAAATCATATATTTTACCAGGTGTGTATTCTTCAAGACTATACCTAAAACAGTATAATTCAATGTTAACAAATAAAATAAGCAATATTATTGAGCCTTTAACTACATATATAAACTTATTAAAACTTGATGAATTTAATTTGCCCAATAGTGAATATTTATGGAAACAATTATTATTGAATCATCCACATGACAGTATTTGTGGATGTAGTATTGATGCAGTTCATGAAGAAAATGAAAGTCGTTTTAAGCAGTTAAATCAGGCATGTGATGAATTGATTAATCGTTCAAAATTTGCTTTGATTAAATGTTTGCCTAGAAATCAAATTGGGGTTTTTAATCCGACAAGTAGTATATTTTCAGGTGTAGTTGAGTTAATAACTTATCATGATATGCCGGAGTACTTACAATATCAAAAAGTTGGTGAACTTGAAGATCGCTACTTTACTTTTTATGCTGATATAAAAGAACATCTACCTGCAACTATAGTTAAAAAACAAAATGTTAATTTATTGTGGGTTGATAATGTTCAGCCTTACAGTTTTAAAATAGTCGATAACTATGATGTGAAAAATATAGTTAGAATTGAAGAAGGTTATTTAACTAACGGGCTTGTAAAAATAAAGCTTAATAAAGATTCGATTACAATTGAAGACATTGAAAATAATACAGAATATCCTGGTTTGAATCAAATAATTGATTGTATGGATAGCGGAGACAGTTATAATTTTGCTCCGGTTAAAAATGTTGAAAGTATTAAAGCTTATATTACTGATTATAAAATAACCGAAACAGGACCTTTAAGAGGTAAAATTGTCATTAGTTATGAAATAGACTTGTTCGAAAGTCTTAATAAAGATAGAACTAGTCATAATGGTGTAAAAATAAAACATAATATTGTTTGTGAAGTAGTTATTAAAGCAGATTCCAAGTTAGTAGAATTTAAATTGATTTGGGAAAATAAATCAAAAGACCACTTACTTAGGGTAAAATTTCCTACCCATGGCAATATTTATAGTACACTTGTTGAAAATCATTTTTCTGTATTGGAAAGATACTTTAATCCGGAATATAACATGAATGATCATGTTCCGGCACAAAAATTAACTGAACTGAAAACTAACACAGCCCCAATGCAAAGGTTTGTTCAGGCTAATAATATAGCTTTATTTGCTGATGGTTTACCTGAGTATGGTGTTTTTAAAGATTGCCTTTATCTTACTATTTTAAGATCAACGGGTTATTTATCAAGGGCTGATGTCATGACCAGGGGGGCAGAAGCAGGACCATCTTTGGAAATACCTGCTAATCAATGTATACGTACTTGTGAGGCACGTTATGCATTACATCCTAAAACAACAGTGTCTAATTTATATTCTTTAGCAAATAATTTTAATAATTGTTATGTTGTTGTTTATGGTGAGAATGAACAAAATCAATTTGACAATATTGAAAGTTCTTTAATTATCTGGAATAATGAAAATGTTATATCAACAAAATGCTCACAAGATAGAGTTTCTCAAGGGATAATTTTACACCTATTGAATATTTCCTCTTATCCGCAGAATATTAAATTAAACTCTTCTTTTGGTATTGGAGATATAACTGAAATGGATTTATTATTAAATCCTATAAATACTCTTAATGCTGATAATATTATCTTAAAGTCTCATGAACTCAAGGTTATTAGTGTGTCATTAACCTAAATTACCAATTGTATTAAACTTTACATAAAAAATTATTTATTGAAACTAAATTTGTATATAGTAAATGTCATTAATCATATATCAGGGACCAGAAAAGGGTCGGGTATTTTTACCCGTATTGCGGGCAAAAATACCCTCCAGATTTTTAGCTATGTCCAATTAATTGAGACGTTTAGTATAATATTATTATGAAAAATCCTCAAAGAAAAAATACCAATAACAACAGTTTTTTTAAAAGTTTGTTAGCTAAAATAAGCGAGTTATTTATGAAGTTATTCCCTAAAAAAAGCGGGATGACTCTACAATATATAAAAAATCTAAAACTGGATAGTTTAAAGCTTTTTGGCGCTAAAAAGAAAAGACTTGATGAAGTTAATAAAGAAGCTGGAGATATATTAAAACAGCATTTTAATGATGTTAACGGCCTTTTAAAATTTATTGAATTGAGGGGTACAAGAGTTATAAGACACAAAAATGTAGGTATTGTACTAAAATTTTTTGGAGAGCTTGAAGGCTTTATTACTCCAGTATCAGGAATAAGGGGAAAATTATTTTTGATAGGTCTAAAATTAGTAGGTGCATGGAACGATCCTATTTATAATAAAACACCCCCAATGTTTATTTTTGGAAAGAACCCTCCACCTATGGGTTATATGGTACACCAGATACACCATTGGATTAGTTTTAACAGAGGGTTGCCAGGTTATTCTGAAGAAACAATAAATAATTTTAAAAGGATTTTTGACCCTAATTTTGGATATGATGACATTCAAAATATGACAAAAGAAGAAATGTTGGACTTAAGAGAGGCTATTAGTAGAGATCAGGAAGCATTAGAGTTTGTTACAAAGATGGCTCAAGAACTTTTAGCCCCACAAGAAGTTATAAAGGGCTTACAAGAAGGTAAAAATAAAAATATTTAATCTATTTACGGATAAAGTGAAACTTCTTTGGCTTCTGCTTTACTGTAAATAGTTACTTTATAATTGGTTTTATCTGAATTAGCCGTGTCAGCTAACAATATATAATTTCTGTAAAGGTATTTTTGTGATTCTTCTGAGGTGTTTCTAAGTTCATTAAGGTTAGCTGTTGCTCCATGGAGATCTGCATCAACAACATTTGCATTGGTAAGTTTTGAATTTTCAAGGTTGGCTCCACGAAGATTGGCATGTTTAAGATTTGCATCTGTAAGATCTGCTGCTGTAATAATTGCATTAGCCAGATTTGCTCTTTCAAGTTTTGCTTCTCTAAGGTTTGTTCTTCCAAGTATTGCTCTTTCAAGTTGTGCATCTATAAGATTAATTTTTTCCATATCTGCTTTAAGTAATTTTGCAGCATTAAGGTTAATTCCTTCAAGTACCATCCCTTTAAGATCTGCGTATCTGAAGTTAGGTATATAATCAGGGTTATTTTTTCTTAAAATGTTGAATTTATCTAAATCTTTTGATCTTAAAAGATTTAAAGCTGTAATATCCTTATCTTCATTTGAAGATTTAAAGCTTACTAAATCCTGTTTTAGTTCTTTTAGTCCATAAAATGATGGTTCCTGTGTTTGCATAATTTTGGGGGCTTCAACCATCGTATTTATTTTAGGAAATAAAATACTGTTTACCATATAACGTCTCTCTCCTGTTTAAAGTTTATAGCTATTACTTTGTATAAATAATACCCCAAAAAAGAAACGTTGATATTAAGTGGAGAAATTTTAAATAAAAATGAAATAATTTGTTACAGCCGATCAGTTAGTATTTAAATTATGCTTTTAAGGTTATCAATAGAGTGGTTACATTTGTAGTAATTATTTATAAAATATCTATTTTATACCGTTTTGCAATCAACAGGCAACTTTTCCACAATAAATTTTTAATAGATTCTTTCGGCTGTAAGCTTCAGAAAGACAGCGGTCGGGTGTTTGGGGCTGCGTAGCCGCCCTAAATACCCTTTTTGGTCGTTGTGAGGAGCAAGGCGACGAAGCAATCTCATGACACTTAAAAGTTATGTTTTGAATGCAACTTGGTATTATAAAGCAGTCTGTCCTAGTACAAATCTTAAATTACTGATAATATCCCCTTCAAAAATTTTATCACCAGCTCCGTAACCAATGTTTATTATTTTATTCATATCCGGCATAAATGAACATTTATCTGTTACGGTGCATAAAATAGCTGCGGCTGTTGGAGTAAAGCATTCTTCTTGTATGATATTGTTTTGCGCAATTTTTATTTCATAATTTTTTAGTATTTCAAGAGTTGCGGGAGCTGGTATTGGTATAAGTCCATGTGAACATGGAGCAAATCCTGAACCTACCGGTACAGGGCTTGTAAAACATTTATCAATATTTAAATGGGTATAGCAAATACTAAATCCTACTATATCAATAATAGAGTCGATAGCCCCGACTTCATGAAAATGTATTTCTTCTATATCTTTATTGTGAACACTTGCTTCCGCTTTAGCAAGAGTTAAAAATATTTTTTTAGACAAGTCTTTAGCTTTATCGTTTATAGAAGAGTTATTTATTATATTACAAATATCTGTATAACCTCTGTGATGATGTTCGTGTTTGGATAAATTAACGTTTATTTTACAACTATTTAAATTACTTCTTTGTACGTAAGTTTTTTCTATTTTAAAAGAGTCTTTTGGGAGTTTTAATTTTTCTATTTCATTTAAAAACCAGTTAAAGTCAATAGATTTATCTATTAAAGAAGCTAATAACATATCTCCACTGGCTCCGGAATAGCAGTCAAAATAAGCAACGGTTTGCATTTTTATTTCCCTTTAATTAAAAAGTATAGTCAAAGTATTAAAAGTCAGATTTCAGGTATTATGAGAGGTTGTTATGTCTAATATTTTCTAAAAAAATATTTAGGCTATTAGTCATAAGTTTATTATAAAATTTATTTTGTTTTGTTTATAATTAAAATAAAATAATATCCTTTAAAACAAGAGGCAATATAACCATATAACAACTAAAAGTATACATTAATTGCTGAATAGTAAGAGAAACAAGAGAGGTCAAAAAATGCCTGATGAAAGCAGTTATCCAAGAATAACCCTAAAATGTAAGTGTGGTAATGAATTTAACGTTAATGTAATTAGAATGAAGAACAAGGAACCCGTATTTTGTCAAGTATGCGGAGAAGTTTTTCCTGAAGAAATAGGTGAAAAATTTGCAAAAGCATTTGAAGATCTCTTTAAAGTTAAACATTTAATAGAAAAAGATGGTAATAAATTTAAATACTCCTTTTTGTATAAATCTACCTACAAACAACCTCCATCACCATACCCTATAGATGATGGTATTGAAGAAGAAGTTATTAAAAAATAAGTTATTGATTGAATAAGTAAATAGGGCTTTGAAATAAAGCCTAATATAAGCAAAATATTACCGATTATAGGGAAGTAATGGTATTTTTAGTTATTTTAACGTCAATAAATTAATACTTGCTTAAATTACAAACATGATTATCATAAACTTTATTTCTGGTTATGAGTTCATCAAAATCAACTTTATGGCCATCAAAATCAGGGCCGTCAACGCAAGCAAACTTTATTTCTCCACCGATAGTTACACGGCATGCTCCACACATACCTGTACCATCTACCATGATAGGGTTTAGGCTTACTGTTGTGTATACATTATATTTTTTTGTAAGATTAGCAACGGCTCTCATCATCGGGATAGGACCTATACCCATTACATGATCAATTTTTTCATTGTTGATTATTTCTTCAAGCTTGTCTGTAACAAGACCTTTATGACCAAATGATCCGTCATCAGTAGTTATAATAAGTTCATTGCATGCAGAAGACATTTTATCTTGCCAGAAAAGTAAATCTTTGGTTCTAGCACCCATAATTAAATAAACTTTATTACCGGAATCTTTAAATGCTTTAGCAATTAAATAAGCTGGAGCAGCTCCATAACCACCTGCTACAACCGCAACTGTACCGAATTTTTTATCGGTTTCAGTTGCAACACCTAATGGGCCTACTATATCCAATAACATATCACCTGTTTTTAATTTTGAAAGTTCTTTAGTAGTATGCCCTACTGCCATAAATACTATTGTGAGTAAATTATTTTGCTTATCTATATCAGCAATAGTAAGAGGTATACGTTCGCCCTGATTTTCAACCCTTAAAATAATAAATTGGCCTGCTTTGGCATGTCTGGTTATATGAGGTGCTTCTATTTGAAATTCGTATAGATCACCGGTTAATTTTTTAGCATTAATTATTTTATACATAAAACCTTCCTTTAATCAGGCTGCTGATGAATAAATTTTTTTCATTCCTCAACAATCCCTTAATACAAATCCACTGCTTATTACTGATCTTATAAAGAAAATGAAAAATGTTAAATACAAAATAAAAAATTTTTTAAACGTAATCCCTTATTTGTTTTTAACTACCACGATATAATCATACTATTGATAATCGTTTTGTCCAGATCTTTTATCAAAATAAAAGTTTTTTGAAAATCGAATAATTTAAAAATTTTTATAATCAATAATTGAATACTAACTACTATTCCCGTAAAAATAAAAACTAGTAACAGATTAAATATAATTGAATTAATAAATAGTATATTCAATAAACTTAAGATTGTTATAAATGTAATAGAAAAAATAAAAGTATGAATCGTAGGTTTTTTGAAGGAAAAAAAGAACAAAGATACGATTGGTGGGAGTATGATCCATAAAAGATAGTCTAAAATGTTTAAAAATGCTTTATACTGCCAATTATCCCATAGGTTATCTGTTATTAAACCCCAAAATATAAATATAATTACACATATAATAGCTGAAATGAGGTATTTTAGTAATGATTTACTAATTTTAACAATAAATTTAGCTAGTTTATTTTTTAGTTGACATTTTTCCATTATTTAGTAACCTCAAAATTAATATTTTCTTGAGTTTAAAAGCAATTTTAATAATAAAAAATGAATAAAGTTAATACTAACAGATATTACCAAAAAACTGATTGTAATTATTAAAATAGCAGTAGTAGCTTCAATAAAATCTTTTTGAAAGATAAAGTTATTAATTTGATAATTTCGAAAGAAATAATTTATAATAAGCAAACTAAAAAAGCCTACTGGTAATAGTAATGTCACAATAATAGGATGAAAAGTAACCGTATTTTTAGAAAAAACTAAAATATAAACAATTGAAGGTAAAAAATATAGTAGCATTAGTTCAATTAGTGCACATATATTTGCTTGTTTATAATTATCCCAAATAAGTATTGCTATAAAAATCCATATAAACCAAATAAATATACAAATTAAAATTGTAACAGCATATTTTAAAAAGGTTTTAATTAAACAAACCGTAATTTTATTCAATTTAGAATGGTTTTCAAATTCTAACAATTTTTTTTGTATAGATAAAATTTTTTCCATGTGCTAATTATTTCACAAAGCGTTTACTTTGTGGCGGCTATATTTTCGATTTTAATGCTTTCAAAACCCTATCCGGTTTAAATGGGGCGTTAGTTAACCTAACCCCTGTTGCGTTTAATATTATAGCCAGTATCGCAGGCAAAAACACACTCCATATTTTTAGCTATGTCCAATTAATTGAGATGTTTAGTATAGCTTTTATTCTACCAATAATGTATTTTAGTTAACAAAATCAAATTGTAAATCTTTATTATGATAGATAAATTGATTAGCAACTTTTTAGTTGTTTGCTTTTTTATTATTTAGAAGAGAGACTTTTAAGAGAGGTATCAGAAAAATTATGAATATTAAATCATCTAGTACAAGTTTTGGTTCTGTTTATTTTAAACGTGAAAAAGTTTTTGTTAATATGGGAAAATTTACAGATGATAAAAAGCCTATTCCTTATTTTTATTTTTATGAAGGTGACGTGAAAAAAGATGGCAAACCGGATGTTTATTATAATTCTGAAAAAGTTTGTGAGTCAGAAACAGCAAAAAATATATCTGACAAAGCATATGTAAAATTAAGTGAACATTATAACGATTTAATATATCTGTTAGAAGAAATAAAACCTAGTAGATTAGAAAGATATAATCCGTGCTCTAAAAAGCCTATAGCAATGCTATATAAAGAAAAAGAAAGATTTCAGAAAGAGTTTCTTAAAAAAATAACTTTATTGAAAAATAGAAATATGGAATAAATAATAAAATTGTATAGATAAAAATTTTTCCATGTACTAATTATTTCACAAAGCGTTTGCTTTGTGGCGGCTATATTTTCGATTTTAATGCTTTCAAAACCCTATCCGGTGTAAACGGGGCGTCAGTTAACCTAACCCCTGTTGCGTTGTATATTGCGTTTGATATAGCCGGCATTGCTCCATTAATGGAAATTTCAGATACGCTTTTTGCGCCATATGGACCAGTCGGTTCATGTGTTGGTACTAAAATTGTTTTTATCTCTTTAATATCGTTCATTTTTAATGTTTTATAATGCCTAAAATTAGGATTCAACATTTTTCCGTAGCTGTTTAAAATATAGTTTTCGGTTAAAGCATAACTGATACCATTTAATACAGCACCTTCTGTTTGACCTTCCGCTAGTTTTGGATTTATAGCCGTACCACAATCGACAGCGGCAACATATTTTAATACAATTACCTTGCCTGTTTCAGTGTCTACTTCTACTTCAACAAAATGTGCGGAAAATGGCGGCGGTGAAGAATGACTGATAGCTGAACCAATAGATCCAATCTGGAATTGGTTTTGTTGATATAATGCCCTTAATGCAATTTCTTCAAAACTGGCTTCCTTGCCGCTATTAGATTTAACCTTTTTGTTTGCAAATGTATAAATTGCGTCTTTTTCCATAAACATTTCTGATACAACTTTAAGTATTTGTTCTTTAACTTGCTCTGCTGCATTTTTAACTGCCATACCTGATAAATAGGTGGTAGATGAAGCATAAGCACCTACATCAAATGGTGTCATATCTGTGTCAGATGAATAAACTATAATATCTTCTTCAGAAATACCAAGCGATTCAGCTGCAATTTGAGCAAGAACTGTATCGCTACCAGTACCAAGATCCGTAGCACCCACTAATAAATTAAATGAACCATCTTCATTCATTTTTAGTGATGCTGAAGCCATATCTATTTCCGGTATAGATGACCCTTGCATTAATGCTGCTATACCTATACCCCTTTTGATAGGGCCCTTATCTTTTGGTTTATAATATTTTTCCTTCCAGCCTATTTCCTTAGCACCAAGTTTAATACAATCCGGCAAACCACAAGTTTTAACTTTCTGCTCTACTCCTTCTCGACCTTCTCCTAAAGCTTGAAATATAGCTGAGCCTTGCCCTTCTTGTATATGATGAGATAATCTAAACTCTACCGGATCAACACCCAATTTTTCAGCCATCTGGTCTATTATTATTTCCATTGCAAAAGCTGCCTGTGTAGCTCCATAACCTCTATAAGCACCAGCTACAGGTGTATTGGTATAAACAGCATGGCCTTTAAAGTTGATATTATCAGTTGGGTAAAGCGGTAAAACCTTGCTGCCGCAGTTGCACATTACTGTCAATCCATGTGATCCGTAAGCTCCTGTATTACTTAAAACATACATATCAAAGGCTGTTATTTTACTGTCTTTGTTTAAACCGGCTTTAATCGTAACATACTGTTCGTGACGGGTTCTTGAAGATACAAAAACTTCCTCTCTACTATATTTAAGTTTACATGGCAGACCTGTTTTTAAAGTTATCATGGCAACTATATCTTCAAAACAAACTTCTTGTTTACTACCGAAAGCACCACCAACCCTAGGTTTTATAACACGAATTTTCTTTACTGGTAATTCAAGTGTTTGAGCAACAATCCTTCTAACATGGAATGGAACTTGAGTGCTTGTTACAATAACTATCCTGTCTTTTTCATCAAGATAAGCCAGGCTTATATGTGGTTCTGTAGCGCAATGTTGGGCTCTTGGTGAGTGTACAGTTATATCGAATACATAATCAGAATTTGTTAATGCTGTATCAACATCTCCAACTATAGCTGAAACACTGGCGCAAATATTTTTTTCTGGCCGGTAATCAATTGGTATAATTACCTTGCATTCTTTTTCATCATGTATAACTGGGGCACCATCTTTCATTGCGTCCCTTGGGTCAAGTATGTGTTCTAATACCTCATACTCAACTTTAATAAGTTCTAGAGCCTTATCTGCTATTTCTTCGTTTATGGCTGCAACGGCTGCTACTCTATCACCTACAAATCTTACTTTATCATCAAACATAAATGAATCATAAGGTGAAGGTTCAGGGAAACCCTGCCCTGCTGTAGTCCGTATTATTCTTGGGACATTTTTATAACATAAAATGCATTTAACACCTTCTAAAGCCTCGGCTTTTGAAATATCTATATTTTTTATTTTAGCGTGGGCCTTTGTAGAGGAAAGGATTTTTACACATAAGAAATCTTTATTGCTTAAATCTTCAGTAAAAACAGGTTTGCCGCATGCTAAAGCAAGGCCATCTATTTTTTTTACGCTTTTGTTTACAACTTTATATTGATTATTCATTTGTTATCTCCCACCTTTTAGTTGTAGAGCAGCTTTCATAACAGCTTTTATTTGTTTAACGTAACCGGTACAACGGCACAAGTGCCCACCTAAAGCTGTTTTAATCTCTTCTTCAGAAGGATTATTGTTTTTGTCTAGCAATACTTTTGCAGACATAAGCATGCCTGGAATACAGTATCCACATTGAACAGCACCTTCTTCTACAAAAGCTTTTTGCAGTGGATGTGGATTAGAAACTGTTCCCAATCCCTCAACGGTTAATATTTTTGCGCCGTCAACACTTGCTGTAAATATTAGGCAAGAATTTACGGCTTCACCGTTAATAATAACTGTACAAGCTCCGCAGTCTCCGGTTGAGCATGCTCTTTTAGGTCCATGTAGCCCTGAATTTCTGAGAGTATCAAGTAATATTTCTCCAGGTTCTATTTCAATTGTTTTATTTTGATTATTAATATTTAAGTTTACCTGCATTTTTTAAACCTTTTCTTTACATACAATTTTCTAAAGCTCTTTTAACAAGTGTTTTAATAACTTCAAACCGGTGTTCATCTGTTGTTCTAAAATCGCTGATTAAATTTAGTCCGGTAATTGATTCTTTTGCAACGTTATTTATAATTTCCTTAGAAAGTTTTTTTTCTATTAATAAAGGTTCTATATGATCGATAGTATTGCATGGGCTTATGGCTGAGCCTAAAGCAATTTTGGCTTTTTTGCAAATACCTGATTCTAAAAGTAATGCTACGGCAACTATTACCAAATCGTAGTCATTTTCTGTCAAGCTAAGTGTAATATAGGATGTTTTAAGATTTTTTGATGATTTAGGTATAATTATCGAGGTAATTAACTCATTTTTATTAATGAAATTTTTAGGGTTAGCCTTAAGTAAGTCTTGTAGTGGGACTATTTTATTTTTTTGTTTTGATAAAATACTTACTTTTGCTTCTAATACAAGTAAAGCTGGCGGTAAACTAGACCATGGAAATGGACTAGCAATATTACCACCTATAGTAATAAGATTTTGTGTTAATTTTGACCCCATTTTTGAAGCTGCATTAACTAAAATGCCGTCGGCAAAAGTTTTTAACATATCATTATTAATGATATCTACAGGTCTAGTGCAGGCCCCAATAATAATGTTGTTGTCATCTTCTTTTATGTAGTTTAGATTAGCTTTTTTGATATCTATCATAATTTCGGCACTGGAAGACTTAACTAGTGCCAAATGTGTTCCCCCGGCTAGTATAACGGCTTTTTCTTGATATTTTTCAAGCATCTCCAACACCTGTTCAATATTGGTTGGTGCTAAAAATTCCTTAATTCCTCTCATAGTGTGTTAAATTATCCTTTCTTAGCTTTTGTTAATTTATTAACAGATAATTATCTGGATACAACTTCCTACAATCTTTTAGTTGATGAGAATTGTATTTAGCAGCCACTTTAAGAGATCAATGTATAACTGATAATAGAGTTTTTATTTCGATTTTCCAATTATATAAAAATGAAATATTGGTTGAACGAACAAGCGTAGCTTGGAAGTGAAACCCCGTGCCTCCTTTGTGGGTGGGAGGGTGGGAAATTGGAAAATCGAAACTTTTTTAAGTTATACAGCGACCATTTTAATAGAATTGTCTAAAAAATTGCTATTTATAAATCATTACATAATCGTAGTATATTGTTAAGTTTTTTGTTAAAATTAACAAACAAATTAAGCTTTCGGCATTAATGGATTTGGGGTCAAAATTAATAGTCGTTAAGAAAAACTTTGATATCAGATGGGGAAAGCTGTTCACAGATTAATCTTACTGAGTGTATGGCTTTGAATATCAAGTGGGGGAGATTGCATGAGGATAAATTTTTTTCAAATCAGACATGTAAAAGATATTCAGGATATTTCTTTTAAAACAAAAAAAAGTCTGGCATTATCATTTTTAGGTAGTGATGATATTTCAACAAAGCCGTTATATCCTAATAACGTAATAGATACTGTAAGTTTTAATTATAAACATAAAAACGATGCCAATTTAAAACCTATTACAAAAGAATTGCACGATCTATTTGTTGCTTTGCCTAAAACAGAACTTCATTTACACTTGAGCGGTTCAACTCCAATGGAATATATAAAAGAAATACTCAGGTCAGAAGGTAAATCAGAATCTGAAATAAATGAAATAACAACAATAAAAGATTCATTTAATAGCCTCAAAGATTATAGAGAGACATATGCCAGAGTTGCTTGGGCAATTAAAACACCTAAACATTTTGAAGATGCTGCTTATCATACTTGTATTGAAGCAGCAAAGGAAAATGTAAGGTATCTTGAATTAAGGACTAGTCTTTTACATAAGCAAGGTAAACCGGATGAGATTCTTCAATCTATAACAAATGGTATTAATAGAGCAAGACAAGAATTAAAAGCTAATGGATTTAAGCAATCTTCAAAAATTATCGTGTTAGCGCAAAGGACAGGTACGCCACAGGAATCCTTGCAACATGCAATGATAGCTGCTGAGTGGGCAAAAAAACCAGATTCGCTTGTGGTAGGGTTTGATGTTGCTGGCAATGAAGAGGACAGGCCTATTTACATCCACAAGGAAGCTATAGAATATGCTAAAAAACAAGGATTAAAAGTAACCCTTCATGCTGGAGAAACATCAACATCTGGGCCATTAAAAGGTTCTGAGTCTGTAAATGCTGCTATATGCCTTAATGCGGACAGAATAGGTCATGCGGTATTCATGCTTGATGATCCTGCTGTATTAAAAGCAGTAGCAGAAAAACAAATAGCTGTTGAGTCAGCTCCAAAAAGTAATGTTCAGACCGGTGCGGTAAAATCATTTGAAGATCATCCTATAAAGAAAATGCTTGATGCTGGAGTCAAAGTAAGTTTAAGTACAGATAATAGAACTATTTCAAAGACAAATATAACTAATGAACTTGAAGAATTGTATTCTCACAATGTTATAAATGATTGGGAAGATATTAAAACATTAATTATGAATGGGGTTAAATCAGTATTTTTATCTCCTGTTGAGAAAAAACACTTAGAAGAAAAATTTGAGGAATCTTTAGGGGTAATAGAATCAACACCGATATTTAGGAAGGCTATAAACAATTATTTAACTCCGCCAAATGATCTGGATAAAAAGATAGCTGCATAACTCTTTATTTGGTATAGCGTTTATAAACAATGTAAAACCCTGCAAATATACCTAATATGCTCATTATAATTGCTATTAGTGGTGTTGTTGATAATAATTTATCAATATAAAGACCCAAAAAAAATCCAATAATGATTGGCATCATTAGAGTTATAGCAACGTCTATCAACATTTATTTAAGTTTTCCAAACTTAAGTTTACTTATAGTTGTTTCTGCATTTATTATAATTTTATCTTTCGAAACAGTTTGTACGGAAGTTATTTTTATATCTAAATTTTTACCTAATTTCTTTTTAAAATCTATTATTTCATTAATTTGATCATTTAATTTTTGACTTATAATTTGTGGGAATGCTATTCCATACGCTGACAAAACTGGAGAAACAGATACTAATCTTGAATCTTGTACAATAAGTGTTGTTGTTAGTGATACGGGATAAGAAATAGCATTTGCCAAGCAAGCTAATAAGTCTAACCTTAAGGTATTATTAGGTAATATTTTTATATTTGGTTCTTTAAAAGTTACCATACCGCTACCAATATCCAGCCCAAGTTTTGTTATTTTTGTTGTAGCAAGATTAGAAAGTTTATCTAGTATGACAGGATTATTTATTAATTGATTTAAAGTCTTTTCGGCAACAATTAAAGTTACATTTGAATATAGGGGCTGTTTTAAAGAAAGATCCTGTTTTGTAATAAGATGTTTTATATCCAAATAAATATTTTTAAATATAAGGTTTAATTCATCTAAAGATAGGTCTTTAGAATGTATACCCATTATTCTTATGTATAGGTCGCTGATATTATTGCTGTTAAAGTCAAGGTAATTTGTGGTTATATTCAAGTTATCCACTTTGAAGTCTTGAAAGTAAGCATTATGCAAATTTACAATTATGTTATCTATCTTTTTAACATCTGTTTGAGCTTCTGCATAAGGATTTAAAAAGCTTAAAACGCTTAAAATTAATATCAATCTAAATACAATTTTTTTAAACATAATTAACACCTCTATAGTCCGAAGAAGTTTTTCATTTTTTGAAGTAAATTTGATGATTGCTCTGTTAATTCATCTGAGAGCTCTTCTAAACTCTTTAATTTTGTTGATTCTTCCAATTCAAACTGTCTTTTTGTTATAATTTTACTGATTTTGTCGGCTATAGTAGGATCTGTCATGATAATTGACTTAAACGTATCTGCTTTTATAATGATAAATTCACAATCTGTAGAAGCAACAACTGTTGCTGTTCTGGGTGAACCTGTTAACAATGATAACTCACCGAAAAACGCTGATGGAAGTAATCTTTTTATTATTGTACTTTGTCCTTTTTCATCTGCAACTATTACTTCTACCTCACCGTTATTTATTAAATAGACTGAATTACCCTCATTGCCCTGTTTTATAACAGCTTCGCCTGATGCGTATTTTTTTATTTCCACACCTTTAGCGAGTATTTCTATTTCTTCATCTGATAATGGAGATAAGAAATCTACATTTTTTAAGGTTGAAATTATTTTCTGTTTTCTTTCTTCTGCATCTAAAGGTTTTATTTCGTGTAAATATATATCTCTGATAGGATAAGGTATTTTAATATTGTGCCTTTTAAACTGGTACCATATTTTTGTATAAATACTGTCAGTAATTTCTTTAAATCTATTAAATGTTTCAGTAAAAACACGCAGTTCATAATCAATTGAAAAGTCATTATATTTTACCAATAAAATGGTTGGGGTAGGATGTGAAAGAACTTCAGGTTCATCAGCAACTATTTTCATAACAACATCTTTAACTAAATTAGGAGGAGTGTCATAGCTTACGTTTATTGGTATGATTATACGGTGTAATCTTGTAGGCTTTGAATAGTTAATAAAAGTAGATTTACTTATTTCGGAGTTGGGCATAATAACGTAATCCAGGTTTAAGGTCTGTATACGTACACTTCTCCAATCGATTTCTTTAATTTGACCTACTTCATCACGAAATTTTATCCAGTCACCTTCTTCAAATGGGCGCTGCATTTGTAGTGCCAACCCTGAGAAGAAATTGCCTAATGTATCCTGAAGAGCCAAACCTATAACGATAGACAATACACTGGACGTAACAAGTATCGATGTATCAAGTTTTAAATGTTCTCTTAACAGCATTATAGCGATTATTAAAAAGGCACCTATTTGTAAAAGATCCTGAAATATTTTAGGTATAGTAATTTTGTGTTGTTTTGCTAAAAAATTATCAATAAATATCTTAACAAAGGTCCTTATTATAGCCATTACTAGCACTAACAAAGAAGTTACATGTAAATATAGGTATAATTTTGGGGTGTCGTTACCTATATACTGTAAAATAAACCTCATTACAAGGAATATTATTATTAATAATAAACTTAGACTAAGGTTATTTTTAATTTTAGACTTCAACATGTATAGCCAAACAGAAGAGAATATGACTATACCGACAACTATACTTATATTTGTTAAATCAAAACTCAAGTATTCCATATTATTTCGAGCAAGCCTCTATAATTTTTCTTTGCCAACCCTGACTTTTTTCTATAAAACAATCTGCTCCATGTTGCAGTGCTTTATTTGTGTATGTATCTTTAGATATGGCAGACATTACAATAATTTTAGTATTAAGTTTACTAGGATTTAAAATTATTCACAATAATATTTTTATTTATGCTGCATTTTTATGCCACATTATTTATAGTAAATGCTTTAAATAAATTCGTATCATGGATTAGAAGGAGTCGAGTGTTTTAGCCCGCCATCGGCGGGCTAAAACACTCTCCAGCTTTTCCAGATATGTATAATTTTTATGCGTTTACTATAATTATAATCAAAGATACTTATTTGGTGCTGTTTTTGTCATCTTTGGTGAGTTTAGAGTATTAATATGAAGATTTTTTATCAATTAACTAGGTTCTTATGATAATGTTAGTGCCCGATAATGCCCCCTGCAATTAAAAAGTCCAGTAAGATTTTGTAATATTTAACAATAAAATTTTTTATGCAATAGAATATATTTATTATGTTTTCAATATAGAAATCAAACACTTAATTTAAAAAATGCTTATTTTGTAATTTAGAATCTGGGGAGGTATTTTATGAATAGAATAGGTTTAAACCAGACAATTTTAACAAATACTATACCACAGGTATCATCTCCGACTTTTAAAGGTAAAAAAAACAAAACTGTTGATAAAACCTTAAAAGATTGGGGATATAAAGAAGGTATCAGTAAAACAAAAATGATAGGTATTGGTGCCTTATTAGCAGGGTCATTAGCTGCTATAGGTTTACACAGCGCTGATGCAACAAAATTACCCTTAAAAAATATTTTAGGCCCTGTTAAAGAAATTGTAGATAAAGTTTTAAATCCGGTTATTAGTTTTATAAAGTCTCATTTATCTAAAACAGGTGCTACTCCACCGGCTTAAGTCAAATAAAATAGAATTAAATTTATAGTTTCATACCGTAAAATAGGTGGTTATTTATTCCACCTGTTCGGTTTGCTCTTCTATAATTTCGACCATCTTATGAGCTTCAGGGTCAAAATTTTCTGGAAATTTTGTTTGGCTATTATACCTGGCACCATGAAGTTGAACCCCTTCAAGGTCTGCATTTGTAAGATTTGCATATTTAAGGTCAGATTCTCTAAGGTCTGCACCGTTTAAGAATGCGCCTTCAAGGTTTGCGTCATAAAGAACCGCTTTATAAAAGTTTGCATTTTCAAGGTGACTTTTTTTAAAACTTGCCTGTTCAAGAAAAGATTCTTTTAAGTTTATCCCTTTAAGGTTCATATTGCTTAAATTTACAAAATTAAAATTGGGTTTAAAAAAAGTATTCTCTTTTCTTAGGTTGTTAAATTCTTCTAATTGATCCATATATAAAAGTACTAGAGCTTTTTCGTTAAGTTTGGAACCGCTTATGCCTTTAAATGATACGGTGTCCTGTGTTAAAGTTTTCAAACTACCAACTAAATTTTCTTGCGTTTTTGTGGATATAGGTTTCTTTTGTCCTAGAAAGTTAAGGTTAATAGGCATTAGTGTAATTTTACTCATAACTTATAAATCCCCAAATGATTCCCCAGTTTTTTAAATTAAAACATTAAATGATAAATATTACTACTATAAAAATTTTATACTAAATTGTTTTAAAAATTCTCGTAGTGGTCATTAGAAACCAACAAATTCCGAATTATTAAAGTAAATCAGTATAAGTAATTGTATTAGATTTATAACAAAATATTAAACTTTGAGCACATACTTACATTTAGGAGTCAAAAATATATATTCAGCAATTTTTAAACAACAGTCAGGAAATATTAAACGTATAGGTATTTTAAAATTATGAAATAAATAAACTTTATAGATGAAATCTAGCAATAAATTTTCAGGATATTAGTTGTGATAAAACCTTTTAATTTTAATTATAAAAATATATCTATTAATCAAGAACAGCACACTGTTAAAAAATTTCATATTGATAATACAAATAACTCTCAAAATATTATATTTACAGGAGTTTGTAACAGGCAAATACCTAAAAACAATGAATGTTTAAAAGCTAGTTTTTTAACATTTAAAAGCGCAACAGATTCTACAGATTTGACAAAAATATTTAGCTATAGAGAGTGGGATAAAGAAGAGTTAGAAAAAATTGTATCGAATTATAAAAATGTTACAGCTGGTACCCTGCCTGATGATTGGGCAAACAAACTGGCACCGGCTAAAAGGAATGAGGGCATTAAAGATATAATTCAAGCATTTTCTCAAGCAGCAAAAATTTTAGAGGATACAATTGATATTAATCATGATATGTCTAAAAGTAATACAGGAGATCTGCAAAAGGCTTCTGAAGTAATTGGCAAAGTTTTAAAAAAATATCAAATAATAGATGAAAAGGAAAATTTTTCTTTAAAATTTCTTGGTAACGGTTTATTTGGAGCAGCTTACTCTTTTGAAATATCAGATAAAAAGTATGTGCTTAAGAAATTTATAGATTTAAAAGATCCTAAACTTATATTTAAATACAAACAAAAGAAAGAAGACCTTGAAGAAAACTTTGGTCATGGTTGTTTATCAGAAATTAACTCAGCGTCTTTACTTAATAAATATGAACCTATTGGTCAGTATGCAAAGTTTTTCTTTGCTGGTTTAGATAATCGTTTTATAGTTACTCAGTTTCTTGATAAAAATTCAGTACTAACCCCAAAAGATGTTGATATAGGTTATTTGAACCTTATTTCTTCAGATGATACCCTTGAAAACATTATTGAAATTTTTGATCCTGTAAGCCAAACAGATCGTTATAAGATTTTTGATTATGGCGGCTTAACAAAATTGCTTAAAAGTTTAAATGATACAGAAGAAACTATTCGAATAAAAAAATGTATTGTGGATACTACACGGATTGATCGTGCAAACAAATGGAATGAACTTTATAGTAAATATAAAGATTCTAAAAATAGTAATATTCAATTAGGTTTATTGGCGTCAGCACATTTTATCCTTCCTCCTGATAAAAAAAATTGTCTAATGAAATTTTATAAATATAAAGAAATTAAAGGTTTTAACCTCAATGAAAAAAGATTATTTGCTGAATTAATTAAAGAATTTCCAGAAGAAGAACGCTTCAACATTTTTAAAAGCTTGATTAAAGAACCAGATAATTTAATAAAATCATTATTAATTGATAAATTTAATTGTTTAGACCCTAAAGATATATGGGATGCTTTTAATATTTCAAATAACAACACTGATACTTCAACGAAACCATTACTTATTGAGACTTTTATCAACTTAGACCCGAAGGATCGCTTGGAAGGCTTTAAACTGTTGAATGAAGGTGCAAATAATTTAATAAAATCACTATTGGCTAGAAAGATTAGTTATTTAAAAAATGAAGAACGCCTGGAAAGTTTTAAAATATTAAATAAAGATGCTGATGATTCAGTAAAATTAGTGTTAGTTCAAAACTTTAGTGATTTAAAAACAGATGAAGATAAATGGGAAGCCTTTAAACTTATTGCTAATAACGCCTCTAAAGAATTTAAAAAAGAACACCTAAGTACGTTAATAGATGATCTTTTTTATAAGTATCAGCCTGAAGCAAGAGATATTTGTTTTAAAGATAAATAATAACAAACTATATTAAATTAAAAACGTATTAGATAAATACTAATTCCAGTACTCTTTGCCATATTTATCTGCCATATATTTTTCGGAAAATTCAAAAGCATCCTGTTCTAATCCATTGCTTTGATATGCATCTCCGCCATTTGATTTTACGATTGCAATACTATCTGTGTTTTCTAAAGCCTCACGAAATTTATAAGCAAGTTTACCTTCTTCAGAATCTTTTTTGATTTGATTTTCATCATCTTTTAATTTAAACCAAAAAGCATAGGAATTAGTAGCTTCACCAAATTTATCAAGAAAACTACCTAGTTTAGCATTAGCATTACCTGTTTTTTCTGCGTTAATTATTCCCTGAATACCAATGCCTTCAGTCCTTCTCATTAAATCATACTGTTTGGCATGGCGTAATTCATGAACTAAAGCCAGTTCATAAAATTTCTTTGCTTCATCAAGTGTTATTGGTTCTATAACTGTATTAGCTTTTTCGTTCATCATAGCCGCAAATTTTGATAGATTTTTTATATCTCCATAAAATGGTGCTGTTGTTGAATCTACTGTAATTTTATACATATCACTAAAGTCGTAATAAACATTTATTAAGTTTTTAAGAAAGGAATAACCAGCATTACTTTCTTTTAAACCTGTTAAACGTGTGAGTATATGTTGGTGTTTATTAAATTTAATTTCTGGCGGATGTTTTAAGTCTAATTCCTTTACTAATTCGTTATAACGATTCATAAGATATTCTTTTAATTCGTTTACTTGTTCATCTGTTATTTTTCCTTTTCTTTTAACCACATTAACGTTTCCTTGAAAAGTGACGTTAGAAGTTTTAGAAAAAGTATCTGAGCCGAAAGTTAAGCCGGTTTGTTGTTCATGTTTGATTTTATTACCAAAACGTGGTTCGGTTGATTTTGAGAGAGCTACATTACTTAAAGATGAAGTATCCATATTTTATCCTTTGTTTTTTAAATTATTGGTACTTTATTTAAGTAGCCTCAAAAAAAAAATTGCTAAAAATTTGTATAAAAATTAAAAAAAATTTATAATCCTGTTTTTATAATCACATAATTAATAATCAAACTTATAAAACAATAAAAAATCTTTCTATACTGTTCCATAAAAGTAATCGATAGATGCCAGCAGAAAAGGGTCGGGTGTTTTTGCCCGCACAGCTGGCAAAAACACCCTCAAGCTTTTAGCTTCCATATATTAATTATTTTCGTGGATTAGTATAAATCTGTATTTATGGCAATTACTCAGCACCCTGTCATCACGAGGAGGACTGAAAGTCCGACGTGGTGATCGCAAGATCAATCATTGAAACAAACAAGTTGGTTGCGATTGGCTGCTCCCGTTGGTCCCACCACGCTTCGTTCGTGGCTTCGGCTCACCGCAAAAATCTGAGCAATTAGGTCTTTACGGCAATTGTATACAAATATTAAGTTTTAAAGATCAATTGTAAATTCATGTTAATGGTCTTTTTGACGGTTTAAAGCATGTAATCATGAAGTTCTGAAGCCTTTTGCTTTGTTCATCATGAGAAAAACCAACAAGAACAAAGATTTACATGTTACAGAATAATTGAATTGTAAATTAGCACTTTTTACACAATAAAAATAGAACAAGTTATCATGATTAAAGTTATCTTAAAAAGTTGTTGTTCCTAAAAGTATTTAGTTAAAGAAGTATTGGGTGATTGCTGTAGTAATTATTTTATTGCAACAGTGTTTTGATCCCTTGTACTATTGGAGTGCGTAATGATTAAGCATCAAGACGGTTTAAATTTTAGCAAGTTGTTCAATTTAAATTATTCTAACATTAATACAATGCCTAATAATCCTGGCTTGTACATGATTTGCAAAAGGAATTCCTCCGGTGCAAATCAGGTTGTTTTTGCAGGTATAGCTGCTAATTTAAAAAATGAGCTTTTAAATTATCTTGAAAAAAATATACTTAAAGAAAACCTGTCTTTTTGTTATGTAAACACATCATTGGATAGTATGAGCAGGCATCTATATAAACAGGCAGCATAGATTTGTAGTTTGAATAACCTATTCTTTATTTACCCATTTATCTATTAGTTCTTGTTCATAACTTTTTTCTAATTTTGAGCTGTTTTTTAAAGAATAATCATAATTTTTATTAAAGTTAAAGTAGTCTTTTATTGATTTACATATTTCATCAAAAGTTTTTGTAAACGGAGAAGCTCCAATAATTTTCTTATCATTATAAGTTATTTCCGCAAACTCCCAGTCTGCATTAATAGATACATTGCATGTTTCATTTTCTGGTACATTATTTGGATTTTCTACAAATGTTTTTAGTTCAGTTAAAAATTTATCGCATTTATTGTATTGTTCTTTATTTTGAACCTTGTTTATTTCTATTACATTAAGTTTGCCTGTAAAAGTTTGCTTATTTGAGTTTTTGGATTGCATTTTGTATAACTTTGGGCAAGTTTTTCCGAAATCAATGTTGTTAACAGTCATTTCGCTTTTCCTTTTAAAATATATTTTATAATTAACCTGTTAAAATAAGCTCAAGATTTTAAATTGCTAAGATATTGGGGGAATCTTAATAAAAATTTATTATAAAAGTTTGTTATGAAAACTCAGATATATTCAATTACATTGGACCTCTTTTGTATGATAAATTAGAATTGTAGCCTAAAAATGGTATACTATTTATAATTTAATTCCTGTAATTGAATTATTTTAAAAGGTAAATTAAAATGCCAAGAATTAAATCACATGAAGAAACTTTAAAGCTATTAAAAAATAGTGTAAGAGATTTTAATGAATATAGAGAACAGACAAATTATTCACCGGTAGATTTTAAAAAAATTAATTTGCGTGGTTTAAATCTTTCTGGTTTGACAAGCAATATTTCTTTAACCGAAGGCAGCCTTTTAGTAAATATTATAATGATCTTAAAAAATATTGGAAAAAAACCATTAAAAGGGGCTAATCTTTATAAGGTAAATTTTAGTCTTGCAGACCTTAGTAATTCAGATTTAAGATGGGCAAACCTTAGAGGAGACAGTTTATTTAATACTAATTTGACTGGGGCAAATTTATCTGAAGCGGATTTAAGCGGTGTTAATTTAAGTTTTTCTAATGTGTCAAACGCTGAATTGCATAAAGCTAATTTAAACGGAGCAGATTTGGGCGAAATAATTTTAAAAGGTTCTAATCTAAAAGAAACAGATCTGTATAAAGCAAACTTAATTATGGCAGATTTAACTAATACTAACTTTGTTAGTGCTCATTTGGTTTGGGCTAAGCTTTCTGAATCTGATTTAACAGGTTCTAATCTGACTAATGCGGATTTGTATAAATCTAATATGATGATGGCTATATTTGATAAAGCAATATTAACCAACGCTATTTTAAGAAGGGCTTATGCAGAAGAGGCTAGCTTTAAATACAGTGATTTAAGATGTGCACGTATGGAAGAAATTGATTTAACAAAATCAAATTTATCTAATGCTATCTTAACTGAAGCAGATTTAAGAGAATCAATAGCACTGGAAGTTAATTTTACAGAAGCTAATTTGAAGAAAACAAACTTTACCAACGCTATATTGGTAGGTTCAAGGTTTAAAGATGCTGATATTGATGGAGCGAAATTCTGTGGCGCCAATTTAAATGATTGTGATTTAAAACATGTACGTAATATAGACAAAGCTATATTTGATGATCATGTATTATGGCCGGATAAAACTTTGTTGCCTGAAAATTTTTCTGTGCCGGTCAATAAATAATTTATATAAAATCTTAAAAAGGTAAGGCAAAATTGTTAACACAACAAAAAGTTAGTACATTATTAGAAGTAAAAGACTTAACAATAAAGTTTATTTTAGAAAATATTTCTTTTAAAGTTGTAGATAAAATGAATTTTACATTATTAAAAGGTAATGTACTTGGTATTGTTGGTGAATCTGGATGCGGTAAGACTATAACCTCTTTATCTATGATGAAATTATTACCTGCTAATGCGCACATAGTAGAGGGGGAGATATTTTTTAACGGTAGAAATCTTGTTAAAAATTCAAATGAAGAAATGAGGCTTATTAGAGGAAATCATATTGCTTTAATACCCCAAGATCCGTTAACATCACTAAATCCAGTATACACTATTGGTGATCAAATTAGAGAAGTTATTGAGCTTCATCAAAAATTATCTAAAAAAGATTCTATTAAACGTATTATAGAAGTTTTAAATCAGGTTAAAATACCGGAGCCTGAAAGGATAATTAATTGCTATCCGCATGAACTTTCTGGAGGTATGAGACAAAGGGTTATTATAGCAATGGCTTTATCTTGTAAACCAGAGCTTTTAATAGCTGATGAGCCAACTACTGCTTTAGATGTTACTGTTCAGGCTCAAATATTAAATCTTATTAAAGCTATTCAAAAAGAAGAAGGTATGTCTCTACTGTTGATAACACATGACCTGGGTGTTATAGCAGATATGTGCCATGATGTTATTGTTATGTATGCTGGCCAAATAGTTGAATATTCAAATGTAACATCACTTTTTAAAGATCCTCTTCATCCTTATACTATAGGTTTAATGAAATCATTACCTACAAAGAAAAATGTAAGGCTGGATCAGATTGAAGGGCAACCGCCAAGTTTATTTGATTTACCTCCCGGTTGTTATTTTGAACCAAGATGTCAAAAACGTTTACCGGAATGTAAGGAAATTTCACCAGAATTAATTGTAATGCCGGATGGTAGAAAAGTAAGATGTATTTTGTATAGATAGAGATAATATTGTTTAAAAATGGTTTGATAATATAGTTTTTTCTGTTAATATTTAAAAAAATCAAGAAAAAATTAAATACAAGTAAATAAAATGCCCTCGTAGTTCAGCAGGATAGAACGTCAACCTCCTAAGTTGAATGTCGGTGGTTCGAGTCCACTCGAGGGTAGTTTATTTGAAAATACTTTTATTATCTATCATTTACAGTTATGTCCTGAAGCATCCTGTCCCTTGCCGGCAGCACATATTACTACAGATTTTAAATCAGTAGTTGTACTTATATTATTGTATGTATCTTGAAGTACTGATAAGCAATAATGATTACCCACATTACTAGTATTTATAGAATCTACTGACTTATTAGCTAATAATATAATTTCATTTGAAGGTTGTGATATTAATTGTTTTATTAACGGGTCACTAATATTGTTTTCTACACTACTCAACATACTGATAAAATTATCTTTTTGTGAAATAAAATTATTCATTGATCCTAAAAAGTCAGTATTATCTAAACCGCATTGTGCTGATTTATTATTGTAATGCACTGTACAATTATAGTTTGGAATCTCTTTTTCCAGAGCAGCTAAAGCATGCCCCATATTTGCAAGGTCTTTTACCTGATCTGATTCAGAAATTTTATTATTTTGAGCAAGAATGTTAGCTATCTGATCCAACAATAAGGCAATCTGCTCTGTTCCGGCATTGGCTCCAGAAGTTTCCACTACGTTTGTAAAATTACTGGGTACTCCTGTTAATTTAAAATTTCCAAAATCTATAGTACAGGTATTGTCTGTTGAACATGCCATGGCAGGAGGTGTGGTGGATGAATCTGAAATATTTTTATTAGCGTAGGGATCAACTTTTATTACTTCTTTATTAGTATTATTATTGGCATTATCAATAACTAACGTTTCTTCGTTAATTTTCATGTTTAATGAATTCATTACATAATTAAGTATTGAATCGTTTGTATATGAATTATATAGGGCGCCACCCATTACTACTCCTATCAAAGCGGCAGGAAGCATATATTCAACTAAATTTGAACCTCTATATTTTCTCTTCATTTTGGCTCCTGTATATAATTTATTAAAAGTAATATGTTATTGTAGTAGTTTGATCCTTTGCTGTATTCAAGAATGGCAAAATAAAATTAATTAAATAATTTATCGACTAAAAAATATAAATGTTAATGTTATGTATAGATATGTTAAAGATCAAAAAAGATTATTAAAAAATATAGGGTAGCACTTTAAGAATAATGGCATAGTATTTTACAGGATATTATGGAGTATACCTACTTAAATAATTATGAAATTATACCAGGCTATGTTAACAGATTGTTAAAAAATATAAAAAAAATAGCATAAATATTTATTCACATAATTTTTACTTAATGGAATAAATAATTTACTAAGGAGAAGATTAATGTTAAGACCAGTAAGTTTTGGTAATCAACAAGTTTTTACTCCCAAAAAACAAGATAGACAAGAACTTAGCTTTGGTGATTATGGTGATAAAATAACTAACACAATAAGAAACGATTTGGATCCTCATACACGTCTTGCTAGCCCTTTTGCGGTTAAACTTGTTATTGATCAAAAAACGTTTGATAATTTTAGCAATGCTATAGCTAATGGTATATCTGGTGGCCTATCAGCAATAAGAAATATTAAAAAAGCTGAAAACCAAGAAGAAATTAATAATTTTTTTAAATCGTTCCAAGAAACTTATAAAAAGTAAAAAAATTATTTATCAATAACAATCACAACACAATTTAAACTTTATAAGTTAGTTATGTAAAGGCCATTATTAATGGCATGAAGTTCCTGTATCTGTATAAGAACCAGCTGCGCATATAAGGCCGGAGTCTATATGAGTTAATTCAGGGGCTTTTAAGTTGTTTTTAATACCGGCAAAAACATTTGTAAAAGTTGAACCCTGATCATAATAGTTTCTCTTATCAACTCCTGTTAAAGGATCATATGTTGTATAGTAATTATCGTTTTCAAAATTTTTAGTTGTAAGATATGCAAATGGTTTTAGCCATTTTTGGGATATTGTTCCAATATCCCAGGTTAATTCCCGTATTATACCCTTAGTAGAATCACTTATTGTGCCACTTTCTTTTATTTTTCTCAGTGTTTTATTGTAAAATACTGATATTGAATCTTCAGGATAATCATCTTCTTCTACTCCGACGCCTATATTTGTTAAATAAGGCGCATCGTAATATGTAACATTAGTAGGAAATTTTTGATAAGTTTCATCAAATTTGGCAGGTTTTGGATAATATTGGTATGTATGATTTTTTAAACAGGTTTCGTCACCTTTACAAACATTGTAGACATAATCTTCAAAGCTTTTTTGAATTACGGCCATATTATGTCCTGTTGTTGCCAATATTTTTATATCTTTTGCTTCTTCTGTTTTACCCTGGGTTTCATATTGTTGGGCAATTTGATCTAATAAGTTGACTAAATTATCCATTCCTCCTGAAACTCCGGATGTTTCAACAAGTTTATTTAAATCTTGCGGTATATTGTTAATTACATAATCTCCAAAATCTACAGAGCAGTTATTATTTTCACAAGTCACCTTGTTATTATTAATAAAAGTATTATTAATATTGTTGCTGGCTGTATTATTAGCTATAGTATTAGTATTATTAGACATTTGTGTATGCATATTACCGTATTGATTTGAATAAGCGGTAAGGGTACTTAATATTTGATCTCTAAAAACAAGACAGGCTGTTATTATTGCAAGTGATATTAATGCTATTATTATGGCATATTCAGATAATGTTACGCCAAGCTTAGTTCTGTTCATATATTATCTCCAATTGATTTTTTGATTAATGCATATTAATTATTTTATTATATTGCGATAATATAGCAACTTATAAATCTTTTTATATTTTGGTTTGATAAATAAAACTATAAATGAACCCAAACCTATATTTGATTTAATTAGTTTTATAGGTGAGTTCATTTATTTAACAATAATTTCTCATTCAGTTGTATGAATTAAAAATTAGGTTTAAGTAGAGTAAAACGTTCTACAGCGCCGATTAATATGTCCATGGCTCTATCTGAACTTAATTGATTTTCTTTTTCTCCATTAATAAGTTGTTCAATTTTTTTGTTTGCCGTGTTTATTAATTCATTAACCCTGCTTGTTAATTCAGGATAGCCTTCAAAATTAAACATCTGCCAGCTGATTTTTTTATCATTGCCATTGATTTTATCTTTTCCTATAGCTAAATCAACAACTAATGTTGTTCCGGAACTTGCCGGATTAAAATCGTCAAGATGAGTTGACAGGGTAAAATTGTCAACATTTAAATTAAATCTACCGTCATCACTTTCTTTAAGCTTTATATCAGGAGATTTTAAAAAGTTTTCGACAAAATACAGCATTCTTTCATCAACATCGCTATCTTTGCCGGTATTTTTACTTGCAATTTCATTTGAACCGTTATAGACGCTAACACGTCCTTTAAAACTCATATTAGAAGAGCTAATCATGATTTCTCCGTCTTTCTATTAAATAGTATAATATAATCAATTTATCTAATGAATTTTTAATGCTATTGTTCAGCTAACAGTTTTTCAGCTAAAGGAGTTTTAATAATTTTATAAGGTGTTGGAGCCAATTCATCAGATTGTTTGACTTTACTTACATAATCTAACGTATCATTCCA